>MDTB01214416.1_pt1 | contig 15208 bp, 13 predicted proteins | sample 811161 | NCBI WGS metagenome assembly MDTB01 (sample SAMN05326650, study PRJNA326480) | marine metagenome | isolation source: seawater | place: Mediterranean Sea | collected 2009 | reverse complement strand
TATTATATTCTTTAGTATTTTCAAATTTATTTAAATTTAAGTTACATTTTCTTTCATCTATAAGTTTTACTAAATTTCCCCTGTCTGCTCTAATATTATTAAAACATACAAACCAAATTTTATCGAAATTATTTAAATCTTTTGATTTAATTATCTTATATTTTTTATTAATTATTCTTGAGTTGTCTAAGTATATATTAAACCATTCTTCATTGTGAAAAACTATATTGGTGTCCTCTGTTGATAATTTCATAATTAATTCTTTTATTGGCGGCTTAGGTATACGTCCTTTCTGAATACCATAAATAGTATTTATTAATGCGATCAAAAGAAAACCATATAAATAAATTTTAAATTTTTTGTTTACAAATAAATCAATAATTACAAAGATAATACTTGGTATTAAAAAAATAAAATATCTTGGTACTGCAATTTCTGTTTTAAAAAAAGTATAAATAATTAAAAATATATAGGTATTTATAATAAGTATTATATGAAAAAATATAAAATCTTCTTGATTAATTTTTTTAAAAAAAACCTTTATTAATGAAATAGAAAATAAAATTAAACAAACACCTCCAAAAAAATAGGTTCCAAAATAGGAACTAAAGAAATAATTAAAAAAAAATTTATAATCAATTATTCCTATATGTCCTAACCCTCTAGAACCGTGAAGCTGAATGTAATCAAAATTAATGTATATGTAAATTAACAATATTAATAAGTAAAATATAGAATATTTAAAAATTTCAATTAAATTTCTTTTTAAAAAACAAAGGTATAGAAATTGAGCACTCAAAATCGTTACTGTAAATGGATAATAACTAATTAAAAACAAATTAAAAATAAATAATAAAGTAAAATAAATTTTATTTTTATTTTGAATAAAAAAATAAAAATAGATGATATTAAGCATTGAAAAAAAGGAAACAGTGCTTGGAATTCTTGCTTCTTTAGCCTGCCAAACTAGAAAAATATTAATAGCTACTAAAAATATTGCACTCAATAAAATTTCATTTTTGTAACGTGTTTTAAAAAAATAAATAGAGATAAATATTGTGAAGACACCAAACAAAATAGAGAGTAATCTTATATTTTCAGGAGAAAAGCCAAATATATATAAAAAGGCTTTTGTGAGATAAAAATATATAATTGGACTACTATCGTGTTGTAACCAATTTTTAATCATTTGCTGATTATCAATAAATGGGTCACTAATTATTAAAGTTAATATTTCATCTGACCAAAAACCTTCATAAAAATTGTTAAAATATCTAAAATATATTCCAAGCAAAATAATTATAGTGAAAAAAAATATAAAACTATTTTTCTTTATATCCATAATTAAATAAAATCTCCTTTAAAATAGAAGTAGTATCATAAGTTATCTTCCAATTTGGATAATCATTTGTAAATTTCGTAAGATCTGTGATGTACCACTTATGATCACCTAGTCGTGATTTATTTATATATTTTAATTTAATTTTAAAATTAGTTATTTTTTCAATCAGCTGAATTGCCTCAATTATTGAGCAATTTGAATATCTACCACCACCCATGTTATAAACAGCTGAGAATTTAGGTTTTTTAAAAATTTCCCAAAAACATTTTACTAAATCAAAACTATGAATATTATCTCTTACTTGTTTACCCTTGTGTCCAATAATCTTATAACTTTTTCTTACAATACATGATCTTACTAAATAAGATAAAAAACCGTGTAATTCCACACCTTGATGATTTGGACCAGTTATACAACCCAATCTTAGTATCGCAGTTTTTAAATTAAAACTTTTACCAAATTCTTGTACCAATAAATCGGAATGTAATTTTGAAATTCCAAAAAAACTGTGAGTGCAATTATCAAGGGACATTGTCTCATTTATGCCAAGCCAATTTTTATTTAATTTATTAATTTCGAATCTTTTTTTAGTTTCAATTATTGGGAGCTTATTTGGATTATCGCCATAAACTTTATTAGTAGATAAATGTATAAATGTTGCGCTAGAAGAGTATTTTTTTGTTAATTGTAGTAAATTCATAGTTGCTGTTACATTAGTTTTTAAGTCCAACTCTGGATTAGAGTACGCCCAATCATGAGATGGTTGAGCGGCGGTATGAATTATTAATTTAATTTTACTATTAAATTTCTTAAATATTTTTTCTAATTTAGTTTTATTGGTTAAATCGATGTTAAAATGTTTATAATTTGAGGAGTAATTTATTAATTTTTTTCTTATTTTATTAGTACTCGCTTCCTTGCCAAAAAAAAATTTTCTTTTATTATTATCAATTCCCACTACAGTAAATTTCTTATTTAAAAAAAAGAAGGATGACTCTGATCCAACTAAACCTGCAGAACCTGTAATTAATACAATTTTCATTTCTTACTTAAAAATATTTTTTTAAAATATTTAAATTAATTTTTTGCCATTTATATATTTCATTAATGATTTTATTGATATTTTCTTTAGGTTTCCAATTATATAATTTTTTTACTCTATTTAATGATGAGACAAAGTATGGAATGTCATAATCGGAAGTATAGTTATTTTTTTTTAATTCAATATTTATTTTATTTTTAATAATTTTTTGACAAATATTAGTTAAGGTATTCAACGAAATTGAATTTTTTTTCCCACCACCAATGCTTAAGGTTAAATTATTTATTTTTCTAAATTTTTTTATTTGAATATAAACTAAATCACATAAATCATTTACACTCAATATGTCTCTAAGCTGATTTCCATACCCTCCGTATCCAAAATATCTCACTGGAATTTTATTTAAACATCTCCATACCCATAAACTTACAAAACCTTGATCTACTTTTCCAAATTGCCATGGACCCGCAATAACACTACACCTATTTATAATATATTTTATTTTTTTTGAAAATGAATACTCTTTTATTAAATGTTCAGAAGATAATTTAGAAAAACCATAAAAGGTTTTTGGACCATCTGTATCAAAATCAATATCAATTTCTTTATTAATTTTAGGGGGATTTTTAATAATATCTCGATTAACTAATTTTTTTAAAGACTCCAAAGAATAAACTCTGCTTGATGATAAAAAAATCAAATTTGATGAATCTTTATTACACTTTTTTAAAATATTATAAGTACCTAATAAATTTGTGGCCAAAACTTTATCAATATTTTTTCTTGAAAACTCAACAGATGCCTCTGCACAACAATCTATTATTAAATCAAATTTAGGAAGTTTTTTAAAATTTTTTTCAATAACAACATCTACTTTATAATTTTTTATTTTAAAATTTTTTAATCTTTCTAAATTCAATACAGAACCTTTTCTGGATAAATTATCTAATGAAAAGACATTGAATTTTTTTTTTTTTAAATATATTGCAAGATTAGAACCAACAAATCCACATCCACCTGTTATTAATATTTTTTTCATTTTAAATTTGTCTTTATTTAGTATTATTTAATCCATAATTATACAATTATGTCTATTTCAATTTTAATACCATGTAGAAACGAAGAAAGAAACATAGGCAATACAACAAATCATTTACAAAAAAATTTAAAAAAAATTAAATATGAAATAATATTAATTAATGACTTTAGTAGTGATAAAACTTTAAATACGATAAAAAAAATATCAGAAAAAAGTCGAAAAATTAAATGTTTAGATAATAAGAGGCCTGGATTAGGAAGTGTAGTTTCTATCGGTATTAAAAAAGCAAAATATGATTATGTTTGTATATACATGGCAGATAGGTCAGATGATTATAGAGATTTAATCAAGTATTATAAAAACATTAAATCATCAAAAGTTGATGCTATATTTGGTTCAAGATTTTTAAAAAATTCAAATGTAAAAGATTATCCTTTTAAAAAATTAATACTAAATAGATTGGCAAATTATTTTATAAAAATTATATTTATGTCAGATTATAATGACTTTACTAATGCTTTTAAAATATATAAAAAAAATACTTTAAGAAAATTATATCCTATAGTATCCGAGAGTTTTAATGTTTTCTTAGAATTGCCATTAAAAATAATAACAAGAAAATACACTTATAAAATTGTACCTATTAATTGGACAAATAGAAAAAAAGGAGTTTCAAAGTTTAAAATCAAAGAACTTAGATCTAAATATTTATTTACTTTATTTTATTGTTTTTTAGAAAAGGTTTTAATTAATAAATGATTGGATTACTTAATAATTTTATACAAATTATTTATTTGATTATGTACATTAAAAAAATCATCATCTATAAAATTTACTGAATATCCCTCTAAAATTTTAATTAAATTTTTAGCCAACTTTACATTTCCATATTCATTCCAATGACCATCATTTTTAAATCTATAATTCTTATTATTTAATAGATCGTTATCTAAAATAAAATAATCTAATTTTAATTTATTTTTTTTATTTCATTTTCAAAAAAATTTACCAATCTGGTTTCTGGATAAAGTAAAATAAAAAATTTAGCATCATTTTTTTCTACTTCTGATTTAAACGCTTTAAGTATATTAATAAATTCTGTATTATTTTTTTTAGATAAATTATATTTTTTCCTATAAAATCTACTTGCTAAAACTTGATTATAATTAGACTTATCAATTTCAGTATGATTTTCATAAACTTCAGCTCTAACTTTGTAAAATATATCAATTAAAAAATATGAAATATTAAGTTTACTAATTATTTTTTGAAAAACGCTAAATGAGGGTTTAACAATTTCAAAATTACCCTTTTGATCAAATTTCAGAATATTTCTTGTTACATGATCTCCAGGATTAATATAACAAAATACATAGCTAAACTTATAATCTGAATATTTTAAATATCTTAAAAATGTTTGATCTAAAGAGTAGCCTCCAACCCCAAAATTGTAAGTAACATTTTCACTAATTATTTTACTATTTAGTAAATTTACAAAATTAAATTTATTATCAACAAAAACATTTTCAATCATGCTATCGCCAAAGAAACCAATTATATTTGTTTGCTTGGAAGCTAATTTAGATTCAGGGCTATCATTTTTAACTCCATCAGAATCAAAATAATGTGTATTTATATAATTTAAATCTGGGTGTTTTTGTTTTTGATAAGAATTAGAGGGTCTTTCGTACACTGATATTGATGGAGTTAATTCAGTTTTTACCAAATGTTGATATGAGCCAAAGTTAATGAGAATTATTTCAATCAAAAATATTGCTGAAATAATTGATCCAATAACAAGTCCTAAATTAAAAGAAATATTTTTAAGGTCTTTTTTAATCATTTTAGTCGAAAAATATTTAAATATTTTAAAAATTAAATTATATAAGATTAAAATTTAAAATATATGTCTTTTAGAATTGAAGAAGAAAATTTTACTATAAATATTAAAAATATTTTTAAAAGATTTTTGAGATACTTCTCTTACGAATTAAAAAAAGTAGGCGTAGGTTCTGTTGATTTACTTACATTATTAGAAACTAAATTAAAAAAAAATGCGATAATTTTTGATGTAGGAGCACATCATGGAGAAAGTGTTCACTTTTTTGTAAAAAATTTAGCAACATTTAAAAATTTTAAATTATATAGTTTTGAACCAGAAAAAAAAAATTTTAAAATACTTGAAAACTATACTAAAAATTATCCACAAGTAAAAATATTCAATTATGGTTTTTCAGATAAGAATGGATTAAATAATTTTTATCTTAATACTCATTCAGCAACTCATTCACTTTTACCTCTTGAAAAAAATCATGCAAAAATTTGGAAGAATAATCTTTATTCTCTTAAAAAAGATAAATGTTATTTTTTTACAATAGATCATTTTGTAAAAAAAAATAAAATTAAAAAAATTGATTTGCTTAAATTAGATGTTCAAGGTGCAGAATACCTTGTATTAAATGGATCAAAAAATTCTTTGAAAAATAAGAAGATTAAAAATATCCTACTAGAAATAAATTTCGCAAAAGGTTATCAAAATCAAAAAGTTTTAAATTATTATATAGATTTTTTTAAAAAATTTAATTACGAATTATTTTCTATAATAAATTTGGGTATAAGAAAAAAAGATCAACATCTACTTTGTTTCGATGCAATATTTTCAATTAAAAAATAGTTGTATTATTTTATTATGCTCAATTTTCAAAATTTTAAAATAAATTTAAGAAAAATACATTTATTAAATATAATTAGTATTTACTTTATCATTTCAGCAATAATTTATTTTATTAGTTTGTTTTTTTCTGAGATAGATAATGATCTTTATGTATTCTTATATTATGGTCAGAGATTACTAGAATTCCAAGAGTTATTATGGACCAAAGAATTTGAAGATAAATTTCCAATAAACCAATATTTTTTTACAATCCCATCATATTTTGATGCAAACTATGGTTTAAAAAATACTTGGGGTTTCTTTGTTTTTTTTATTTTAATTGGTGCTTCATTTTTAATTTATAAGACCCTAGATAGTAAAATTTTTAAAATTAATAACAAATATTTAAATAATAAAATAAGTATCTTAGTAGCTGCAATATTTTTTTATATAAATATTTATACCCCTAGTGCCCTATTCCATATAAATACATTGTCATCTAGTTTATTTGCCATTTCAATTTGTATATTTTTGAAATATTCACATAAATTAAAATTTAATTTTTTACTAATCATATGTTCAATTTTTATAATGGCTTTAGCTGTTTCATTGAGACCCTATTTATTACTAGCAGCTATAATTTGTTTTTTTTGGGCCTCAATTAAAAATAAAAATAAATTTAATATAAAACAGCTTTTATTATCAAATTTTTTACTAAATTTATTTTTTGGTATAATGATAATAATTGTTAATTTTTTACCTTTTTATTTAACAGATAATATTGATGCAGCTATCAAAGGTATTTTTTGGTTAGCAAAAGATTATAGCTATCAAACATTTTTTGGTTTTTTTTCACATCAAGCTCAAACGATATTTAGTATTTTAAATAAAACAATATTTCTTTTGTTTATTATATACTTAAGTTTTATTGTTTATTTTATTTTATATTTTAAGAAAAAAAATTTATTATACAACTTTGATGTAATTTTTTTATTTATACTTGCACCCTTAAGTATAGAATTTTTGTTTCTAATAAAACATTTTTGGTTTCATTATTTTACCTTATTTTCTTTTTTTATATCATTATCAATTGGCTATTTTTTATGTTTTAACTATGGGTTTATAAAAAAAGACATAAAATTAGTAAAACTTCCAGTTATTTTTTTAATCATTATTTTATCATTTAATGATTTAACTTTAATATTTAATAATTTAAACAAATTCTTAAAAAATGATTTCAATAAAATAATATTAAGTAAAATTGAAAATTTTAAACTTGAAGAAAGCAAAGAACAAAATGATGGACAAATAAAATTTTTATATCCAAACAATATGTTCATCCATTGGTATTTAAAAGAGCCAAGATATGGTTTCCCTCATCATGCTATGACAGTTCAAATCTTTAACGGTTGGTTTGAAAATATGAAGACAGATGGTGGATTTAATTTTCCAATAAATAAAAATGAATACTGTAAAAAAATTCAAAGTGATGGACCAAAATATATATTTACCGATAATTTAATAATTGCTGAAACTTTTCCGTTGATCCAGTGTTTACAGGGAAATTTATCAAATTTTATATTATATAAAGAAATTAATCTTAGATTAGACAAAAATTTGTATATTTTCAAAAAAATATAAGTAGTTAAAATAAGTTTAATTGAATTTAAATTAAAAAATGACGAAATTTTCTAAACTATTTAAGAAAAATTATTTGTATTTTTTTTTTTATTTTATTAGTTCTCTCACACTTTACATCTTTTTTTACAAATATTTATACATTAACCAAAAGAAGTTATGACGAGAGATTATTAAGGGCTTACGGTTATTGTAAAAATTATTCTTATGGATATATAGATAAAATTCAAAAACAGTATTTAGCGAATATAAAAACTGTATATCTAGTAAATTTTGATTTGCTACCAGAGTCTTATGGATTGTTTCATGAACTGAAAAAAGATGAAAATAAAGAAAACTTAATCATTGTTAATTATCAAGAAGAAAAAAATCACTTATTCAATCAATTAAATATCAATCTAAACAAATATGAACTTATTGATAAGCATGGTCAGTGTTTGTATTACAAAAAAGTTAAAAAATGATAGAGATTTTTCAAATTATTATTCAACTAATATTATTCCTATTCCTTTCTTACTTCCCCATAAACAAATATACCACACCAATATCTTTAGTATTTGATAACAAAGATTATTTTTTATTTAATATTTTAAATTTAATTTTTTTACTATTAATTTTGTCATTTTTTCAAATAAGTTTGAAAATATCATTTTTAATTATTATCTCTGTTAATTTAATCCTTTTAATTTTTAATATTAAAAATATTATTTTTGAAATTAAAAATAAAAAAAACTTGTTATTTAAGATATTTTTTTTATTTGTTTGTTTATTTATATTTATTAATCAAGCACAAAATTTACAACTAGGGTATGATGGACTGCAAATTTGGAAAATTAAAGCAAATAACTTCTATAATGGATTTAATTACTTAAACGTAGCTTCTCAATATGATCATGTAAAACAATATCCTCATTTAGGATCTTTTATTTGGGCATATTTTTGGGAAAATTCTTTAGGTAATAAAGAGTATTTTGGTCGATTATTTCATGTTTATATTTATATATTTTCATTATTTTTGATAGTTTCTTCTTTAGACAATTTAACTGAATTAAAAAAAATAATAATAGTTTTTTTACTTTTATTTTTTTCTTATGATTTAGAATTAAATGGTTATCAAGAATATTTTATTTTTGCACTTTTAATTATAGCTGCAAGATTTATCTTAAAACTAATAAATAATAACTCAAAAAAAAAAGATTTTTATTATTTTTATTTATTTTTGATTTCTTTAATTTCAATTTGTTATATTAAAAATGAGGGTATTTTTTATTCTATTTTTTTTTGTATTTTATTTGTTTTTTTTAAAAAATCCAACACTCAAAAAATTATAACTATTTTGGTAGTTGGTTTCGTTATTATCTTGCAGCTTTATATTTCGAAAACAGTTTACAATTTAGATAGCAGTTTTCAATTTTCTTTATCAGATTCTTTTTTTAAAAATCAAAATATTCATGATTTATCGGAAATCTTTTACAGAATAGGAATGATAATTGTGTATTCTATACACGCACTATTAAAATACCCAATTATATTATTTAGTTTTTTTGGTATAATTTTATCTTTATATTATTATCATTCTAACAATGAGAATTTACCATTGCTTATTTTCTTTTTATTAAATCTTATTTTTATTTGCTCAATTTATCTTGTTACACCTTTTCCTTTTGAGTGGCATTTACAAACAAGTATTAAAAGATTGTATTTACAAACATCTGGTTTATATCTTTTTTTAATAATTAATATTTTTAATAAAAAAAAAATTAAAATTTAATTTTATGAAAATTAGTATAATAATACCTTGCTATAACGAAGCTTTAACAATAGAAAAAATAGTTGAAAAGATTTTAAATATTGTCGAATACGATAAAGAAATAATAGTTATAGATGATGGTTCGAGTGATGGATCATTAGACATTTTAAAAAATAAATTATCAAAAAATATAGATAAAATCCTAATTAACGATAAAAATTATGGAAAAGGTTATTCAATTAGAAAAGGTATAAGTTTTTGCAGTGGCGATATTATAATTATCCAAGATGCAGATCTTGAATATGATCCCTCTGAATATGCTAAATTAGTTGAACCAATTAAAAATGGATTTGCTGATGTAGTTTATGGTTCAAGATTTTTAGGTTCGGATGAAAAAAGAGTACATTTATATTGGCATAGAGTAGGGAATTTTCTTTTAACACAACTTTCAAATATGTTTTCAAATATAAATTTAACTGATATGGAGACCTGTTATAAGGCGTTTAAGTCTTCAATCATTAAAAAAATCGATTTAAAAGAAAATAGATTTGGTTTTGAACCAGAAATTACAGCTAAAATTGCTAAAGAAAAAATTAGAATTTTTGAGGTGGGAATTAAATATTTTGGCAGATCTTATGATGAAGGAAAAAAAATAAATTGGAAAGATGGCTTTAGTGCAATCAGATGTATCTTTTACTACAATTTTTTTAAATAATTTTTTTAAAACTCAGAATTAATAGTAAATATAAAGAATTTATTACATGGTAAAAATTCATTTTTGAAGAACCATAATCTCTAATTTTTAATTTTATAGGAATTTCTATAATTTTTAAACCTAGTTTTTCATAATAATAAAGACTTTCTATCAAATAAAAATATTCATTATTTTTTGGAAGATTAAAATATTTTTTTTTTATTCTCTTTAAATTATATAAACGTAAACCACCAGATGAGTCTAAAGTGGTATTTAGAAATATCTTAACTAAAAAAAACCTAATAGTTGTTATTGCAATTCTGAGAAAAGACCAGCCATATAATGAATTTTTTTTTAAAAATCTATTTGTATTTACTATATGAATATTGTTTGGATTTTTTTTTATAATTTTTAACATTTTTAAAATTAAACTTGGGTTATGAGCTCCGTCTGCATCAATTGTAACACAAAAATCAAAATTTTTTTTTATAGCCCATTTTATCCCATCTCGATGAGCAGATCCTATACCTCTTTTTTTTCTAAATATATAATTTACAAATTTTTTTTGTGCCAAATTTAAAATTTCCTCTTGGGTACCGTCATTCGAATTATCATCGACAAATAATATATTTAAAAAAGAATTTAAATTTTTTATTTTAGAAAAAATTTTTTTAATATTATCCTTTTCGTTTAAGGTTGGAATAATAATTAATGTTTTCAATTTTAAAATATAGTTAATTTTGGAAGTGGAAAAATAAACCGAGTATTTTTTTGTTTCATTAACTTTTTTTCTTTTGCCAGAATAAAATTTTTAAAATGCCAAGGAAAAACCAAGAAATAATCAGGTTTCATTTGTTTAGCTTTTTTTTCTGATATTATATCAATTCCTGTTCCTGGAGTCTGTTTCCCAAATTTAAAAGAATTTACTTCTGCGATATATTTAATTAAGGAATTATTAATTTTACAATAATTTAATAATATATTGCCTTTAGTTGATGCTCCATATCCAAGGACTAATTTATTCGCATTTTTAAACTTTTTCAATAAGTTGATCAATTTTTTTTTCTCAATTTTTATTTTGTTGAAAAACTTTATAAAAGTTAAAGATCTATCCAGTTGATCTTTTTTTTCATTTTTTAAAATTTTATTAATTTTTGATTTTATTTCTTTGTGCCTAGAATTTTTTTTTGCAAGAGTTATTGCAATACTACCTCCATTTATATCATTCAACTTAATATCAATAATTTTTAATCCAACCTTATCAAATAAATATTTTAAAGAAGTGAGTGTATAATATTCAAGGTGTTCATGACATATTGTATCGTAAGAATTTTTCCTTAACATTGTTTTTAAATAACTTTGTTCTGTATGCCAAACTCCATTTTCATTTAAACTTAGATAAATATCCTTAATAAATTTTTCAGGATCAGGCAAATCATATAGCATTGACATGCATGTAATTAAGTCTGCCTTTTTGTTTGATTTTTTTATAAAACTTTTGTAGGTGAAAAAATTTTCTATTTTAAAGATATTTTTGTCATAAAATTTTTTGAAATTTTTTATTGTTGGATCAATACCATATTTAATAAAATTTTTTTCCTTAAAAAAACTTAAAAATGTTCCATCATTTGAACCAATATCTAAGATAACATTTTTTTTATTTTTATTACCAATAAATTTTTTTAAAAAATTAGATTTTTGCTTCATATGATTTACCATTGATTTATTTAAACCTGTCCTGTAACCATAATTTTCTCCATACATTTTCTTTAAACTAAAATTTCTATCTAACTGAACAAGTTTACAATTTTTACAAATTACCAAAGTTAAATTTCCAGTATCTACTTTTTCATTTTTTTTTGGAAAAATGCCACTCAATGGAATATTGCCTAATGAAAATAACTTTTTAAGATTTTTTTTTTTACAAGATCTGCATTTTTGAATTTTGCTTATCATAATTATTTTTTTCAAATTCAATCATTTTTTTTATCATTTTTTTAATATTGTTTTTAGGTTTCCATCCTATTAATTTTTGAGCTTTCGAGGAATCTCCTAATAAATAAGTTACATCATGCGGTCTGAACAATGATTTTTTGACAATGATAACTGATTTTTTTTTTTCTGTAATTGCTCTTTCTGATAAACCTGAGCCTACCCACTTAATTTTTAAATTAAGATATTTGCAAGTCATATTAATAAATTCTTTAATCGAATAAGCTTTTCCAGTTGCAATTACAAAGTCATTCGATTTTTTCAAACATAAAATTTTATACATCATATCGACATAATCTTCTGCGTCTCCCCAATCTCTTTTTGAATAAATATTTCCCAAATAAACAGGCTGTCCAGTATTTAAAAAATTAATTAAACCTTTTATAATTTTTTTTGTAACAAACTGTTCTCCTCTGAGGGGACCTTCATGATTAAACAGGATACCGTTACTCGCAAAAATTCCATATCCACTTCTATATAATCTTGTATAGTAAAATGCAGATAATTTAGAAATTGCATAAGGAGAAACAGGATTAAATTTGGACTCCTCATTAAGAATTTTTTTATTTAAATGCTTAATATCTCCATACATTTCTGATGTTGATGCCTGATAAAATTTTGTTTTCGGACTATTTAATCTAATTGACTCTAAAATATTAATAACTGAAGCGTTATTTATTTTATCTGTATATTCAGGATTATTAAATGAATATTTAACAAAAGATTGAGCTGCTAAATTAAAAAACATTTTAGGTTTTAATTTTTTTATTAAATAGTCTATTTGTTTAAATTCCGATAAATCTAAATGTATAAATTTAATTTTTTTAGTAATACCCAAGAAATCCAATCTTACAAATGGATCATTAGAATTTCTTCTTACAATACCATAAACATTAAATTTTTTTTTTATAAGTAACTTAGCTAAATAAGCACCATCTTGACCAGATACTCCTGTGATAATAACATTATTATTCATTAGATTTATAATTTATTTAGTATATTTAACTCAATTATAGATATATCAGCTAATTTACAATAAAAAATTTTAGATAACTATAAGAGATAAAATATATTTACAGTATATCTTTTAATGATTTTAAAATTAAAATAAAAATTAACTTAAATGTTTAAAAAAATATTTATAACAGGTGGAGCTGGATTTATAGGTTCACATATTTCAGAGTATTTCTTTTTTAAATATCCAAATGCTAAAATTATTATCCTAGATAAATTAACTTATGCTGGAAATACAAAATTTCTAAAAAAAATAATTAAATCAAAAAGAGTAACTTTTATCAAAAATGACATTATTGATTATAAATCTTATGAAAAATATTTAAAATATGTTGATTTAGCAATAAATGTAGCGGCAGAGAGTCATGTTGATAATTCTTTTAAATCACCATTGACATTTACTTTAACTAACACCTACGGCAGTCATACATTTCTTTTAAATTGTATTAATAAAAAAGTAAAAAAAATAATTCATATCAGTTCAGATGAAGTTTATGGAGAAATTTTAAAAGGAAAAAACACCGAAACTAATTTTGTTAATCCTACAAATCCATATTCTGCATCTAAAGCTGCTGCTGATATAATTATTAACAGTTATAAATTTAGCTATAAAAAAGAGATTATTATTATAAGACCAAATAATATTTATGGAATAAGACAATATCCAGAAAAATTAATACCTAGTTGTATTACAAAATTACTTGATAATAAAAAAATAATTATACATGGAAGAGGTGAAAATATCCGACATTATTTATCAGTTAAAGACTTTGTTAATGCTGTAAATTTAATTGCTGTAAAAAAAGACAAAGGAATTTATAATATTGCAAGTAAGACATATTTTAAAAATATCCACTTAGCTAAATTAATTTGCAAAATAATGAACAAAAACCCAAAAAGATTTATAAAGTTTTCAAAGGACAGACCTTATAATGATAAAAGATACTCTGTTTCTTGTGCAAAAGTAAAAAAACTAGGTTGGAAAGAAAATTATTATCTAATAAAAGATCTACCTGATATAATTAATTGGTATAAAAAAAATAAGTCTATATTTAAAAAATTAATATGAAAAAAAAATACAAATTCAAAAGTAAAATAGAAAAATCTTACAAGGATAAAAGAGGATTTATAAATATATTAACTCATAAAAATTTTTCTAGTTGTATGGAGGTATTTTCAAAAAAAAATCAATAAGAGCTAATCACTATCATAAGAAAGATACTCATTATATCTATGTTTTAAGTGGCAAAATTTTATTTTTTTATAGAGATCGAAAAAAAAATGCCAAGTTAAATTACGGGATTATGAAGAAGGGAGATCTTTTTTATACAAAAAATAACCAAGATCATATGGCATACTTTTTAACGGACACTCATTTTTTAGCTTATAGTTCAGAAAAAAGAACACGATTCAATTATGAAAAAGATTTAATTAGAATAAATATGCACAAAGAAAAAAAAGTAAAAGAGCTTATTAAAAAATATTCTTAATAGTAGATGGAAAATGTATCTGTAAGAAAAATAAAAAATTGCAGATTGTGCCACTCAAAAAATTTAAAAATTTTATTTAATTTAAAATCTACACCTCCAGCAAATTCTTACGTAAAGAAGAGTGATTTAAATAAAAACCTTAAAATATTTAAATTGTCATTAAATCTATGTAAAAATTGTGGACACATGCAGCTTGGTCACTTGGTAGATAGAAGAAAGATTTTCTCAAACTATCTTTATAAAACAAATACTGGCAAACAAAATCTAATTCATTTTGAAAAATATGCCAAAAAAATTCAAAAGTATTATTTAAAAAAAAATAAAAAATATAAAATACTAGATATAGCCTCAAACGATGGAACATTTTTAAGTTTTTTCAATAAAAAGAAATTTTTAAGGATTGGAATAGATCCAGCAAAAAATTTAAAAAAATTAGTTGAAAAAAAGGGTATCAAACAAATTGCATCCTTTTTCACCGAGAAAAATAGTATTAAAATTCTCAGAAAATATGGAAAATTTGAAATAATTACTGCTAATCATGTTTGTGCTCATTT
>MDTB01233299.1_pt1 | contig 15210 bp, 14 predicted proteins | sample 811161 | NCBI WGS metagenome assembly MDTB01 (sample SAMN05326650, study PRJNA326480) | marine metagenome | isolation source: seawater | place: Mediterranean Sea | collected 2009 | reverse complement strand
ATAAGGGAAAAAGATGGCACTATTTAAATCATTATCAGGAATATCTGGCATGTGGTCTCAAGACATGGCTATAGATCTAGGAACGGCAAATACATTAGTAGTTTTAAAAAGCAAAGGAGTAGTTCTTAATGAACCTTCAGTGGTAGCAGTAATAACTGATGGAGGAAAAAAATCTGTATTAGCAGTAGGAGATGAAGCAAAAACTATGTTAGGAAGAACTCCAGGAAATATAGCGGCTATCAGACCACTTAAAGACGGTGTAATTGCTGATTTCGTTGTAACTGAAGAAATGATTAAACACTTTATTAAAAAAGTGCATAAAAAAACTGCTTTTGCTAATCCAAGAATATTAATTTGTGTACCTACAGGTTCTACTCCGGTAGAAAGAAAAGCTATTCAAGACTCTGCACTAGCTGCCGGCGCAAGAAAAGTACAGCTAATTGAAGAACCTATTGCTGCAGCAATTGGAGCAGGACTTCCAATATCAGAAGCAACTGGTTCAATGGTTGTGGACATAGGCGGTGGAACAACAGAAATAGCTGTAATGTCTTTAGGTGGGGTAGTTTACTCTAAATCTTTAAGAGTAGCAGGAGATGCTATGGATCAATCTATAATAAATTATATGAGAAAAAAATTTAATTTATTAATCGGAGACTCTACTGCAGAAAAAATTAAAAAAGAGATAGGAACTGCTGTACCTACTGGAAGTAATACTTTCTTAATGAAAGGTAGAGATATAAGATCAGGTACCCCAAAAGAAATTTCTTTAACCGAAGAAGATGCTTGTGAGGCTTTAATGCCTATTTTAAATCAAATGCTTGCCGGAATAAAAGAAGCACTTGAAAACACTCCTCCAGAATTATCAGCTGACTTAGTCGACATGGGACTAGTTCTTACTGGCGGAGGAGCTTTGCTAAGAAATATTGATAAATTAATTTCAAAAGATACAGGGCTTCCAGTTACAATTGCAGACGATCCTTTATCGTGTGTAGCAGTAGGAACTGGAAAAGCATTAGAAAATGAAGAGTTGTTTTCTACAATGTTATCTGAATATTAATAGACAAACAAAAAAATGTCCTCAAGCAGAGATGATTTTGGAATAGCTATACGATCAGCTCTTTTACAAAAGGGAGCTAGACAAAAATTTTCTTTAATTTTTCTATTAATTATAGCTATAACTGTTTTTTTATTAGATGCATATCAATTTAGAATAATTAAATTAACAAAAATTTTAATAAATGATGGTATCTATAGAGTTACAAATATTTCTACTGCACCCTTTAAGTTTTTACCTATAATTAATAACAAAATTAAAGAAACTGCTTTTGCAATTAAAGAAAATAAAGAGTTAAAAGTTGAGCTTGAAAAATTAAAGAACAAAGAGTTTCAAGTTGAATTTTTAAAAAATCAAAATGACAGTCTAAGAAGAATACTAGAGTCGGATGTTAAAATTAAAGGTAAGAGTATACTGGCAAAAGTTCTTATTGATAAAGACAGCCCTTATCTTAAATCAATTGTTATTAATAGAGGATCAAAATCTGGAATTACTAAAGGAATGCCAGTTGTTGATGGAAATTATTTAGTAGGCAAAATAGTTGAGGTAAATTATTTATCTTCAAGAGTTCTCCTTTTGAACGATTTAAATAGTAGAATACCAATTACTTTCGGGGAGGAGTCTGTCCAGGCTATTTTATCTGGCAAAGGTGAAAAAAAACCTTTGCTAGAGTATTTGCCAGAGCTTTTTGAACCATATGGAAACCTAACAGTTTTTACCTCAGGAAAAGATGGAATTTTTCTTCCTGGGATACCAGTTGGTAAAACGGAAATGGAAGAGTTAAATGTTAGAGTAAAATTATTCTCTGACCCCAATCAGCTATCTTTTGTCACAGTTCAACTAATAAATTTAAAGAAAGATAATTTTTAATGGCTCTAATATATAAAAATATACAAGCAAGTATTATTAATACAATTCCTTTGATAGTTTTGTATTATCTATCAATAAGTGAGATTGATACACATTTTAGTAATATGTTTGAAATTTTATCATTTAATCTTCAAATCATAATAATTTATTATTGGATGTTAAAAAATTCTAGTATTTTAGGCAATGGACACATTTTTTTTGTCGGTATAATTAATGACGTTGTTATGGGTTTGCCGTTTGGAATAAGTGCGATATCATATTTGACTGTTTCATTCGTTGCTTCCTATATACGTCAAGTTACAGTAAACATTTCTTTGTTTACTGATTGGTTCACTTTCTTAATAGCTATATTTTTTTCAAGTTTAGTTTATATAATCTTAATTTCAAATTTTTCTGATCTACAGATATCTTATGTAGACATCTCTTATAACGCTTTTTTTACTTTTTTATTTTACCCTTTTATTTGGACAATATTTAATTTCTATAAAAAGATAATGACTTTGAGGGCTGATGATTAATTTTGGTTCAGGAAATACTGTTATTAAGTCTAAACTAATTAGTAGAAGAATGTTCGTTTTAACTGCTGCTAAAACAATAGTTTTTTGTGGAATTTTTGGAAGATTGGTTTCATTACAAATAAATGAGGCCACTAAGTATAAAACACTTTCAGACAAAAACCGTTTCAGAGAATGGAAATTAGCTCCCCAAAGAGGGATAATTAGAGATTACTTCGATAAAGAAATTGCATCTAATGAAAAAGTTTATCAATTACACATTACCCCTGAAAATTCTCCAAATTTAGAAACATTATTTTTTAGGCTTAAAACAATTTTAAATCTTTCTGATAAAAGAGTATTTTATCTAAAAAGAAAAATCGCAAAGCAGAAACCGTGGGAGCCTATAATAGTTTCAGACAACCTTACTTGGTCTGAATTTTCTCGAATAAATTTATTTCTTCATGAGCTGCCTGGAGTAGAACCTCTTGTATCAGTTGCAAGACAGTATCCAGATCAATCAACAGCTCATTTAGTTGGTTATGTTTCTCAAGTCAGTCAAAAAGATCTTAAAAAAAAGCAATATTTAAAAGATATGTCTGTTGGAATAGCAGTTGGAAAAACTGGATTAGAAAATAAGCTAGATGAAGATATTATAGGTAAAGTTGGATTTCAACGTTATGAAGTTAACGCATATGGAAAAAGAATAAAGCAGATTAAAGTTGACCCAGGAAAGTCTGGAAAGAACTACAGAACCACAATTGATCTTGAAGTACAAAAATATGCCTCTGAGGTTTTAGAAGATAAAGCTGCATCCATATGTGTGATGGATATTTATAATGGAGATATAATTGCAATGGCTTCGTCACCGAGTTATGATCCAAATTCTTTTGTTCATGGTATAGATAAAAAATATTGGAATGAATTGATTTCAAATGAAAAAAAACCTCTTAATAATAAAGCTATAGCAGGACTTTATCCTCCAGGCTCTACTATTAAAATAATTGTTGCACTTAGTGCTTTAGAAAACGGCATATGGAATCCAAAAAAATATGTAAACTGTAATGGTGTAACAGAACTTTATGGGGAGAAGTTTCACTGTTGGAAAAAGAAGGGTCACGGCCCTATGAATATGAGATCCGCAATACAAAGATCTTGCGATGTTTATTTTTATGAAGTAGCAAGATTGCTTGGTGTAGACAGATTATCTGAAACAGCAAAAAAATTTGGTCTAGGAAAAAAAGTCCTTGATGGCTTTATAGAGGAGAGAACAGGCGTTGTACCCAGCACTGATTGGAAAAAAAAATTTATTGGAAAAAACTGGTACTTAGGTGAAACTTTACACTCAGGGATAGGACAAGGATATTTTCAAAGTACACCTTTACAGTTATGTTTAATGACCGCTCAAATTGCGAATGGCGGATTTGAAATCAAACCTAGAGTTCTGATTAACGAGAAAAAAAATAATTTAAGAGAATATATTAAGTATAAAAATGAAAATCCAAATGATCCTTTGCCAATTGATATGTTAGTATCAAATTTTGATCTTAACCCATTGTTTAGAAATCAAGAAAATATTAATTTTGTTAAAGATGCGATGTTTGCAGCCACTAATGAAGCCGGAGGAACATCATTTAGATCTAGATACAATGATCAAAAATTTATGTTTGCAGGAAAAACTGGATCTTCTCAGGTTAAAAGATTTACAGCTTTGCAAAGAGAACTAGAAGTTAAACAAAAAGATATAGTTTACAAAGATCGTGATCATGCTTTATTTGTTGCGTTTGCACCATACTCAGATCCTAAATATGCCATCAGTGTTGTTGTGGAACATGGTGGAACCGGAAGTAGTTCGGCGGCACCTATTGCAAAAAAAATAATTAAAAAAGTTTTAGAGAGAGATCAATTAAGAGAAAATGTTAAGAATTTAACGGGAGAAGAAATATAATGTTTCAACCTAGATCAATACAATCATCTATGACATTTAGAGACAAGATTATGTCAATAGATTATGTTTTGCTTTTATCAGTATTGTTATTAGGAATTATAAGCATGTTTGCAATGTATTCCACAGATGGCGGAAAATTTGATTATCATACCAGAAGTCATATTTTGAGATTTGGAATTTTTTTCTTTATGTTCATTATGATATCTTTATTTCAAATAAGATTTTGGTATCAAACAAGTACACTTCTATACATTGCTTTTTTTATTTTACTTTTAGGAGTTAAATATTTTGGTCTTACTTCTTCTGGCTCACAAAGATGGCTTAATTTCTATTTTATGAATCTTCAACCGTCAGAGCTTATGAAGATTGGTTTGATCTTATTTCTAGCAAAATATTATCATCGTATATCGACACAAGACGTGAATAGAGTAAAATTTTTATTTCTTCCTGTAGTCGCTTTAGTTGCTCCAGTTTTACTTGTTATTGCTCAACCAGATTTAGGAACTTCAATACTTATTGCATTAGGAGGTGTAACTGTTGCATGGCTGGCAGGAGTTAGAGTTAAATTTTTTGCTTATGCCTCAATCTTGTTCATATCATTAACCCCTATAGCTATTGCATTTTTAAAACCTTATCAGAAGTCGAGAATTCTAACTTTTTTAAATCCTGATAGAGACCCACTTGGCGCAGGGTATCAGATAATACAATCAAAAATAGCGATAGGATCTGGCGGTTTATTTGGAAAGGGATTTTTGAATGGATCTCAAAGTTATTTAGATTATCTACCGGAAAAACATACTGACTTTATATTTACCTTATTTTCTGAGGAATTTGGATTTGTAGGGTCTTTATTTATATTAATACTTTACAGCATAATAATATTCAGATTAATAAATATAGGAGATGTCACTAGAAGTAGCTTTGGTAAACTGTATTGCTACAGTTTTGCTACCGCTTTTTTCATATATGTTGCAGTTAATATGGGCATGGTTCTTGGACTTTTACCAATAGTTGGTGCCCATCTACCAATAATGTCCTATGGAGGATCTTCTATGATGGCAATTATGCTAGGACTAGGTATAGCCATGTCGTGTAAAATTTACAAAGATATACCAGTCAACTAATTTCAAATTCCAATTTATTGGACCAAAATGAACTTAATATATAATAATTAACACTTGCTTTAGCATGGGTTAGATGATCTAATTTAATTATTAAATTATGTTTGGTGATAAAAAATCGTTAAAAGACTCAGAAAGATCTTTGATAAGTGAAACCGTAAGTATTGACGGCACAGTAAATAGTTCCGGAGCTATAGATGTTGCTGGATTAGTCAAAGGACCTGTCTACTCTAAAGAGATAGTAATTAAAGAAACAGGATCGATTTCAGGTGGTGTAGAAGCTGAAACCGTAGAAATACACGGTCATCTTGATGGAAAAGTTTCAGCTGATAACGTTGTGATAGGTTCATCTGGAGTGGTTAAAGGTGATATAGAATTTTCTCAAAATCTAAGAACTGAAAATGGCGCAGATATAGAGGGATTCATCAAAAAAACTGCTTCAAAAAGTAAAATTACTGGAGATTTTTTATTTTCAAAAACAAAAGAGGAAAAGAAAACTAAGAAGAACGGAAAACCTGAGTCAGTTGTAAATAAAGATAGTGAAGCTCTAGTCTAATCTATCGCACTATAAAAAAATCAAATTTTAATCTATATTTATCCTATGAACAATTATAAATGTAGTTCCGTAGGCATTGTAGGTGCTGGTATTCAAGGAGTTTGTATTGGACTACAACTTATAAAAAAAGGAATCCCAGTTACAATATTCGATAAAAATGATCCAGGAAGCATGAGCTCGTATGGAAATGCTGGTCACTTCTCGCCCTACGCAGTAGTTCAATTAAATAGACCAGACGTAATTTATGATATACCCAAAATGTTGCTAAGCTCTTATGGGCCCCTAGCTTTAAAATGGAATTATATACCAAAAATGATTCCGTGGATTTTAAGATATTTAAAATCATCTACTAAAAAATCAATGATGCATACAACTAAATTTATGCATCAAATTTTGGATTTATCTCTTGACGCTTATGACGAAATCTTAAGCGAGATAGACACCACTAATTTAGTTGAAAGAAAAGGGATTATATATATTTGGACAAATAAGAATTTAAAAAGCAGGAAAATGGAAATTAAAATAAGAAATGACCTTGGAATTAAACAAAGACTTTTAAACAGAGAAGAGGTTTTAGAACTAGAACCAAATCTTAGCCCAGTATTTGACGCTGGAGTCATTTATGACTATGCATATCACGCAAGAGACCCTAAAGAAATTACAAAAAAACTTTTTGAACTTTTTTTAAAATCTGGCGGTAGATTTAAAAAACAAGAAGTTACAAGTGTAGAACAAACTAAGTATAATCAAACACAAGTTAAAACCAATTCAGAAAAATTTAACTTTGAAAAAATTGTTTTGGCTTGTGGTGCATTTTCCAAAAAACTAACAGATCAATTAGGTGAGAAAATTCCTTTAGATACCGAAAGAGGATATCATGTACATTATAAAAAAATGGACCATCTTCTTAAGAGACCAGTTATTTTCTTAGATAGAGGTTTCGGCATGACTCCAATGAATCAAGGTTTAAGAGCAGTAGGGACTGTTGAGTTAGGAGGACTTGATAACCCCATGTCAAAAAAAAGAATTGATTATATTGATAAGTGTGCCAAAGAATTATTGCCTCAACTTGGAAACTTCAACGACGAATGGTTGGGTTTTAGACCAACTCTTCCAGATTTTTTACCAGTTATTGGACCTTCATTAAAAAATAGAAATATTATCTATGCTTTTGGACATCATCATTTAGGCTGGACTCTTGGAGCGATTACTGGAAAGATTGTTTCTGGAATAGTAAACGAGGAAAAAACTAATTTAAATTTATCTCCTTACAGTTCTGCAAGATTTAATTAAGGATTAAATTGTCAAAAAATTACTTAGCTTATGCGTTGCTTGTGTTTGCAACACTCTGTTGGTCAGGAAATTTTATAATAGGTAAATTTGCTTATTTATTCGAAATACCTCCGCTAACTTTAAACTTTTTAAGGTGGGTCTCAGTTTGGTTAATTTTAATCCCATTTACTTACAAAGAAATTTACAACAATTTTTATTACATAAAAAAAAATTGGATAGTGATAAGTTTCATGGGAGTTATAACAATAAGCACATTTAATTCTGTAGTTTATTTTGCACTGAACTATACACAAGTAATAAATGCAGTCCTAGTTCTCGCTGCCATTCCAGCAGTTACAATAGTTATTTCGTCTTTGATGAAAGTAGATAAAACAAATATTTTTCAATTAATAGGACTATTGTTATCAGTTATAGGGATTAGCGCAATTATTTCTAATGCTGACATAAATAAAATTTTATCTTTAAGCTTTAATAAAGGGGATTTATGGATGTTGGTTTGCGTCCTTTCTTGGTCAATTTATTCAACATTATTAAAGAAACATAGTTTTAAATTTTCTCAATTTACTTTAATACAATTAATGGTCTCAGTTGGAATAATATTTTTGATTCCACAATTTTTTTATGAAAGATCTGTAGGTTTAGAAGTAAATTTCAATAAAGCATTTTTTGTTATCCTTTTTTATGTTGTAATTTTTCCTGCATTAATAGCTTATTACTGTTGGCAGAAAGGAGTAGAAATAGTTGGTCCAAATCGAGCTACAATGTTTATTCAATTGATGCCATTGCTAAGCGCTGCTTTGGCAATTTTAATATTTAAAGAAAAATTTGAATTATACCATTTTATAGGAGCTTCATTTATTCTGTTGGGTATATATTTATCAAATAGGAGAACAAATGCTTAAGGTTGCTGTTTTAGATGATTATCAAAATATTTTTAGTCAGGTTATCAATATAGATGACTATAAAAATAAATATGAATTCACAATTTTTAATGAACCATTTCAAAACGAACTACATACTATTGAAACTTTAAAAGAATTTGAAGCTCTATTTATTATGAGAGAGAGAACAAAAATTACCAAAACTTTAATTTTAAACTTACCTAAATTAAGATTTATAATGACATCCGGACTAAGAAATAAAGCTATTGACTTAGAAACCACAAAAGAAAAAAAAATTATAGTTTGTGGAACTGAAATAAATTCCAATCCGGCAGCGGAAATTACTTGGGCTTTAATACTTGGATTACTAAGAAATATAAAACAGGAAGTTGACAATATGTTTCAAGGATATTGGCAAACAACTATAGGATATGAGCTAAAGGGCAAAAGACTTGGAATAATTGGTTTAGGAAAAATAGGTTCCCAAGTCGCTAAAATAGGTCAAGCTTTTGGTATGGAAGTCTCAGTATGGAGTGAGAATCTAAATTTATCTGAGGCAAATAAATTAAATGTTCTACCCATGAGCAAAGAAGACTTAATTAAAACTTCTGATATCTTATCAATACATGTAGTTTTAGGAGATAGGTACAAAAACTTAATTACAAAAAAAGAACTTAAAAATATGAAAAAAACTTCATTTTTAATTAATACTTCGAGAGGTGAAATAATAAACGAGACAGATTTAATAGAAGCATTGGAGAACGATGATATAGCAGGTGCTGGTCTAGATGTTTATAGTCAAGAACCCTTACCTCAAGATCATAAGCTCAGATTTTTACCTAATGCTTTTTTATTGCCGCACTTGGGATATGTTACTGTGGAGAATTATTCTAAATTTTATTTTCAGATGATTGAAAATCTTAATTCGTGTATTAATAATAAGCCGATTCGAGAAATTAAGTAAAAATATATTACAATTTCTGGTTGTTTTTGATAAGCTCATTGTGAGCAAATAAATGTTTTTATGTAACTAAAAAAACATATAAGCATTTAGAAAATTGAGAGGGAAAATTGAAGAAAGTTTTGATTAGTATAATACTGACTATGTTTCTCACTAGCTGTGCAGAGACCGTAGCTTTTCTTGGACCAGCTTCTTCTGCTGCTGGAGGAGGAAATATTGCTAGATCTTCTTTTACCTCTGCTATAGATTATGGAATTAAAAAGTCGACCGGTAAATCTAGTATAGAACATGCAATTGGCTTTGCAGAAAAACACAATCCAGATAGAAAAAAAGTAAAATGCGTTAATTTTCTTGAGGTAACAGAGACAGAGGTTTGTTCAATTCTCAAAAAAAGAGTTGCTGAGTTAAAAAAACAAATAAATAAAAGTTCAAAAATTAAAATCCTAGATTAATTAACTGGCTGACAATAAATTTTTTTGGTAACTTAAATTGTGAAAAAAAGATATTCAATTGCTAGCATATTAAAGAATTCATTATCAAACAATGAAAATTGGGGAAAAATGTGGAGAAACCCCAATCCCAAAAAACATTACGATGTTATTATAGTCGGAGGAGGCGGACATGGATTAGGAACCGCCTATTATCTAGCTAAGCACCATGGAATAAAAAACATTGCTGTAATAGAGAAAGGCTGGTTAGGCAGCGGTAATACTGGAAGAAATACCACAATTATAAGATCTAATTATTTGTGGGATGAAAGTGCATACCTTTATGATCATGCTGTAAAACTTTGGGAAAATTTATCAGAAGATTTAAATTATAATATGATGTTTAGTCAAAGAGGAGTATTAAATTTAGCACATAACGAGCATGACATTAAAGAAATTAAAAGAAGAGTTTCAGCTAATAGATTAAACGGACTAGATACTATGTGGTTAGATAAAAATGAAGTTAAAGATTTAGTTCCAATAATGAACACAGATAATCTAAGATATCCAGTTTTAGGAGCCGCTTACCAACCGAGAGGAGGAGTGGCTAGACATGATGCTGTTGCTTGGGGGTATGCAATGAGAGCTGATGAGTTGGGTGTTGATATAATTCAAAATTGTGAAGTTAAAGGAATTAAGACAGACAATTATAAGGTCGAAGGTGTAGAGACTACAAAAGGTTTTATTAAATCGAGCAAGATTGGCGTCGTAGCTTCAGGTCACACCAGTGTATTAGCTGCAACAGCTGGAGTAAGACTTCCTTTACAAAGCAGACCTTTGCAAGCTTTAGTATCTGAGCCGATTAAGCCGGTAATTAACACAGTCGTAATGTCGAATGCGGTACATGCTTATGTAAGTCAGTCCGATAAAGGAGAATTAGTTATTGGAGCTGGCACAGATGGATATAATTCTTTTACCCAAAGAGGCGGATATGATGTTATTGAAGAAACTGTAAGAGCTATAGTTGAACTTTATCCAATATTTGGGAAAATGAAAATGCTCAGACAATGGGGTGGTATAGTTGATATTTGTCCTGACGCAAGTCCAATAATTAGTAAATGTGACGTAGAAGGTTTATATTTTAATTGTGGTTGGGGCACTGGTGGATTTAAAGCTACACCGGGAAGCGCAAATGTATTTGCTCACACTATTGCAAAAGATGAAGCACACAAAATAAATGCTCCTTTTGCTTTAAGCAGATTTTCTGACGGTAGATTAATAGATGAACATGGTGCTGCTGCAGTCGCACATTAATCATGATTTTAATTAAATGTCCATATTGCGGAGAAAGAGATCAATCAGAGTTTGCTAGCGGTGGGGAGGCCCACGTAGTTAGACCTAAAAATCCAGAAAGCTTATCTGATAAAGATTGGGGAGAGTATGTTTTTTATAGAAATAATCCTAAAGGTATTTTTTATGAAAGATGGGTACATTTACATGGATGCAAAAAATGGTTTAATGTAGTTCGAAACACCTCAACTGACCAAATATTAAAAGTATATAAAGTTAACGAAAAAAGACCTGATTTAACTGATTTTGAGAATACCTTAAAATCTCCATCAGGGGAACCTGCTGTGGGTTCAGGAAATTTTGCGGTGAAGAAGTAATATGACATCTATTAACAATGAGTGTCCATATATTTCTAAGAATAAAATAACATTTTCTTTTGATGGAAAAACTTTTCCTGCTTATGAAGGAGATACAATTGCTTCTGCTTTATTAAGAAATAATATCAGATTAGTTGGAAGAAGCTTCAAATATCATAGACCCAGAGGCATCTATACTTGTGGAGTCGAGGAGCCTAACGCTTTAGTACAAATTTTAAGTGAGCATAATGAGCCAAATACTCGCGCTACTATTAAACGTATTTATGATGGAATGGAAATCTCTAGTCAAAATCGATGGCCTTCTTTAAAATTTGATTTAGGGGCTATAAATAATATTTTATCGCCAATTTTTTCAGCAGGTTTTTACTACAAAACATTTATGGGTCCAAAAGGATTTTGGAAAAATATTTACGAACCTCTAATTAGAAAATCAGCTGGATTAGGCAAACCTCCAAAAAATTTCAGATCGAAAAGCATTCACCAATATCACAATACAGATATCGTTATTATCGGAGCAGGATTAAGCGGTTTAATTACCGCAAGAAAACTTGTTAATACAAAATATAAAGTTTTATTAATCGAACAAGATAGTTTTTTGGGAGGCATATTAAAAAATTCAAATAAAGTAGAAAATATAAATGGCATTAGTCCATCAGATTGGATAAAGGAGACAGAAGAATTATTATCTAATTCAAAAAATGTTACTATTCTTAAAAATACACTAGTTACAACATATAACTTTACAAATCATTTAGTAGCGCTCGAAGATAAATTTTCAGGTAGAAAAATTGATTTAAAAAAATCTGAACTCACTCTTCATAAAATAAGAACTTCCCTTACTATTTTATCTAATGGACACATAGAAAGATTTATTTCTTTTAGAAATAACGACTTACCTGGAGTTATGTTGGCTGCCTCTTTTGAAAAATATATACATAGGTATGGAGTTATACCTGAAGATAAACCAGTTATTTTTACAAATAATTCTTCAACTTTCAGCTTATTAAAGTCTATGATTAGCTTAGGATATAGGCCAGAAGCATATATAGACTCAAGAAAAAAAAATGAAATCGAAACCGAAATAAAGAAATTTTTAAAAAATAATAATATTCTATCTTATTTCGATGCTGAAGTTGAAGGATGTGATGGAAATAAAAAAGTTGAAAAAATTACTGTAAGACATGGAAAGAACTATTATAAACTTTATTCTTCAATGCTTTGTGTTTCAGGCGGGTTTAATCCAGATATTCATTTATTTACTCAATCTAAAGGTTTAGTGAAGTGGGACAACAAGATAGTTTCATTTAAACCAGATATCTCTTTTCAAAAAACTGTAACATTGGGATCTGTGAGTGGAAATTATAACTTTAAAAAATTGTGCGACGAAATTAATGAAAAATTATCATTTTTAAAGACTAAAAAAGCTAGTTTAGAAATAAAATTAAATGTACCAAATAAATTTTCTTTGAAAGAATTATGGGAAACTAGGAAGAAAAACAATTCTAATTTATCTAAGTCTTTTATAGATTTACATAACGATGTAACAACAAAAGATTTAAAACAAGCAATAACTGAAGGTTTTGATCGTATAGAGCATTTAAAAAGATATACGACTAATAGCATGGGAACTGATCAAGGAAAAATAAGTAGTATAAACTCTTTAGCACTAGTCTCAAAACTTTTGAAAAAAGAAATTTCTGAAGTCGGCACAACAACTTATAGGCCTCCATATGCTCCCTTAAGTTTTGCAGCAATAGCAGGTAGAAGTACGTATGAATTTTATGATCCTGAAAGGAAAACTTCTATTCACTCTTGGCATTTAGAAAATAACGCAGTATTTGAAGATGTTGGACAGTGGAAAAGACCTTGGTACTTCAAAGCAAATATTAACGAGACCATGCACCAAGCAGTTCAAAGAGAGTCAAAGATGTTAAGACAAGGAGCTGGTATTTTAGATGGAAGTACACTTGGAAAGATTGAGATTAAAGGAAAAGATGCATTAGAGTTTATGAATCTTATGTATACTAATGCATTCACAAAAATGAAATCTATGACTTCAAGATATGCACTAATGCTTGGAGAAGATGGGATGATAAAAGATGATGGTATAATTTGTAAAATAAGTGATCAACATTTTATAGCCACAACAACATCAAGCGGAGCACCTAAAGTCCTTGCTGATATGGAAGAATATTTGCAAACTGAGTGGCCTCATCTTCAAGTTTATTTAAATTCGATTACAGAACAATTTTCCACATTTAATATTAGTGGACCAAAAACAAGAGATATTATGGCTAGAGTATTTCCAAATATAGATTTTAGTAATGAAGCTTTTCCATTCATGACTTTTAAAAACTTTGACTATCAAGAAACTAAAATTAGAATAATGAGAGCAAGTTTTACTGGAGAGCTAGGTTATGAAATATACATTCCAACAAAATATGGATTAGAATTATGGGAAAAAATTTTTTCTTGTGGAAAAGTTTTCAACTTAATCCCATATGGAACTGAAACAATGCATCTGTTGAGAGCAGAAAAAGGATACATCGTTATCGGACAAGAAACAGATGGAACTGTAACTCCAATAGATCTTAATTATAATTGGATGATAGGTAAAAATAAAAAGGACTTTATAGGCAAAAGATCACTTTCGAGACCTGACACTGCTAGAAATGACAGGAAGCAACTGGTTGGTTTATCTCCAGTAGATAAATCGGATGAGATTGAAGAAGGACAACATATTGTAGAAATTAATAAATTGCCGAAAAAAATAAAAAGTCCTATTAAATATCTTGGTCACGTAACTTCGAGCTATCATAGCCCAAATTTGAATCAATCAATAGGTTTAGCGATGATAAAAGGTGGTAATAATTTACTTGGTCAAAGATTTTTTGTTACAGTATCAGGTAAAACAAAAAATATTCCTGTGGAGATAGTAAATCCAGTTTTTATTGATCCTGAAAATAAAAGGTTAACATCATGAGTAAAATAGTTTCAATTTCTGGAATAGAAATAACACAAAAAAACTTTCATCAAATTATTATAAGAGGAGATGGATCAGAAAAATTCAATAATATTATTGAAGAAAAAACCTCTATTAAGCCGCCATCTAAAAATTTAGAAATAAAATATGAGAGCAACTATTTATTTGGTAAAAACTCACCAGATCAATGGAGTTTAGTTTTAACTGATAAAAAAGAACACAATCAAATAATAAATTTAGTTTCCTCGATTAATGTTAATGAAGATTTATTAGCCTCAGACTACTCATATGGACAAGTTTATTTTGAAATTGAAGGAGAGAATAAAGACAATTTTTTAAATAAATTAACTCATTTTGATTTAAGGGAAGAAAAATTTCCAAAAGCCTCTATGGCACAAACTATTATAGCGAGAATTGATTGTTCAATATACAACCTTGGAAATAAATATATTATTTCATGTAATAAATCTTTTGAGGATTATTTTCAACAAAGGTTAAAAGATACTGCTGACTTAAATTAATTTTTTTTTTCTTCAGTATTAGATAAGTCAACTCCAGTATCAGGATCTAACTCTATTCCTAAAGGAGTAATATTTGATGGCAAAGGTGTAAATGACGAATCTGGATTTTCCTCATATTTTCTTTGACTTAGTCTATAAAAACCAAAAATTATTATAGCGATATAAAAGATTAATAGGTGAACAAATAAACCGTTTGGCCCTAATAAGTCCATCATTGCCGAGCACATTATCGGTCCCGCCATAGCTCCAATTCCAAATATAATATTTAATCCTCCTCCAGCAGCAACGAATTTTTCTTTTGGTATTTGGTCGTTAACTAAAGCAAGGTTTAATGAAAAGAGTGGTAAAGTGGTTCCAGTTAATAATATTATGAATAAAAAAAGTTTTGTTTTATCCATTGTTGTTGAGAAATAATTAAAACTTACAGTAGTTT
>MDTB01163359.1_pt1 | contig 15210 bp, 12 predicted proteins | sample 811161 | NCBI WGS metagenome assembly MDTB01 (sample SAMN05326650, study PRJNA326480) | marine metagenome | isolation source: seawater | place: Mediterranean Sea | collected 2009 | reverse complement strand
TATAGCAGCCTTTTCAGCTGCAGATTTTTCTCTTGCAGCTTTTTCTCTAGCAGCCTTTTCAGCTTCTTTAGCAGCTTTTTCTATAGCAGCCTTTTCAGCTGCAGATTTTTCTCTTGCAGCTTTTTCTCTAGCAGCCTTTTCAGCTTCTTTAGCAGCTTTTTCAGCTGCAGATCTCTTCTTTTTCTTTGGGGGTGGGATAAGCGCTGCGTGAATGTGCGGGATGACCCCGCCGCCTGCAATGGTGCATTTTTTTGATCCAACAAGACTGTCCAATTCTTGATCGCCGAATATCGCCAGCATTATGTGTCTGGGCTGGATGCGCTTTCGAGTTTTATCTGTATCTCTCAATGCGTTACCCGACAGCTCAAGCACCTCGGCAACCAAGTACTCTAGCACCGCAGCCGTGTACACGCTCGCTCCGGCCGATAGCCGCATGCTAGGCGCGGCCGCACGGCTCTTCCTTCGCTTTTGAATACCGACGCGTCGGCGAAACCAACTGTCAATGCGACTCACCGGAAACTGCAGACCGGCTCTTTTGGATTTGGATGTGCGAGTCTTCGGCGCCATGACTTTGACCTCTCGGATCCAGAATATTACTTTTGGAATGATGTAAGAGGCCAGCGCTCCACTCGTGTTCTGCGATGGTCAACGGGTCGCACATATTTTCGGGCAGCGGCAGCGGCAGCAGCGGCAGCTCCCCGGCGGCCAGCTCGGATGCCCTCGCTGCCAGGAGCGCCACCAGCTCGTACTTTGAGTGCGCCATCTGCCTCGAGGCGATTCTGAGCCCGATCGAGCTCAGCGCGCGGCGGTGCGGGCACCGATTTCATCCCGACTGTTTGATGCAGTGGCTCCAGCGCAGCACCGTGTGCCCGATGTGCCGGGAGCCGAACCAAAGACGACCGTTGCGGGCCCCGCGCTTGGCACGGCTGCGGCGGGTGCAGTCGCCGCCGGCCTTGCGCACGCCGCACTGGTGGCTCAGAAAGGTGGCGTCGCGGCTGTACCTGTGCGCCGATTCCGCGGGGGGGTATCGCGTCACAACCGGCTGCTACGTGCCGCTGTGCAAAATTCCGAGGGACCAAGTGGCGAAAGTGGTGGTGCGCGGCGGGGACGTTCGCCGAATCGACCTCGAGAGCGGCGATGCGGTAATATTTTAGCAGCTGTGGTAAAAGCACGAGGTATGCTCTCCGCGAATCACCCCTTTTTTCACCCGGACAACATTCGCCAGCTCGCAGTGGCGATACCTGACTCGGTGACGCCCACCGAGCTGGGCCGGCTGATGAGCTCGGTCGCCAGGCAGAACGGCGTAGCATTCAACGACCTCAACGTGGCCCATCTCAACTCCAGGGTGATCTCGCGGGCGCAGCGGGCGACCGCAGTGTCGCCTTTGTACGACAGCAGCCTGCCGGCCCAGCCCGTTGAAGAGCTGGCGGGGGGCACAATTCGCGAAGACCCCGACGCGTGGTGGGCCGCGCAGCGGCAGAACGAGCCGTACTCCTACAGCTTGCCTTCCCACCTGGCGGCGCTTATGGAAGATGATGTTTGATTTACCATGACGGCGCGGATCGGCACACTGACGATTTCATGGCGCAGTGAGGGCCACTATTATTTGGGATCCGAGTGGGTAGACTATGACCGACGCGTCGAGGGTTGTTGCCTCTGACAGGCTCGAGACCTTTGAGCGGCTGCCAAACAACCTCGGGCAGTACGCTGACGTGGGCGGGAACACGCCCGATATCATGCTTGCCTCCGGCAAGGTGCTGCTGTCGCGGGTCAGGGACGAGCTCACCGGACGGGTTGAGGAGCACTGGGCCAACCCTGTGGCCGAAGGGCACATCGACGCGGAGTACGACACCAATCCGGCCGGGGACCACCACCGACTGGCGACCATGATGCCCGGGATGGACTTTGAGAGCAAGGAGCTTCGAGACGGCCGGTTGCTCGAGCCGCCGCGCGCCGACGGCAGGCTCACGGATATCGCGCTCGCGGGCGCCGTGTCGCAACTCCAGGAGGTGCGTCACCGAAGCGATCCGGCTCAGCGCAACGACGGCACCGATCGTGTACACAAGTCAAACCCGGAAGTGGGTCCGCCGATACAGCAGCGTGTCCCGCTTTATCGACCGTGGCTTCCCAACACAAGCAAGAACATTCTGAACGCTGAGAAGCGTCCAACGATCCGCGACGCCGCGCGCGTCGAAAAGCGACGACCTTTCATGAGCTTCCGCGGGGGCGGGCCCGCCGACACCGACCGCGTGGCCACAGCGGGCACCTCGCAGGCGCTGGTGACCTCGTCCACGCTTGGGAGTCAGTACTTGACCAAGGTGTTGGCAGAAATCGGCTCCTTGTTTGGGATGAGCTCCTCCGGGCGCGCCGAACAGTTTGAGACCTCGGGCGCCCCAAGGGCGCACGCCACGTACCGCTCCGCCCCCAACAACGCCGAGGTGGGCTCGGGCCCGCAGCAGCAGTCGCTCGCCGTCGCGGCGGACGCCTCGCAGCGACTGCAGCTGCCGCCGCGCAGCGCGGCCAACCGCACCTTCGAGGCGAACGCTGGGCCGCAGCACATGAACCCGCGGGTGCTTGGCGGCGTGCCCGAGACCAACGCAAAAGCTTACGCTCAGTCGCCGGTGCTGCCGCCGCGTATCGTCACACAGGGCGCCAACAGGCCGATCCACCGCGAGCAGTTCCAGGCGCCGGTGATGCCACCGCGGCAGTCGAGCGCGCCCGACGTGTACGCCGCTCCTTCGACACAGAGCCTCCTTGCGGGCCCCGACGTCCGCGGTCACAACACCGCGCAGCTGCCGCACAACCTGGTGACGGCCCGCTTTGCGGACGGCCGTGAGCTCCAGGCCGACCGGACGATGGTGCAGCCGGCTCAGACCGCCGTCGGCGGTGGCGGCGTGGTGGGCGCGGCCTTCGTTGCGGGCGATCCCGGCGTGGTGCACAGCGCGCGAGCGCCGCGGAACTTTACCGGAGCCGCGGCCGCCGTGGTCAATGCGGCTGCTCCGCGCTTCAACGGTGCCGACTTGGTCACTCCCGATCAGGAGAGCGTGAGCCGCGCCGCGGCGGTGCGCTTCGCTTGAGCAGCCGCTGCTGCACCACCAGAAAACAAAACCGACCACGGGTCAGCCCAGAAAGCACCTCTTCGCTCAACTGGATTTCGACTCCAGCCTTGAGCCGGTTCCGGTGCTCGAAGAGCAGCTGGCGCACGTGATCTCGCGACAGGTTAAAATCTTCGAGCTGCATGGACAGCAGACTGCCATGTGCCGACTATACTTTCCCAACTTGCGCGCTTCCGAGTGGTGCTTTTGCGACGCCAGCCCGGACATGACTTGGGCGGTGGTGCGGCACCTCGCCGAGAAGCGGGCGGGAATGGACACGGAGACGCGCGCCGCGCTTCTGGGATTCCTCGAGGCGGATCACCCGGCCGACGTGGCGCTGCACGACGCGTACGTTGTGCGCAAGGACGACAGGATAGTGCTTGAGCGCCACCCCTTGCAACGCAAAGTAAAAGTGTGGATCCCTGACGTGATACTGGCGGAGGAATGGCGCGAAGAAGGGCTGCCGCTGAGGTGGCACGAGCTGTCCGAAGCGATCCGCGCGGAGCCCGACGAGCACCGCAGGCTACGGCTTGTGATGCAGCAGCAGGGAGTGGTCACGCAGGACCCTCCGAGCAACCGGCACGCGCACCCGTCCCACCAGATTGTCGCGCGGCGGTGCTCCGGGTGGCGCCGCGCGCCGGGCCCGGGGGGTATCGAGCCGATCGCGCCGCCGCCGCCGCAGCTGTGCAGACGCTGCCAGAACCTGCTCGGCGAGCACTCCGAGGAGCTGTGCCCGCTCCCCGGGCGGGGCGGGCTGCACCGGATGGCGCCACCGACCGGCGTTCCGCACTGCAGACGCCGTAGGGTCACCGAGATCAAAGATGCGTCCGATTTACAAAGCGTTCGGTGGATCGACGGCAATGGCGAGATGTGGGCGTCCACTATTGCCTGCGATACAAGAGCAGCGACGCGCCGGTCCTGACCGGCTCGCTGTCCAGTTCGACTTCCGACGCCTCGGTGGCCGTGCCGTCGTCGACCCGCCACCAACGGCCGCCGTGCTTTCGGTAGCAGACGTAGTGTCCGCTGTCTTTGTGCTTCCCGAGGTGCACCACCACCGCCAGCAGCCTGAAGACGGCGCCGTACGGCAGTTTGAACCCGGTGGTGAGCGTCACTGGCTGGCTGCACTTGGCATTCGTCTCGCCGCGATTGATGTACACAGGCCAGTACTCAGCGATCGACTCGAGAACGAGGGTGTTGAGCTTGGATGCGTCCACCTGCTTGCGGCACGTCGAGCAATCGACCCCCGTCAGCTTCTCCTCGGCAAAAAAGTCGACAATGAGCTTCCCCGTCGACGCCGCCTTTCGCTCCGAAATCGCGGTGACCAGCGCGGTGAACGGAACGGTCCGCGGAAGATCGAGCGCGCCGCGGTGCTCCAGACAGTGAACGACGGACGACAGACTGCCCCCGAAGCGACGCTCCAGCCCCGCGCACGCGTCAACAATCGCTAAAAAGGCCTCGTGCGGGTCTCCGTGCACACCGCGAAGGTGCTGCTGGTGCGGCTTCACCACGCGGTTGAAGATGTCGGCGCAGTTGCCTCGACCGGTGCGCAGATATTCTGCCAGCTCCGCCGGGACGTACGCGGTGCACCCGGCGGCGCTGAGCATCTGCAGCACCACTCCGATGTAGCAAGTGGTCCCCTTGTTCGGGTACACCACAAAGGGGTCCGCACTCACTCTGCGTCGCTTCACCGGCTCCATGGCCGCTGCACTACCCTTTTGCACCGTTTTTTTATTTAAAAAGTATGGAAAAATGTCGTGTAAGCACATTCCATTGGAGTGACGTCACACTACAGGTAGTCATGGAGGACGGGAGTCATGAACCACGCGAGTTCTGGCCGGGGGCCAAGGAATGCAGGCGGCGGCAGTCCTCCGCGTACGCTGACGGAGGGCTGACGGTGGAGGAGCTCGCGACGAAGTTGACGGAGGAAGACACGATCGAAGTTCCCTTGGCGTGCTCGCCTGTCGAACCCCCGACCGCGCCCTTTGCCGCGTCGCTGTGCCAGTGCATACCGCCCGAGGCCCCGTTCTTCCAGGCGCGCCGGGTGTTCGATCTGGACAAGCTGGAGCTGCGGATCAACCCCGCGGACAGCAATGTCGATGTGGCGTGCGTTTGCAGCGTCGCGTACAAACTCGAGGACACTCTGGTATCGTACACGTACGCCGCCGTGCAGGGTAGGCACTTTCTGGACAACTTTGTGCTGGAGGACCCCGACTCCTCGATCGACGTGGATGATGAGGCCGCCGTACACCGAAGCATCACGCGGTGCGACAAGATGCTGCGGTCGGCGTTGCAAAGTGGACACCTGGAGCTCCGCGCACTGAGCCACTGCGACGACGTCTTCGCCGAGCTTCTCAACCGGTCGACGCAGCTCCCGGCCTTGTCGTCGGCGTGGGAACGGTGGCGCGAGCGGACCGACTTGGTGCAGTACAACCCCGAGCTGCGCAAGATGATTGCGCAGGGCGCCGAAGCCGTGCAGAATCTGGTGGAAATCGCCGTCCCTAGAAAGCGACTGCGCCGCAAGTAGTAGTAAAATCTGGACTGTCCATTTCAAAGCCGCATTGCCGAGGTGGCGCGTACTCGGGGGACTCTATCCTGAACGCCGCTCGATCAGTGTGCTGCGGTGCCGGCTGCAAGCCGAGCTCCCCTTCGGGCGCCATGTACAGCACGCCGGCGCTCTCGGTGTCCTGGTGGAGCGCTTCGACGCAGTGCGATGTGACCACCTCCGCACACTCCGGAACGGAGCTCGCCGCGCCGCCGACCACGCGCCTGACCGGTCCGCTGCGGCCGGTGCCGACGGCGGTCACCTTGCCGAGCATCACCTGCTCGCTCACGCCCTCCAGGGGGTCCACCAAGCCGGTGTGAGCCGCTTCGAGCAGGCACTTGAGGGGCTCTTCGAAGCTGCCCTTTTGCAGCGCCGACCGCCCGGCCACCTTGTTGACGCCGTGGCGGTTGAGGCTCAGGAGCACGCCGGAGTGGCACACGTAGTCCACCAGCACTTTGATTAGACTCTGCGCCACCCTGCTGCCGGCGTAGCACTGCTGCAGCTCGTGGAACAGCACCGCCGCCGCCGAGTCAACGCCGAGCATGTTGTACGCCTCCACCACGTTGTTGGTGACCAGCGTCGTGAGGTCGATGCCGGGGAGTCGCGACAGTCCAGCGAGCGACCCGCCCTTGATGTCCACCACGTGCACCTCGCGGCGCACCACACCGCCGGTACACGGGTCCACCTCCGCCGCGATGGCCGTGCGGACCGCAGCCAGCTGCACCCTGGGGACGCCGCGGAGCGTCAGCGTCCGCAGCAGCTTCTCCTTCAGCCCGCGGAGCGCGCTCCAGCGCGCCAGGTCGGGGACCGAGCAGCTCTTGGTCGGCACGCCGCTGTCGTGCATCGGGGCCACCGAACACCGCCTCTTGTCGGCCGCCTCCAGCCGACCGTGCACCCGCACAATCCACTCCGGGTCGCTGGCTTTTGAAGCGAGCACCACGGTGGCGTCTGCGTCAAGCTCGCGCCTGATCCGCGCCGCCACCTGCTGCGGCCCGATCTGCCGCTCGGTGGCCTTCTCGCGGTCGAGCGTGAACCGGATGGCGAACTCCCCACAACCGTCGAGGAACGCCCGGTGCGCGTGCCGGAGCGCGCGGTCGCCGCCGCGGACCACCTCGGCCGAGCTCACCACGTGCCGGAGCAGGCACTGCGGCAGCTCCGCCGCCAAACGTTCTGCGTCGGCGCGGCTGTGCACCCGCAAGGTGGTCACCGACACGACCTGCCGGCTCACCGCGATGAGCTCTTTCAGCCGCGGCACGCCGGCGGTGGTCAGCACGCCTTTGCCGGTCCCGGCCGCATGGAACACGTTCAGTGTGAGCTGGGTTGCGGGTTCTCCGCACGACGTCGCCGCCAAGGCGCCGACTGCCTCCCCCGGCAGCATCCTGGCCTGCCGGTGCAGCCGAACCGCCTCGTCGCACGCCGCGGCAGCGCACAGCCCACACACGCGGTCGGCCGCGGCCACCGCCCACCACAGGTGCGCCGCGGCGAAGCGCGCGTGCCCTTCTGTCTCGCGCTCGAGGGTGGTGCACGCCGCCTCGACGGCCGCAGCGGCGGCCGCGCGGCCGTTGGCCGTCGTTTCACGGCAGCACCTCTTCTCGGCGGCCGCCGCGCGGAGCAGCACCGCCGCGTCGAACGGCAGCATGGCGACGGCCTCCAGGTCTTGCAGAAACACGGAGCGGCGGGCGTCGCGGGCGGCGTCCCGCGCGGCGATCGCCGCCGACAGCGCGGCCGGTGCTATCGCGGCGCTCACATCGGCGTCGCTCTTGCCGAGCAACTGGAGCTCGACGTCGAGCAGCCTCGTCTGGTCCAACCCGTCCACGCCGTACCGGCGCTGAATCAGCTGCTTGTTGCAGTCGCGCACCGTCAAGTCGGCCGTGACTGCCACGTTCTCGAGCGATTTGACCGACTGCCTTTGGATGTACCCTGTGACGGGCGTCTTGGCGGCGGTGTACACCAGCCCCTCCCGCCCGCCGCTGGCCTGCATCAGCGCCGATGCCACCCGCAACCCGCGCTTGAAGGGGCGGTCCACAAAGCCGTGCGAGGCAAGGTCGGCGGACGTGCCGAGTCGGCACGCCTCCGGGGTGCTCACCAGCGGCTCGGACGGTAGGTTTCGACGCCTGCGCTTGCGGCACGCGGGTGTGATCCCCGGTCTCGCCGAGGACACAAAAGTCTGCGCAACCAGCCCCATCGACTGCGCTGCGTTGAACTGGCTCCCCTTTGAGCGCACCTCCGCGACCATGGTGTGCAGCGCCGAGTCGCGGTCGACGCTGTTGCCAAGGACGTTGCCGACAAGCACTAGGCACTGCCGCAGCGCTTCGGAGGTCTTGGCCTCGACCGCATCGGCCACCCGCTGCGTCGGCGGCCCGCTCAGCCCGACGGCGCGGACGCGCGCCACAAAGCTCCGCAGTTCGTCAACGACACGCCGCACCACCGCGTCGCAGCTGCGGCTCGTCTGCACGTCGGCGGCGCCGATGTTGAAGCCGGCCGTCATGAGCCACCGGTTGGCAACCCGCTGCATGTCGGAGAGCATTCGAGCGGCCACGTGCCCGCCTCCGTACAAGAGCGCCGCGTGGACCACGCTCCCGCTGGCGGCCCCGAGCGTCGCCTTTGAAAAGGTGCCCCGGAGCAGCTGGCCGCGCAGGATGTCCACCGAGCCTTTGTGTAGCGTGACGCACGGCGGGAGCACGGCGGACGCCACTTGCCGACCCGACCACCGATCCGGCGATCGCGCCGCCGGTGGCTGCCGCAGCACGGCTGCGGCGGCGTCGAAGGTGACTGGAGTGGCGTTGATTGGCACGCTGCCCGGTGTGCTGGGGTCGTATTGCACCACGCTCAGCAGGTCGCCCACCTCGGCGCGGGTCAGCAACACCCCGGGCTGCGTCAGCAAGTGCCAAGCAATCAATCCGTCCTGTATCAGCCCCACCGCGGGCGAAAGCTGGCGCGGGTGGAGCAGGTGGTTGCACACGTGCAGCAGGTGCTTGGCCTCGGCGCGCGCGGCCGCTGTCTGCGGCACGTGCATGTTCATTTCATCGCCGTCAAAGTCGGCGTTGTACGGCGCTGTGCAGCTGGGGTGCAGCTGCAGCGTGAGCCCGGGCACTACGCGCACCCGGTGCGCCATGATCGAGCATCGGTGCAGCGTGGGCTGCCGGTTGAGCACCACCACGTCGCCGTTTTGGAGGAAACGCTCGGCCACAAAGCCCGGGCACAGCATCTTCGGCGTTTGCCCGGCGGCGCACGGGATGATCGTGCCGCTGGCGTCGTCCACCAGCTGCTTCACCTTGCCCGCGGCGATCAGCCGCTGCACCGCGGCGCGGTTGAATGAGGTCACCGGGATCGGCACCGTCAGCGTCCTGGCAATCCGCTCTGGGACTCCGATCTCGTCGATGTCGAGCTCGGGAGCGCCCGTGATGACGGTGCGGGCGCAGTGGTCAACCCGCTTCCCCATCAAGTTGCCGCGGAAAAGGCCGGTTTTGCTGCTGAACGACGAGCCGATGCACGCCTGCTTGGCGAAGCCGCGCTCTGCGTACGAGCTCAGCTTGACGCACGGCACCTTGGCCTTGTCCTTGATGTGGTAGCTGGCGATGTGCCAGTACAGCTGCCGCAGCGCCGACAGCACTGGCTCGCTCGTCGGCGGCGGTCCTTCGGGGTCGGCCAGGTCGAACCCGCTCTGCTCCGCCGCCTTGACAAGGGCAATCTTGTGTTTGACCACCTCGCTTATGCGGACCGACAGCTGGTGCTGGTCTCGGCCGTGCGTATCGCCATCGTCGCACGGCGGCGGTAGCCGGATGGTGATGGCGGGCACCAGGACGACGCGCATCAGCATCCCTTCGAGCGAGGTGACGTCGGGGTCGATGCCGAGTCGCCGTTGGTCGGCGTGCGACACCGAGCGCAGCAGGTACGACGCCGTCCAATTGGTGTACGGCGCCGCTATGGCCTCCGCGAGCTCGGCGTCGGTAAGGCGCGGCTCGTCGAGCGCCTTGTGCAGCGCCACGGTGTCCGCGCGCCACACCGCGGACAGCAGCGGTTCGGCGATGGTGATGGAGGGCTGCGGCAATCCGCACCGCGGGCAGAGGCAGAGCGATCGCTTGTATGCCTTAGCCTTTTTGACATCGGCGTACACCTTGCCCACCGGCGCGGGTACCTTGTCCGTCAGCAGGGCTGCGCACGCAACGCAGATCACGTTGAGCGTTTGCACCAGCTTCTGGATGTACCCGACGTGCGGCAAGGGGTAAGGCAGCTCGATCGAGCCGGTGTGCCCGGAGCAGTTCGTTTTGAGGCAGGTGCCGCACGGCTGGTACCGCGAGGCAGAGCCGAACCGGGCGTCGATCGCGCCGCCCACCTTGGGGCGGCCGCGCACCAGCAAGCTGGTCTCGGTCACTTCGCCGACGGAGAGGTCTCGGATCTCGTCGGCGCCCATAAGCCCGATTTCGAGCCCCATCACCTCGGCCGTCATTGCGCCTGTACGCCGAGAGTGTGGCTGGAAGGGGCTAAAGTGGGGATGCTGGAAATCGAAAGGCAGCCCCCAATACGAGGCGAAATTCCGTGCTTTAGAGTCACCATCAGGGTTCCCGAGGGCGATGTGGATATCGAGGCCTTTGAGAGGAAGTGGCGCGACATGTACGACCGCGCGGGCGGGCGCTTCTACTTGGTGTTAGACCTCACCGACCCCACCATTGCGTCGTTCCGGACGGCGGCGCTGTTGCCCGACGTGGCGCGCGTGCTGAGCTCGCTTCGGCAGAGAACGAAGAAAGAGGTGGTGGCCTCCGCCGCGGCCGCGCCGCCTACCGTTAAATGGGTAATTGACGTCGTCACGAACATCTACAAGCCCGCGCGCCCGCTGTACACCGCCGCGACGCTCGAGCAGTGCAGGCAGAGGTTGGAGGCTTTTACTTTGTCTTCATCAAACGATACTGACGGTTCGCAAGTTTAGCGCGCCAGCAGCGTTTGGTCACGGGGTAAGGGCGGTGATTGGCCAGCTCCATCCATACGGGGCTTTCAACGGCCGCGCAAAACGTCTTGTCGTCCACACCAGAGAGTTCCCTGTTCGAAATCAGCAACCGAATGGCCTGATACAGCTTTGCCTTGTCTCCCATGGCTGGCGAGTGTGACGTCACAATTTTTTCCGAAATCGTTCCCTCCTTTTGAAAACAGACTCTGTGCCTGGAGGTGCGCAGGCTACAATTCTCAAGTCTTTCTAGAGTGAGACTGGGAGATTCTCAAAAGATTGTGACGTCACGCGACCGGGGTGCAGCCTACGGGATGACCACATCCAGTAAAGTAGATAAGTTTCACCGATTTTGAAACTTGTCGCTCCCGCAGTTCACGCGGGACTTCGCAAAACGGACACTTGATGACGGTGGTGTCACTCGGCAGCTCCGATTTCGATATGGCGTAAGACAGCCCATAGGTGATCGGAGACACCGCGCCTCTGACAAGTTCGGTGACGGGATCTGCGACCAGGCCGACCGTACCACCAACAAGCGCTCCTGGAACGCCAGCAGCTGCAGCACCGAGCGTTGCACCTAGCCCCGCCCCCCTGTAACCCTGGCCGTCGTACGCGCCGTGTGCTGTTTTTCGGCGACGTGGCATCCTTTAAATTATACTATTACCTAAAAAATTACACTTTGTACGCCCACATGAGCAGCGCGAGGCGCCGTCGCTCGGTCGGGTTTTGGCGGTACTGGGCGAGGTGCCGTTTCACGAAATTGTGCCGCCGCTGCCCCCACGTTTGGTTCGGGAAGAGCGGGACACTGGCAGAGGCCGTTCGGCTTCTAAGAGCTTCGTAAGCTCGCACAAAACCTCGAGGGCTTCGCGCCACTTCGGAGACGCCGAGACGTGCCGCTTCGGGCTCTGCCCGCAGCACCGCTGCCAGCGGAGCCCAGGGGTACTCTTTCTTCGACTTGCGCTGGGCCTTGGACTTGCGTTTGGACTTGCGTTTGGCCTTTGACTTGCGCGCCTGCCCTAGATGTCGTCGGCGAGCCGACAGATCCAATCTCGGCAAATAAAAGGTCGGGAATAGTCTGTGCGCAGCGGTGCCGAATCCGTAAGGGTCCCAGTAAGGATCACGCTGAAGCCTTTGATTTAGCAACCCTAAGCTGGCGGTGATTGGCGACGGTCTTCCGCGAACTTCGCCGTCAAAGCTCATGCCCCCTGAGCGCTACCGACTCACAATATTAGCCACCGCGCGTTCCAGACGACGCCGTCGCCGAGCACGGTGACGTGAGCCAGCAGCAGCAAGCCGAGCACCACCCACCACCGCGGCCGGCGCTCCTCGGCCGCGCCGGCCAGCAGCAGGACGGTGGCGGCCGCCACCACAATCAGCGAACCGCTCACGGCGGCCTTGAACGCGGCGTCTCGCCGGGTCGGGTAAAACGCCATCAGCAGGGCCCACGCGATGCTGGAGAGCAGCAGCGTTGCGAGCGTCGCCGGTAGCACCGCGGGGTGCCGCGACAACACGCCGCCGTCCGGGGGGCTGTGCAGCGCCCACGTGCCGATCGCGACCAGGAACCCGACGGCCGCGAGGGCCTGGAACACAGCGAGCATGGTGGCCGTCGAACTCCCTAGACCCAGCCAGAGCGGTGAGGTGGTGTAAGACTCATCCCGCGGTTGCTTGGAGACCAGCACCCCGTACGAAGCGAGCAGCAGCGGCCCGAGGACCCCGACCACCACCAACGACGGCACGTCGACGGGCATCGTTTCTTCTTTTGAGGGCCATTATTTTTGACTCGCAGTGGCAAGCGGCATGCGGGTGCTGGTGGTGGGGCCCGGGGGCTGCGCGTCCACCGCGCTCATCCAGATGCTATCGGCGTACCCGGGGATCCAGTGCAACCGCGCCGACAACGCAGACTGCCAGAAGCACCAGCGCCGGCCTCCCAAAGACCTTGCGAAGCGCTACGACGCCTGCATCTTTCTGTACGGCCCGCTGCACGCAGCGGTGGCGTCGCTGTTCCGGCGAGGCTACGTCAAGCCGCAGCTGGCCGAGCGGAACCTAGGCAACCCGCAGGGTGTAGATCTCGACATCTCGCTCGAAGCGTACATTTCGAAAGCACTCGCAGCCGGCCGCGACCTGCTCGGCATCCAAGAGCAGGCCGAGGCTTGGCTTGCGCACAGAGGCCCTCCCGGCGTCCTGTTTCTCGACGTGAGCCTCATCGGCACGCGCTACTTTGACCAGCAGCTTCGGCGCCACCTGCAAGCTCGCGGCCTGCCCGCGACCCGGGCGGTGCAGCGCGCGACCGACCTGTCGGGGCTCCCGCCGGCCTTTGTGAAACTGTACGAAGACCTGCGCTTGCGCATCAAGCGGGAGGCCACCGACCGTCTGAAAAAGAGGCGGCGACCGCACAACCCATGACGGCGGTCGAAATCAAATGGCAAGGGCGCCTCGGCAACCAACTGTTTCAGTACGCCGCGCTCAGAGGGCTGGCGCCCACCGGCTGGCGCCCCGCGCGGCCAGGGCCCGTCGAGCTGCTCACGGCGTTCGAGGCCCCGCAGCTCCGGCGCAAGCTAGCGCAGAGGGCGGTGCCCTCCCGGAAGCTGGTGTACAAGGAGCCGGGCTTCGCGCACAGCGGCGCCGTGGCAGCCCGGCTGGCGGCCACCGGGGGTAGAGCCGTGGTCTTGGACGGCTTCTTCCAGAGCGCGCGGTACTGGGAGCCGCACGCCACCGAGGCGGTGCGCCGGGAGCTCACCTTCAAGCCGCAAGCTTGCGCGGCGGCGGCGGCGGCGCTGGGGGATCCCGAGGTCGTCGCGCTGCACGTTCGGCGGGGCGATTACGTAGAGAACCCGTGCTACGCGCAGCTTGGGGGCGAGTACTTCGCCGCCGCCCTCGAGGAGCACTTCCCGGGCGAGGCCGAGGTCGTTGTGGTGAGCGACGACCCCGACTGGTGCCGGGAGCACCTGCCGTGGCGAGTCGTCGAGGGCGGGTCGGCCGCCGCCGACCTTTGCATCTTGGCGCTCTGCCGCAAGGGCGTGGTGATGAGCAACAGCAGCTTCTCGTGGTGGGGAGCGTACCTCGGCGAGCGCCCGGGGCGCACCGTCGTGTGCCCGTCGAGCCGCTGGTTCGCCGGGCCGCTGGCACACTTCGAAACCTCGACCATCGCGCGGCCGGGGTGGCGGGTGGCGTGACCGTCAGCAGTTTGCGCCTCGGAAATCTCCCGGGGCAAATTTTCCGGGGGGCGTAGCGGTCACAGCAGCGAGTCATGTCTGGCGCAGCATCAGCATCGGGTAGCGGTGGTTCCAACACCGGCGCGGCTTACCAGGCCGTTCTGCAGGGCTCAGCGCTCTCGGCGCTCGTCGGATCGCCCAGCGTCTCCTTCTGGCGGTACCGGCACAACCCCCACTCTAATTTTGCGCTTGATAACGTCACCGTCAACCTGACACAGGCCCAGTTCGGCGCCAAGGGTGTGCGGACCACCGTGCCTCGGGCCGGTGATCTCATGCACCGCGTGTACTGCATCCTTGATATCCCTGCACTGTCCCCTGTCGACGGCAGCGGCACGACGCACTCGTTCCCGCAGGTCATGGGCACCACTTTGGATGCGCAGACCGGACCGTACATCCCGTCGTACGAGGTCGCGGCCGGTGTCTCGACCCCGCTCGGTGGTGGTTGGGTTGCCTGGACCCAGTCGGTCGGTTACCGCATCATCGAGAAGGCCACCGTGCGCATCGGCTCGGCGGATATTGACGATATCACAAGTTTGTGCATGTACGTACTGGACGAGCTCCACGGCAAGGCCGGTCGCCGGACCGATGTGCTCGTCGGCCGGATGGACACGCTCGCGCAGCGGATCGCGTGGTCCTCCAAGGCGCACTCGCTGTACGTGCCGCTGCCCTTCTGGTTCACGCAGCTCTCTGGCTCGGCGATTTCGCTCGCCACCCTCTCGGGCAACAACGTAGAGATCGCCATCGATTTTGCCGCCTTCAACAAGTGCGTCCAGTGCTCGCACACCGACGTGTCGCCGGCTGACGCCGCAACCTCGGCTGTTCCGGCCGACAGCTCCCTCAAAGCTGCGCTGCTCATCGAGTACGTGTACCTCTCGGCGGAGGAGCGGCAGATCTTCACCAGCTCGGCGCCCGCTAACGTTCAGTTTTCGACTGGCTCACAGGCGGGCGGACCGCCGTCGTACGACCAGCTGATGTGGTACAACCAGTACAAGACGCTGTCTGCCACGGGCTCGGACGATGTGACCATTGATATGCAGAGTTTCGTCAACCCCGTCTTCGAGCTCCTGTTCGCGGCCCGCCTCAAGGCCAACCTCGACGCCAACGACTGGACCAACTTCTCGCGGTGCGGGCCGAGCCAGTCGGGAGCGACCGGATTCGCCGGGACGCACGAGCACAAGCCGCCGCTCGCCGGCAACACCGACGGCAACTTCTCGATTGCCGTTCTGGACGAGGAGGTCGGCTCGCACAACGCGGTCACCGCCGTGGACCTCATTTCGGCCGCCGGCTTCTTCCAGCTCGGGTCGCAGGTGGTCATCGACGCCGACGTTATTTCGCGTGTTTCGTTACAGACTAACGGAGCCGCAAGGTTCGCGCCCCGCACATTGTCCAAGTACTTCCGGTCCGTCCAGATGGTGCAGC
>MDTB01173475.1_pt1 | contig 15211 bp, 14 predicted proteins | sample 811161 | NCBI WGS metagenome assembly MDTB01 (sample SAMN05326650, study PRJNA326480) | marine metagenome | isolation source: seawater | place: Mediterranean Sea | collected 2009 | reverse complement strand
TAACAGACAAGGGTGAAGAGTATCTGTACAGGTTTGATGAATATGTTTTTGGTACAGCCTGTGTTGGAACAAAACAAAAGATACAAGACCTGTTAGATAAGGCAACAGTTTTAATAGGTCATAACATTGTACACGATTTACTTTGGATATGGGAAACAGGTTTTACTTATGATAAAGATGTTTTTGATACTATGTTAGGTGAATATGTATTACAGAGAGGACAGAAGAAACCTCTATCACTAGAAGCTTGTGCTGAAAGATATGATTTAAATACGAAGAAACAAGACACTCTCAAAGAATATTTTAAGAAGGGTTATAATGTTGACGAGATACCTGCAGACGAATTAAAAAGTTACCTGTCAGCAGACTTACATGCAACACAGGAGTTATACAATGAGATTACTAATAAACTTTCTACCGATGAATATAATGGACTTACTGACACAGTTAATCTTACTAATACTGTTTCAAGAACTTTGGCTAATATATATCATAATGGGTTTACTGTTGACAGCTTTGCGTTAGATAAAGTACGAGAAGAGTTTACAGAGGAAAAGTTAGAGATAGAAACGTATCTAAAAGAAAAGGTACAAGAATTGATGGGTCATACACCTATTAATTTAAATAGTCCTGAACAGTTATCCTCTGTAATCTATAGTCGTATTCCTAAAAATAAAACAGAATGGGCTGTTACCTTTTCTCCTTACATGCCTACAGGTTTGTACAAACAAAAGATAGAAGACCATTCATATATTGTTCGTAAGACTAAGGCAAAACAATGTAGTGTTTGTCATGGTAAAGGTCGTATACGTAAAACAAAGAAAGATGGAAAACCTTTTGCAAAAGAATCTAAATGTGTAGAGTGTAACGAGCAAGGTTATTTATTTATACCTACAAAAGAAGTTGCAGGTTTAAAGTTTTCTACTCCTAATGCTAAATGGGTTACAGCACATGGTTGGAGTACAAGTAAAACAAACCTAGATTATCTACTCAAAGTTTCTAGGCAGAAAGGATTAAAACAAGCAGAAGAATTTTTAAGTAGAGTTATAAGACTATCTGCTTTAGACACTTACTTATCTTCTTTTGTTGATGGCATACAGGCACATATAAAGCCTGATAATAGACTACATGTTAAACTGTTACAGCATAGAACAGCGACAGGTAGGTTTAGTGGAGCAGACCCTAATATGCAGAATATGCCTAGAGGTGGCACATTTCCTGTAAAGAAAGTGTTTGTTTCACGTTGGAAAGGTGGCAAGATATTGGAAGCAGACTTTGCTCAATTAGAGTTTCGTACTGCTGCATTTTTGTCACAGGATAAAATAGCAATGAAGGAGATAGAAAATGGTTTTGATGTTCACACGTATACTGCGAAGGTTATTTCCGATGCAGGTCAGAAGATTAATAGGCAGGAAGGGAAAGCCCATACCTTTGCACCCCTCTATGGAGCGACAGGGTTTGGGAAAACACCTGCTGAAGCGAAATATTATGAACAGTTCACGAAAAAGTACAAAGGAATCGCACTTTGGCATGCCAGATTGGCTAAAGAAGCTTTAGATACAGGTAAGATAAAGACACCATCAGGTAGAGAATTTTCATTTCCTCATGTAGAACGTAAACGAAATGGAACAGTTAGTTACTTTACACAGATAAAGAACTTTCCTGTTCAGAGTTTTGCTACTGCTGATATTGTTCCTATAGTGCTGTTAGATATTGAAAAGAGATTAAATAAATTAGAATCATGCATTGTAAATACTGTACACGACAGTATCGTAATTGATGTTCATCCTGATGAAATACAAGATATTTTAAATATAATTAAAGAAATAAATAAAAATTTAAAGAATTTAGTTGACAATCAATTCAATATGTGTTTTAATGTGCCATTATTACTTGAAGCAAAGATTGGTGATAATTGGCTTGACACAAAAGATGTTGTGTGATATAACTGTAAAACTTTTGAAAGGAGTTTAAAAAACATGAATACAGAAATAAGCAGAATAGATACCAATAACTATGAAAACATGTCTAAACTTATGGGCATGGGTGCAGATGTTGGAGAAAAAAAGCAATCGTCTACTTTAGGTAGACTAAAAATACAACACTCTCCTATTATGGGAGAGGTTGAAGTAAAGGGCAAAAAAACACAGGCCGCTTTAGTTAGTGGTGGTGTTTATAAGTTTGATGATTTGGCATCAGAGAAAGTGTACTATGCCGATAAGGTATCCATTCGCCCTTTTGTACAACGTTTTATGTATAAGAAATATGTAAAACCTGAACACGAGAATGGATATTACATAAAAACGGTGATGTCAGAAAATCTAAACCTAGACCTAAAAGATACTATGGGTGGATTTAATTGTGGCAAACCTGCAGGGTATATAAAAGACTTTGATGCTTTACCTGAACCTATGAAACAGAAAATCAAAGGTATAAAGAGAGTACGTACTATTTTTGGTATGTTAAACCTAGATTCTCCTGTAGATAGTAATGGTGATGCTGTTAAAGATTATCCTAAAGACGTTCCGTTTATATGGGAAATAGATAACAGGGATGCTTTTAAGATTATGGGTGAACCTATTTCTAAGGTAGGTAGTTGGAAACATCTTCCTATACAGCACAATATAAAATTAGAAACAGTAGAACGTAAACTTAATAATGGTAGCTCTTTTTATCTACCTACTGTAGACTTAGTAAAAGACACAGTAGAAATAGAAGATTCTGACCATGCATTATTTGATGATTTTATGCAATGGATCAAAAACTATAATGTATGGGTATTCAATGAATTTTCAAAGAAAGCTGAAGAAGCAGATCAAGAAATTAATGGTGAAGATGCACAGCTTGTTGAACAATTTGTGAGTGTAGATTAATGGTTTCTTCTAGAGCAGAACTGCAAATACATAGCTATCTAGGTAAAGTTATTAGTGGCGATGCAAATATGAGTGATGACACAATCGAAATGGTTGTGTCACACATACGTACTTCTTTAAAAAATCAATTTAATAAGAAAAAAGGTAAAGAACCTTTTAGATTAAGAATGTCTAATATAGGTAGACCTTATTGCCAACTTTGGTTTGAAAAAAATAAACCTGAAAAAAAGATGAAGCCACCAACAAAATTTATAATGACCATGATGTTTGGTGATATTGTCGAAGCTATATTCAAAGGTATATTAAAAGAAGCGAAAGTAGAGTATGAAGATAGTGAGGAAGTAGTGTTATCTTTAGGCAAGGATAAAATTAAAGGCACATATGATTTAGTTTCTGATGGTCATGTTGCAGATATTAAGTCAGCTTCCTCGTGGTCTTATACAAATAAGTTTCAATCTTTTGATACAGTAAAAGAAAGTGACCCTTTTGGTTATGTAGGTCAACTAGCAGGTTATGCAAAAGCTTCCAACACAAAAGCAGGTGGTTGGTGGGTTATAAATAAAAATAATGCAGACTTTAAATATATTTCTGCTGAAGACCTTGACATAGAAAAAGAAGTTACTAAGTTAAAAGATGTAGCAAAACGTCTAAAGAAAAATAAGTTTGAAAGATGTTTTGAACCTGAACAAGAAACGTTTAGGGGAAAACCTACAGGAAATACTATTTTAAATAAGAATTGTACTTTCTGTGATTTTCGGTATACGTGTTGGTCTACGTTAACAGAAAAACCTGCTGTTATGTCTAAGGCTAGAGAACCTAGAATGACAGCATACGTAGAACTAAAACAGGAAGCATAAAAATGTCAGCTTATAGTGCTTCCCAAATAGCACGTAAAAATGGGTATAGGAGTGGTTTGGAAGATAGTATTGCCAATTATCTTGTTGAACACAAAATAAAATTTAAGTATGAAAAGGTAAAGATAGAGTGGGAAGACCTTGCTTATCGCACCTATACTCCTGATTTTGTATTACAGAATGGTATTATAATAGAAACAAAAGGTCGTTTCATAGCTTCAGATAGAAGAAAGCATTTGTGCATAAAGAAACAACATCCTAAATTAGATATACGTTTTGTTTTTACAAATAGTAAGGCTAAATTAAGAAAGGGAGCAAAGTCTTCTTATGCAGAGTGGTGCATCAAGTATGGTTTTAGATATTATGATAGAATAATTCCAGAGGATTGGCTAAAGGAAAAGAAGAAAATAAATTTGCCTGATGCTTTCATACTGTTTAAGGGAAGGAAAAAGAAATGAAAACGGATATGACAAAAAGAAGTTTAAATGATTTTTTTATACAGATAAGACCTGAAATTAAAAAAGGTAGTTGGACAGGGCAGATTGCTATAAACATAGTTTTTTCAGAACAAAACACTTTAAACGAAAAAGAAAAAATGGAGATATGGCATCTGTGTCGTATGATGACAAGTGTTATTCCAATGATGGAAATAGATAAAGATTTAATGGAAGATTTAGATGATTTTGCAAGAAATTATATGGAAGATTATGATAAGGAAAAAAAATCAAAAGAAGGGTTGACCGTTGTAGGTAAAGATGGTAATGTCATACAACTTGGTCTTTTAACAAAAACGAAAGGAAATGCATAATGAGTGAACCAACAATGAAAGAAAAAATAGATTTTGAAAGAGGTTATGGTGAAGGCTATACGTTTAGTGACGAGTTTACATCAGAAGAATCTGATATGGTAAATCATCCACCACATTATAACCAAAAAGGTATTGAGTGTATTGATGCTATTGAAGCTGTAACAGACACAGGTTTTGAATATTACCTTCAAGGAAATATAATGAAATACATATGGAGATACAGATATAAAGAAGGTATACAGGATTTAAAAAAAGCACGTTGGTATTTAGATAAGTTAATAGAGATTAGGAATGACACAAATAAAAGCTAAAATTTTTATAGGCATTTCCGTTGACCCGGAAGAATATACCATGCCTTCTGATGGAATTATAACAGAAGAATTAGAAGATGCTGTACGAGAGTACTTTCACGAGATTGAAGGTATTACAATAAAGACACTTAAAGTAACACAACAAGAAAGGATAGAACATAATGAATAACTACCAAAATTTTATAGCTACGTCACGTTATGCACGTTGGCTTGACAACGAAAATAGAAGGGAAACATGGGAAGAAACAGTTGACAGGTATTTAAATTACATGGAAAACCATTTGACTAAACAGCATAACTCTATTAAATTTGATGAAGTTGTTTTTTATGAATTAAGAGATAGGTTGCAAAATGCTATTGTTAATTTAGATGTAATGCCATCTATGAGAGCTCTAATGACTTCAGGTAAAGCATTAGATGTTTGTAATGTAGCAGGTTACAATTGCTCGTACCTTCCTGTAGATAGTCCTCGTGCTTTTGATGAAGCTATGTACATTCTTATGTGTGGAACAGGTGTAGGCTTTTCAGTTGAAAGAGAGTTCGTTGATAAACTTCCTGTTGTAAATGAACACTTTGAAGATAGCACAACTCTTATACGTGTAGGTGATTCTAGATCAGGTTGGGCAAAAGCATTACGTGAGCTTATAGCTATGCTATATGTAGGTCAAATTCCAGAGCTAGACACAGAAGGTGTTAGACCTGCAGGTGCTAAATTAAAAACATTTGGTGGAAGGGCATCTGGACCTGCACCATTATTAGATTTATATCGGTTTTGTGTTGCGACATTTAAAAATGCAGCAGGTAGAAAACTCTACCCTATAGAATGTCACGACATAATGTGTAAGGTTGGTGAAGTAGTAGTCGTTGGTGGGGTAAGGCGATCTGCTCTCATCAGCCTTTCAAATCTAAGCGATGACCAAATGCGACACGCAAAGTCAGGTAATTGGTGGGAAACAGAAGGACATAGAGCTTTGTCTAACAATAGTGTAGCCTACTATAATAAACCTGAAATGGAAACATTTATGCGTGAATGGTTATCCTTAGTAGAAAGTAAGTCAGGAGAACGTGGTATCTTTAATCGTAAGTCTGCTATAAAACAAGCAGGTAAAAATGGTAGACGAGATACTAATCATTCTTTTGGCTGTAACCCTTGTAGCGAAATTATTCTTAGACCTTATCAATTCTGTAACTTAACAGAAGTTGTAGTACGTAGTAATGACACTTTAAATACTTTAAAAAGTAAAGTAGAGATAGCTACTATTCTAGGAACTTATCAAGCTACACTTACGGATTTTAAATACTTACGTAAGATATGGCAACATAATACAAAAGAAGAAAGTCTATTAGGTGTTTCTCTTACAGGTATTATGGATAATAGCTTGACAAATGGTTCTAAAGGTGATATAGAAAAACTATTAACAGAATTAAAGGAGCATGCTATTGAAACAAATAAAATATGGTCAGAGAAGTTTGGGATTAACCAATCAACTGCCATTACTTGTGTTAAACCTAGTGGAACAGTTTCACAACTTGTGGATAGTGCGAGTGGTATTCACCCTCGACATAGCAAGTATTATATTCGTACTGTTCGTGCTGATAACAAAGACCCACTAACACAATTAATGAAAGATGAAGGTGTTCCAAATGAACCTGATATTACAAAACCAAACGATACAACAGTTTTTAGCTTTCCAATGGAGAGTCCTAAAAATGCTGTTACAAGGAATGATATGACAGCCATAGAACAATTAGAATTATGGCTTAAATATCAAGAGCATTGGTGTGAACACAAACCTTCTATCACAGTTACTGTTCGTGAAGAAGAGTGGATGAAGGTAGGAGCATGGGTGTATGATAAATTTGATGATATTTCAGGCATCAGTTTTCTTCCCCATAGTGAACATACCTATGCTCAAGCACCCTATCAGGAGATTTCTCAAAAAGCATATAACGAATTTGAGAAGATTCCACAAATTAGATGGGAAAATCTGTCAAAGTACGAAAAAGAGGACACAACTAAGGGCAATAAAGAGCTTGCTTGTTCTGCAGGGGTTTGCGAGGTTGTAGACTTATAGAGTATATTTTGGGGTAGTATTGCATACGAGCAGGTAGTTCTACCCCTCTGACGGTCTTTATATAAAGATAAATTTTTGAAAGGAGAAGAAAATTGAGAGAAATACTATTACGAGGAGCAAAAGCTTACTATATTGGCTTAATTAACAAACATATATCAAACGTAGAAGTTTTATTAACTAATCCTACAGGTATAGGAGAGCATCAAGATATTCAGGCTTCTATAGAAGAAGAACTTGGTAAGATTGCAGACTATAATGATAAAGTTGAAGTACTTGTTAAATTTTTTGAGCGAAAAGAAAACAATGACAATCAGAAAGAGGTTACAAGTGAAAAGAAAGAATAGTCTTAAAAAATATGATGCACCCCTTATTATACAATATAATAAAGGATACAATAGTTTTAAGAGGGGATATTTAAAATCCCCCTTTCACCCTAACACTATGCAACATCGTGAATGGCAAAGAGGTTTTAACTCTGCCTATTTTGAAAATGTAAAAAGGATAAAATATTATGAAACTAGAAGAAGAGGTAAAGAAATTCATGGACACTAAAAATAAAAGTATGATAACAGCAACTGAATATCAAGAGAAGGCAAAAACAACTGCAATATTTCCTGCTAACACAGCCCTAGAGTATCTTTCTTTAGGGTTGGTAGGTGAAGCAGGTGAAGTCGCTAACAAGGTAAAAAAAATAATAAGGGATAATAAAGTTGCAGGAACGCAACAAGCTGACTATATGCACTTTAGTAATGACATAGCTAGTGAGATAGGTGATGTACTTTGGTATTGTGCTATGTTATCTGATTATTTTCAAGTTAATCTTGGGCAGATTATGGAAAACAATTTAGATAAATTACAATCTAGAAAGTCACGAGGAGTGTTAGGTGGTAGTGGCGATACTAGATAATTAAGGTTTATATACTTTCTGTAGCATTAACCCTACTTTTTTTGCTAATTTGTATTGTCCTGTTTCTGCTACAGATTTTCCTTCAAAGTTCTTTTCAAAATAATCTTCTACTAATTTCTTTGTAGATTTTTTTAGTTTTAAATATTCTACTCTATCAAAAGGTGTGTATGTTTCATCTATTCCTCTTTCAGCATCAGCAACAGTTTTTGCAAAGTCTTTTGCTTCCGATCTAAATTGAATTAAAACATTATTCATGTATATTTGTTTTTGATTTTCGTTAAATTTTTTGTATGTTGTACTATCTATAATAGGTTTAATTCTTGTAGATATTAAAGATGCTAGTTGTTTTTTTACCATAGCATCAGCTTTTTTATCGCCTGTCGTTCTCATTATTTCGTAGTTTTCAAATCCTAAACGTACTAATTCTCTTTCTTCAGGTGTTCTTTTTTGTATAAATCTTAAACCTAGAGCTTGTCCATAGAAAGGCGATTGTCTATACACAGGACCTTCTCTAGTAGGTAACTGTAATTCAGGTAAAGTTTTTTCTAAGAAAGGTAAGTTTTTATGGAAAGTTGTTTTTAAAAATGCGTCAAACCCTCTTTCAAATCCCTCTCCTTCAATTTGTCTAGTATCACGAACAATAGCTGATTCTTCATCAAACGTAGCAACAACATCTTTTAAAACTCTTGCTGGTGTTATGTATCCACCCATAAGTTCTCCCATATACTGCCCAAACATTTCGCCTATTTGTTCTTGTGATCCAATACTATCTGGATTACCAAACAATTCATAAAACTTACTTAAAGTATAAGAAGCAGCACCTGCTCTAAACTGAGAACCTGTAAGACCTTGAGTTATATCACCCATCATTGTAAGTTTATCTGTTTCTCCTTTTGACCATTTTACAGCCCAATCACCAACAATTAAATAAGGAGCTAAAGGAAAAAATGGTCTTAGGTCTATGGTTTTACCATCTTTAGAACGACCTTCATACCATCGTATATCTTGATTTTGTGATCTATAGTACATTGCTGTAGCTAAAGCAGCTCCACCAACTACACTTTCAGAAAAACGTTTAGCAAAATCTTCTAATGCTCTTTGTCCTTCTTCCACATCTCTTACTTTACCTCGTGATTTTCTTAGCAAATATCCTGCACCATTAGTTAATGCAACAGCACCGTTAAGAGGGCTAAACCTAAATTGAAAAGCAAGAGCATTAGCCATAAATCTAGCAAACGGAAACTCTCCTGTTCCAAATACAGGTACACCCGGTAAACCTTCAATAGCTCTAATAATATTACGAACAGGTCCTGTTTTAGGCATTAGAGCAAAAGTATTGCCAAGAGCGTCATCTACACTACTTTTAAGCATATCAAGAGGTACATCTTTTCCTGTTTTTAATATATACTGAAGACCAGATACAAAATCATCTTCTTTTAAATCAAGAATCCTTAATTCATCTGCTGTGTAAATATTTTTAGCTAAATCTCCTGTTCCTGCTCTTCTTAATTTTTTATCTATAGAGTTAGAAAAAAAAGCTCTTCTAAAAAAAGCATCCTGTGCAAGATTTATCCTATTAAAAAACATTGAAAATCTAGATAAGTCTGCTTCTGAACCTGCTTCTTGTACAGTTCTTAATAGAGTTTTTTGTAACTTTGGGTTGTGCCGTAACACAAACCTTGAAAGCTCATCACTATTTTGTTGATTGACTATTGATCCTAATAGACCAAACGAATCTTTCATTATATCGGATACGGAAGACCTATAATCTTTAACAGGGTTAGTATTTTTGCTCCACCAATTAGCATCTGTTTGTTTTTTTCTTAAACTTTTACCAAAATGATAAATGCTTGCTTCCATTAAACTAGCAGCCGTTTCAAAACCTACAACGGATATTCCTGTTGCTACGTTTCTTGCTGTTGTGGCTATTTGTGTTACCATTAATGCTCTACGTTCTCTGTCTGCTTTTCTTATAAACCCATATGTTTTAGAGTAAATATTAGATGTATCTTCTGGTTTTCCATAAAGTTTATTTAGTCTTTCTTTATGTTCTGGTGCAAGCTCATTCATTACTTTTCTCATTTTTCCTAGCTCGCCACCTGCTCCTAGTTTAGTAGCACTTTCAGATGCTCCTACACGAATTAATGATCCAATATCATAGCCCTGTTCTCTAGCTACTTCTAAAAAGTCTATAAACTCTTCTTTTTTCATACCTGTTTTAACTATTGCTCGCTCTAAAGCATCTATGTCTATACCTTCATCTTTTGTTATAATTTCTGCTATAACATCTTCTACTACCTCAAAAACTTTTTTACCCTCAACTTGCTGACCCTTTGCATTAAAAACAGCAGGATGTTTTTTAAGTATATCCATATCTGTTCCTTTAGTTTCTTTAGCAAGGTTTTCTACAACCTTTGTCATTTTAACACTTAAAGATGTAAGAACTTCAGGTTGTAAAAAAGGTTTGTCTTTATATATAGCTTCATCAGAAAAGTCTACATCTTTTGCCATTCTTTCTTTAACTTCTTTTGCTTTTAAATCTCTTAAAGCTTTATCTACACCTTCGTCAAATTTTATATTGCCAATAAGAGGATCAAATGAACCTTCTTTAGCATTTTTACTTGCTGTAGCGTCTGCTGTAGCAGTTAAAGATTTAGACCTTTTTGCACCTTCAATAGCAGCCTGCCGTGCCGATTTTCTTGCACCAATAGAACCAACAGCACCTAATCCTGCTCCAAATACTGTTCCAACTCCACCTGCTATAGCTAATCTTGTTAAATCAACTTTATCATCTGGTCTTGCGTCACCTACATATCCTTTTCTTTCAACCTCTTGTAAACCTGCATCAAACCCTACAGTTTGAACTCCTGATGATGCTCCTGCTGCTAACGCTCCTCTAGCTATAGCACTTTTAGGTATAAATCTTTTTAATCCTTCTTTTACAGCTACTTTACCAACAGTTGATGCGGCAATTCTACCCACACCTAAACTAAATAAATTAATAGGATCAAAAAGTAACTGTGTTACCGTGTCTTTAACTGCTCTTGCTGTACCGTCTGCAAACATAGGTAGTTTATTATACTCATCATACACAGTTCCAAAAGCTATTCTTTGCTCATCATTAGCTTCTCGTAAATAATCTATCTGTTGCATTAAACGCATACTGTTATTTTCAATACCACGAGCATGCGTCAAAAAACGTTTTACGTAATCCGTGTTTGATTCGTCAGGTTGTTTATACCCTTCTTCTCCATACCTTTGTTCCATGTAGGTGTTTAGACTTTTCATTCTTTCTTGATCCTGTGCCCACGATTCAATAGCATCAGCATCTTCTGTAGCAGGGTCTGCTTGTATTATATTTTCTTCTTCTGTTTGTATTTCTTCCGTTTCATCAGAAGAATACATTTGGTTAAATAAATCGGATGCTTTTCCCATATTTATCCTTTAATACTAGTTGATAATGATTTCGTGTCAAACTTTATCTGGTTTTTTATTTCTTCAGATAAATTTTCTTTACTAAGTTTTTGATTACTAAAATCCATTATATTCTGATAATCTAAATCTTCAAAGTTATCTTCTTCTTTTTCTTCTGAAGATGCTCCAATTGACGGATTTTTTATAATTTCTGCTATCTTGTCTACAATATCTTGATTGCTAACACCTTCAAGTTCTTTAGGATTTGCATATTGTCTTATTAGTTTAATTAAATTTATGGTGCTATCTTTATTTCTTTTAAAAAATGTACCCTCACTATGTACAGTATCGTTAATTATTTGCTCTAATGACATAGTTGATAGTTTTTCTGTAACCTGTGCAGGGTCATCTGCCGCACCCGGTTCTATGTCTAAGTTATCCTCAAATACATATTTTGCTGCATCATTTAGCCAACCACCTTCGGTATTGCCAGAAAATGCTTGTCTTCCTTCTTTTTCTACATAGGCATCTCTATTTTTTACCCATTGTTTTCCTTCATCTGTTTTTAGAAAATCGTCTTTTGCCATTATGCCATTGTTTTTAGTCATTACAGACATTAATTCTCCTCTTGCATTGTAATTACCACCATTGTTACGACCATATTCTTGTCTACTACTTTCTCTAAGAGATACAAAAGTATTAAAGTAACTAAAATCTCTACCAGTAGTTGTGTCTTTTGCTGTATTATATTGTTCAATCATTACAAGTGATCTTGTCTGTTGCCCTTGAACCATTTTAAGTTCACCTTCTAGCTCATTTATTTTTTCTTCAGCTCCAACTTTTCCAGTAAGGGTTTCTATTTCCTGTTTAATTGTATTCTCTTGCACTAATAGAGCACCAAATACCTGTTCTGGATTTTGATACATTGATTGTTCTATTAGATGTTTTCTATATGCTATTTCAGAAACAACTTGCTGACTTTTAATACCAAAATCGTCTAGATGTTGTTTTTTTAGTTCTTTAAATTTTTCTTTATCTAATTTTAAATTATCCTCAAATCTTTTTTGATCTGCTGCAGCTTGCTCTTTCTTAAAGTCTAATTCTTCTGCTTTAAAGTTCCTTTGCCAATTCATGTTTCGTCTTGTAAAACCTTCTGTTATTTTTTTAGATATTGTTAATTTTGTGTCAGCATCTAAATTTTTTATTCTTGCATCTATTTGTTTAACCTGTGCTTTACTGACGTTTATGTTTTCTTTTGTTAATAAAGTACTCATTGAAATACTTTCTGTTTCTGTTTGTACCTTTTTTACATCTGCCATTAATGATAGTTTTTCTAAAGTCGGTGATAAACTTTCAATTGTGTATTGAGGAAGTTGCTCATCGTATTTTTTGTCTTGCAATACTCTTCCACCCATTTGTGCCCTCATTTGAGATTCAATACCAGATTTAATGTATGACATTGGAACACCACCAATTAAAGTCTGCGTTGAATCTGCAATGTTAGAAGCAAAAGTTTCTATATCTTCACCTGCATTTGGGTTTTGCATTTGAGCAAAGTAACGTGCTTGATCTGCAATATTTCTAACTTGCTGTTTTGAATCAACACCATCTATTTGTCTTAGTATTGCATCTCTGTAAGACGCTGCTGTTACTTTATCGTCATTTGATTTTGCTACATCAAAACCGTCTATGTAACGTTGACCAGCTTGCAACCCACCTCTTAAAAGAGCTTGAACTTGACCATCATTTAAACCATAACTAGAACTTAATGCTTTTGCCATATTACTGTAGTCTAGTTGAGATTTTACTCTCTGTTTACGAACTTCTTTTGCATCTTGTGCTGCCTGTAGTGCATAAGACTTAATAGTATCATCAGCTTTATTCTGTAATGTCCTTAAATTTTCACTTGTTCTTCTTGCAAATCCTGTTAAAAATCCTACCATTATTCTGTTGCTCCTCTCCTAGACATCAAACCTTCTGTTTCTTCTTGTGGCATTTCTTCTTGCATAGGCATTTCTTGTGCCATACTCTGATTTCCTTTTTGTTCTCTAAATTTTTGCATAGCTTCTTTTAATATAGACGGATCAGCTTTTTCATCTTCTAATGTTTTATCACCTAACGTATATTTAACTCCAGCATTTTCTGCTATACCTTTTAAAAATTCTATTATAATAGGGTTTAACAGTATTGCTACATCTATAGTATGCAATCCTTGCATAACACCACCTGTTGTTAATGTTTCAGCTAAAACAGTTATAGGTATACCCTTTTCCATAGCGTCTACTAGTCTAGCCATTGCACTTTTTTCTGCAATACGAGGAATGTAAAACTCTAATGCTTCTTCAACATTTTTAAACTGTGCAGGATTATTCCAAGGTCTGCTCTTAGGTTCTGCTGTCATTCCTTGACCGGGAATTGGTGCTGAAAAAGCTTTAACTGAACTACTGAATCCCATCTGTATTCTCCTCTTTTTGTACCTTCATGCTATTTCTAACTGAACGCATATAATCTATAACTTTTATTGCAACAGGTTTTTCTTCTTGTGTTGTAGCCAAACCCCCTTGTGCATATTTTTTAGTCATTAACCCTTTTGTTTCTTTGGGTTTATCGTCTACAGCTTCTTTGTCCACAAAAGGACTAAGCCTAGCATATAATATTCTACCTGAATTGTTCATCATTTTTTATTCTCCTATGAAATCCATCCTATAAATTTAGTAAGTATTGATCCTGCAACAGGGTTTGTTAATATATCTGAAAACATACCACCAAGAGATTCTCGTTCTGCTACACTATAATCCATATCAGACATATACTGTTTCATTTTAGCATCTAGTTCAGCCATAGACATTTCGTGTATTCTATCTGATGCATTTTCTCCACTTGTCCATGCCCACTCCATTAAATCACTCATTTGATTCCATAGATTAGCATAGGATGTATTAGAAATGTCAAGTAAAGCTTTAGCATTTGTTTCATTCGCAGCATTGTCTTGAGCGTTTTCTGTAGTAGCAATATTTTGTTTCCATTGTGCATTAAACTGTTCAACAACCAATTGATTTGCGGCATTAAATTGCTCACGTAAATCATTCATTTTAGTAGTAAACTGTTCCATTGAATTTGTTTGTCCAGCATTAAATTGATTAGTAGCATTTACTTGTCCTGCATTATACTGTTCAACCGTTGACGTTAAATTATCGTAGAACATTTTTACTTGATTTTCAGATGAAGCATTAAAGTTTTTTGCCGCGTTTTCTGCCGCTTGATCGGAGAGCATAAAAGTTTGTTGCATTTGAGCATTAAATATTTTTGATTGTTGCTCATTGTCCATATTAGTTAATTGTACTTTTAAAAAATTTTTTGCATTTTCTACATTAGCTTGCTGTCTAGCATTTAAGTTTGCCATGTTAATAGAAGACAGAGCTGCCGCTTTTGCTAAATGTGCCATCTGTGCATTAGATGCGTTCTTTAAACCATATTCAGCAAATACATTTGCATCTTTTTCTGCAATACGCATTTGAGATTCCATAACAGCACCATAGACATAATCACTTGCCATCATAGAACCACCTAGACCCATTTGAGCCATTGTTTTCATTGCACTTCTGTATGCACCCTTTGAGTACAAAGGAACTGTACCATCCTGTATGTCTGCGTTTAAACCTTTAAGTTGCCCTTGAATTGTAGCAAGTTCATCAGGTGTAGCTTGACCTGCCGCTAAAGCATCAGCATAAGCTTGTTTTTCATCTGCTGTCATTGTAGCTTGAGCAGCTTCTATTTTAGCAAGATCATCTAATTCTTCGTCTTCCGATTCTACAAGGGGTAAATCGTCATCTCCTACTAAAGATGCTTCATAGCCACCTATATCATAGTCATCTGTTGGAACATTTGCTTGTTGAGCACCATCTACTGTTGTTGTTGTCGTATCAATTACTCCAACAACTTGTCCAGTTTTTTTACTATAGGTTTGAC
>MDTB01140907.1_pt1 | contig 15211 bp, 16 predicted proteins | sample 811161 | NCBI WGS metagenome assembly MDTB01 (sample SAMN05326650, study PRJNA326480) | marine metagenome | isolation source: seawater | place: Mediterranean Sea | collected 2009 | reverse complement strand
GGTGTGGAAGCGTGGCAACACGTGTAGCTGACCAGTACTAATAGCTCAATTGGCTTGATTTATGCACTGAAAAAAATTTTTTATTTAATTGTATACATTATACATGTTGTTGGATATTTCTTATAAATTCTTAGATGTTTCTATTAGTAGAAATATTTAAATTATTTGAAAATGAAAAAAACTTTATTAATTGCTGAAATAGGAATTAATCATAATGGCAAAATTTCTTTAGCTAAAAAACTAATAGATCAAGCTAAAAGAACAGGTTTCGATGCCGTAAAATTTCAAAAAAGAACACCAGAGATAACTACTCCTGAAGAAAAAAAAAATATTTCAAGAGATACCCCTTGGGGAAAAATAACCTATTTAGAATATAAAAAAAAAATTGAGTTTGAAAAAAAAGAATTCGATATAATCAACAAATATTGTAAAAAAATAAAAATTGACTGGTTTGCAAGCCCTTGGGATATTGAGAGTGTTAAATTTTTAAAAAAATATAAGTGTAAATATAATAAAGTAGCCTCTCCAGTTTTAACAAACCTTAATTTGTTAAAAGAAATTGCTTCACAAAAAAAACATACTTTTATCTCGACTGGAATGTCAAATATGTCAGATGTTATTAAAGCCGTGAATATATTTAAATCAAAAAAATGCAAGTTTACGTTAATGCATTGTGTGTCCGCATATCCTTGTGAAGATAAAGATTTGAACTTAAAAATGATAACAGTTTTGAAAGAAAAATTTAAGACAGATATTGGTTACTCTGGACATGAAAAATCTGTAAGCCCTTCATTAATGGCTGTTTGTTTAGGCGCACAAGCAATTGAACGACACATAACCATAGACAGAACGATGTGGGGGACTGACCAAGCTTCATCTCTTGAAGAAAATGGCATGAGATTTCTTTCAGAGATGATAAGAAAATATGAAAAGTGTATTGGGGATGGAAAAAAGAGATTTTTAAAATCAGAAAAATTAAAGTTAAAGGAAAACAAATATTGGTAAAAAAAATTATTTGTATAATTCCAGCAAGATCTGGTAGCAAAAGAATTAAAAACAAAAATACTGTAAAAATTAAATCTACTTCGTTGATAAACTATATTTGTTCTAAAGTTAAAAATTCAAAACTTGTAGAAAATTTTTATATTGCTACTGACAGTAAGAAGATTTTTCATTCGATTCAAAATAAAAAAAAATTTATTTTTTACAAACGCTCTAAAAAAAGTGCATCTGCTAATTCAAAAACTGAGGAAGTAATTTTGGAATTTTTAAAAAATAATAAGGATCTTCCAGATATAATTATAATAATTCAACTTACAAACCCGTTTATAAATTCTAAAATATTAGATAATGCTATTAAAAAATTTTTAAAGAATAGGTATGATTGTTTGTTGTCAGTTTCTGAGACAAATAAGTTTTTATGGTATAAAAAAAAATTTACAAATTCTATTAATTATAATTATAAAAAACGGCCAATGACTCAAAATTTCAACAGCTATCTTGTAGAAAATGGATCCTTTTACATTTTTAATAGAAAAAGTTTCATGAAATTCAAAAATAGACTACACAGAAAGATCGGTTATTACATAATGCCTAAAATTAGTCAGTTTGAGATTGACGACAGGGAAGATCTTAAAATCATAAAAAAATTGATTTAATTAATCACAGAATTCAAATTACCCATTCATTAACTACATAGTTTAATTTGTTTTACTTTTATGCAGAAAAAAATTTTTAAAAAATTGGTCCCAGGGCTTAGAAAGATACATCTAGCTTTAGGAGATGGTGTAAAAAGAATAATTGATGATGAAATACCAATTGCTAAAAAATTAAGAGCTCATTTAAAGTAGTAAGAGCAAAGTAATTTAAAAAAAAATCTCTTTAACAATCATCTTGTAAAATCTTTACTATCCACACAACTCTTATTGAGCTTAAATCTTCAAAATTTTAACTTTATATATTTTAAAGAAAGTTTCGATTATAACTGAGTAAATTAAAGTTGAAATTAACGTATAAGTAAAAAACGGTATAGCTAAAACGAAACAATTTAAAAGACCTTTAAATGTGTAACCATACATTCCAGAAGTCCAAACACCAAAATTAGTAATGATGAAAAAAATAACCCCAGCAAAAACAGCACCAAATAATCTAAAAAATAAATCTCTAGTAAAATAAGATGAAACAAAACCAATTATTAAAACACTTCCCCATGTCCAATGTGTCCCTGAGTGATAGCCTATAATAAAATCAGTTATAGCAAAGCTAATTACAACCGCAGGAATGTACCTCATGCCAAGCAAAGCTGGCACATAAAAACTTAAAGCTATTAAGCTAGTAAAATTAGGTGGATGAGGAATAAACCTACTCGCTGCAAGAACTACAAATATTCCTACACAGATATTAAATTGTTTCATTTTTTAATTATTAATATCTATGCTTAAAAGACAAGCCAATTCTTCTTCCTTCCTGATTGTAAGTATTTGGTCTTTGACTTTGCCAATATGTCTGTAGTCATATATTAATCAAAACTTAATATACTTTTTTTAAGCCTATATTTAAGTTTCTGTTCATACCCGTATATTGATGTGCTGTCTGATATTGCTCATTAAATAAGTTATTTATACTCATATTTAATTTATACCCCTGAAACAATTCATAACTACCAGCTAAATCGAATACAAAATAGTCAGTTAAAATCTGGTCAGTCCAGGAATCATCATCTGCTCCAAAGTCTCTAGTCTCACCAACGTATTTTCCTTTTAAAGATGTTGTGAAATTAGGCATAAATTTATAGTCAATTCTTGTTTGTACAGCATGTCTAGGCACTCTTACTTTTGCTGTATCTAACTTACTTCCAGTTCCACGACACTCATTATCTACAAAGGAAGCTTTTTGTTCATAAGTACATGTATTAGCGTCATAACTGTCAGTGAAAGTATAACCAAAGCCTAAGTCAAACTTATAATTATCTGGTTTCCATTTTCCACCGAGCTCAACACCTTTAGCATAATTAGTTCCACTACTGTTTTTAATACCCCAACCTGTTTGAGCATTACTTAAAAGCGGATTTTTTTGTTCTGTGTAGAAATATGTTACGTTTAAACCAAGATCTAGACTTGGTAATAAAGTGTCATATCCTATGTCAAAACTATTACCTCTTTCTGATTGTAATTCCTCTAAGGATTGTCCCAAAGTAACAGCTGTACTCCATCCATATGCATAATCAAATAATGCCGGAAATCTTATACCAGATCCTATCGATGATCTAATTTTACTATTTCCGTTTAATAAATAAGCCGCTGTAATTCTTCCGCTTCGCTTCGCTCCGACCGTCGTATGGTCATCTCTTCTTGCTCCAACAGTTGCGTATAATTTTTCCATTGGTCTAAATTGATAATCAAAATATTGTGAAATAATACCTTCGTCATGTTTAACGTTATATGCTCTTGTAGATCTGTTATATCTTGAAGCATCAAATTCAGCATCAACACCATAAATAATTTTTTTATCTAAACTTAAATTATATTCACCTAAATAATTTATTGCGTCTCGATAACCAAAATAATTCTGTTTTGCACCAAGCTGCTGGTTATATCGTTCAATTTGAAGTTTGTTAAATGCTAATTGATTTTTAAATTGATCTTTTTCATGCATTAATTTTAAACTTATTGAACCCTCAATATTATCAGTTTGTGAATTCATGTCATTTTTTGCTTTACTAACTTCATCATACTCCGCTGATGTATCAGCATACCTAAAAGTATTTTGAATTTTAAAATTTTCATTAATTTTGTAAGCAAGATTACCTACAATATTTTGATTTTCATAACCGTCTTGCTCACTGTTATCATTCATTGCTGAAACACCATCAGTTATAAATTTATTTAGACCAACAAAATAACTAAATTTGTCCTCTGTTCCGTCCATTGAATAAGAAAAATTCTGAGTGTTATTACTTCCAGTTTCAACTTGATAATTTGAGTTTCTACCTTCTCTACCTTGTTTAGTAAAAATATTAATTGTACCTCCAATAGCATTACTTCCATAAAGCGAACTTTGGTTTCCTTTTAAAATTTCTACTCTATCAATTCCATTTTTCATGACATTTTCAAGATAAAAACTACCATCAGCTGAAGACGGATCCATCATCTTAATTCCATCAATATAAACAGTAGAATATCTTTTCTCTAAACCTCGAAGTTGAATAGCAGTATTAGTTCCATGACCACCCATTTGAAAAAAGTTTGAACCAATTGAAGCTCCATCTATAATTTCTGCTATAGTAAAATCTGTAGAATTGTTAATCGTTTCACCATCTATAACCTCTACAGTACTTCCAACTGTACTTAGAGATTGGATAGTTTTTCCTGGAGAAATTACAATAACAGGAGTTTCCTCTGAATTAAGAAGGCTAAATGATAACGAACTTATTGATAAAATTGATATAATTATAGCAATTTTTTTTAACATAACGGCGCCTTTCATTTTTTACCTACAGAATATATTCAGTAAGTAGTTAATATTAATGCCGATGCTAATTAAAATTGCAGAACTAGACTTTTCCTGGCCCTCGTTCAACAGCGGACTATGCTGGGTGGCGCTCGGACTTAAATACGTTGTATTTTTACCGTTGCAGGAACAGCTAATGAATTTCACATTATTCCCCACTCACTTATTCAGCACAGCCAAGGTTTATTAAAATTTGGAGTTGTATTCAAGGCAATATTTCAATATTTTATTATTCAATTTAAAAAAATATATTATGAAAGTCTATCTAGGAGATCTATTTCACACTTGGACCAAAGGAGGTATTTGGACAATACCACTCAATGTTGGTTATGTTGGTTCTTACTTAAAAAAGAAAATGTCGGAGTCCGGCATAGATACTAAAATACGATTATTTAAAGATCCTTACAAATTATTAGACGCAATTGACGATAATCCTCCAGATGTAGTTGGTCTCGGTTTTTTTGTATGGAATGATAAAATCAATAAATTTATTTTTGATCACATAAAAGATAAACATCCTAAAATTTGTACCGTAGGTGGAGGTCCACGATTTACTAATATAAATGCAAATTTAGAGGGTGCTAAAATTTTCTTCAATCAACATAGAAATTGTGATGTGTTTACAATCAATCAAGGAGAAAAAGGTTTTTATAATGTTGCAAAACAACTTTATGATTGCTCATACAATTTAAAAGATCTAAAAAAAATATCTATACCTGGAGCAATAGTTAATAATGCTTATGAGAAAAAAATAAATATTAACAACTGTGATGAAAATTTACACCTTGGTAAAAATATTGGAACATTAGAAGACCTGAACGACATACCTTCTCCATACCTTACAGGTATGCTTGATGAATTTTTTGAGGACAGGTACGCGCCAATTATTGAGACCAATAGATCGTGTCCTTATAGATGTACTTTTTGTGCTTGGGGAATTGGTACACAGAAATTACAACAGTTTCGAGAACAAAGAGTTTTAGACGAGATAGAATATATTTCTAAGCGTTGTAAAAAAAATACGACTGTTTTTATAGCTGATGCAAATTTTGGAATCCTTGAGAGGGACGCCATTTTTGCAAAAAAAATGTTTGAAGTTCATAAAAAATATGGATGGCCACAAAACGTATCAGTGCAATGGAATAAAACTAGACCAGATAGAATTAAAAAGGTTGCGAAAGAATTTAATGGTATTGCTGCAGTAGGCGCATCAATGCAATCTCTAAATAAAGATGTTCTTACTGCGATAAAAAGAAAAAATCTTACTCACGAGCAAATTATTCAACTTCAATTAGAATTAAAGAATTATGGTATAGATGACAGTTCTTATACAGAATTGATTTTAGGATTGCCCGAAGAAACAAAAGAATCTCATCTTAACTCTATTAGGACTTTGGTAGATTATAGATTTGAAGTTTGGAATTATTTTTTACATCTATTACCAGGTACTGAAATGGATAATAAGTTTAATAGAGAAAAATATTTTAAAAAAACAGTTTATAGACTTCATGATAATTCTTATGGGATTTATAGAGGAAAAAAAGTCTTTGAAAGCCAAGAAACAGTAAGTGAAACTTCTACAATGCCTCATGAAGACTTTAAGTATTTTAGATTTTTTCATTTTTTAATTCAAATGATGTGGAGCAAAAGATGGTATTATTATTTTCTTATCTTACTGAGAAAAAGGTACAATATTCATCCTGTTGACTTTCTTGCAGAGGCCGCGGAAATGGCAAAAAGTGAAAATTCAATTTTTTACCCAGTATATAAGGAATTTATGAGCGACTATACAGAAGCTGAGAATTTTAAAACTGAGAAAGAGCTGGAAGAATATTGGTCGAAACCAGACAACTTCCAAAGATTAAAAGACGGAACATATGGCAAGCTTAATATGCTATATACTTATAAAGTCATTTTAGAGCATAAAGATTTGTTTTCAAAATTTTTACTGTCAGTATGTGAGCAATTTGTAGATTTGAAAAAATTAGACAAAAATACTTTTATTGCCGAGTGTGAAGAGGTAATGAAGTTTCAAAATTGTAAATTTTTAAATTTTAGAAATAATAATGAAGTAATTTATGAGTTTAAAGAACCGTTTAAGTTTGATATTTTTCAGTGGATCTTAAGTGACTTTAAAGTTTTAAATAAAAACAAGGGTAGTAAGCCAAGAGACTACACTTTCTATCTTACAGAAAATAAAAAAAATAGTATCGATACTCAATTAAAATCTAACAAATCTGGATCTTTGAATTCTAAATTAAGAGACATGACTGTCTATACATCAACCGATCAGTTTTTTTATGATGTGCGACTTTCTTAGCAAATTAAATATTTAATTTTATAAAAAATAGTTTATTCTCAACAATATGAATATATATAGTCATTATAGCAAACATGGGTTTACAGTAGTAAAAAATTTTTTTCCTAAAAAAGATATAGAATTGTTAAAAAATAGAATTGAGAAGTTTATAAAAAAAAATCAAAACAAATTTAATAAAAAAAAGGGAGATGTTAATTTCAATAAAGATAAGATTAATTCAATTCACACTTTGCATAGATCAAAAAAAGAGTTTGAATTTATTTATAAAAATAAAAAATTAAAAAAATTACTAAAAAAAATTTTGTCTCCTAAGAGTTCTTTGAGAGCAATGGAGTTATTCGCAAAACCTGCTAAATTTGGAATGCCTAGTCCGATGCATCAAGATAACTATCTATGGAATATAAAAAACGGAAAAGGACTTACAGTCTGGGTGTGTTTAGACACATCAAATAAAAAAAATGGGGGAATAAGTTATCTTCCAGACTCACACAAATATGGAACCCTAGCTCACGAACCTTCTTTTGCACCTGGCACTTCTCAGGCCATAAAAAAGAAAGTTTTAAAAAAAATTACAGCTAGAAAAAAAGTTTTTACTCCAAATCTTTTTTCTGGAGACATATGCATTCATAGCTGTCTTACTGTTCATGGAAGCAACAAAAATAACTCTAAAAATCCTCGAAGAGGATTTACTTTACAATTCAAAGACAAATACGCAAAGTATGATAGAGAAAAAATTTTAGCTTATAGACAAAGTTTAAAAAAACAAATCTCATTAAGGTCAAAAATTTAACTAAATGCCTGGTTTTGAACTAATTGATCAAAAAGAGCAATTAGCTGTACAAAGATTGTTTAAAAAAGAGGGTGGTATTTTATTCGCTCATGGCTTTGATAAATTAAGAAAATCTTATCACGTAAGAGAGTTTGAAAAAGAAATAAAAAAAAAAACCAAAGCAAAATACGCTCTTGCCGTATCATCAGGAACTGCTGCTATTAAAATTTCTTTATTGGCTCTAGGTGTCAAATCTGGCGACGAAGTAATAACGCAATCATTTAATTTTATTGCTACTGCAGAGGCTATTGCAAGTATTGGTGCAAAAGTAGTTATTTGTAGTATAGACGATACTTTAAACATGTGTCCAAAAGATTTAAAAAAAAAAATAACAAAAAAAACAAAAGCTATTATTCCGGTTCACATGCTAGGCGTTTCAGCAAAAATGAATAAAATAAAAAAAATAGCAAATTTGAATTCCGTTCCGATTTGCGAAGATGTTTGTGAAGCTTTTGGTGGAGAGTACAACGGAAAAAGCTTGGGTTTGATAGGAAAATGCGGAATTATAAGTTTTGACTTTGGAAAAATTATTACAACCGGTGAAGGTGGTGCAATTATAACCAATAGCAAAAAAATTTATAATTTTGCTAAGGAATATCACGATCATGGGCATACAAATAAATCTTTACAACGAGGGAATGACCCAGCAATGATTTTCGGTTTTAATTATCGGATGACAGAAATACAGGGTATCATAGGAAAAATTCAATTGAAAAAACTCAACAAGATTATTAGTGAAAACAAAAAAAGATATCTAATACTTCACAGAATTCTTTCAAAATTTTTTCAAATAAGAATGATACCAGACAACTCTAAATCAACTTATGAAGCATTTATTTTCACAGAAAAAAATAAATCTAAAAGAAAAAAGATTGTTAAGATTTTAACAAAAAATAAATTTGGAACTAAAAATCTTCCAGATGCAATTAAATGGCATTGTTCATATTATTGGGGCCGTGGTTTAGAAAAAAAACAAATTTTGAATTCGGAAGAAGGCAAAAATATATTAAATAGAAATATAGCTATACCTATAATGTTGAAAAGAAATTTGAAAGATTATAAAAATTTAGCAACAAAAATAAGTAACTTAAAATAAAATTGAAAAATTTAATTATTATTCCTGCAAGGGCAGATTCAAAAAGAATACTAAATAAAAATTTAGTTAAAATAGGGAAAAAACCACTTCTTTTCTATTCTTTAATTTTAGCAAAAAAAATTAAAAATAAATTTAAAAAGTCAATAATAATAACTTTAACTGATAGTGATAAAATTAAAAAATTTTCAAACAAGTATGTGAAAAATGAAATAAATTATGTTCGTCCTAAGAAGATGTCTAGAGATAAAACTGAGACTAAAGATACAGTAAGACACTTAATTAATTTTTTAACAAAAAATACCAAGATAAATTTTGAATATATTGTCTTACTACAACCCACGTCTCCAATAAGAAATGAAAAAGACATTGTTAAAGCTTTAAATATTATTAAAAAAAATAAAAAATTAAAAAGCATTGTCAGTATAAACAAAACTTTAGAAAGTGTGAATGATCTTGTTTATAAAAATAAATCTAAAGCATATTCACCTAAAAAAATAATTAAAAATTATAACCCTGTTAAAGAAAAAAATTTTTTTACAATTAATGGAAATTTTTACATCACTGATAAGCAGTTTTTTCTTAAAAAACATATTTTTTATAATTTTGAAAAAGAAACCTTATTCTACGAAATCAAAAAAAAATACTCTTTAGATATAGATGATAAATTCGATTTAGATCTAGCTAAAAAAGTAATTTAACAAAATTTTAGGAAAAACCAGCAAATAGAGAGGGCTTTTTTGAAAAAAAAGGTATTTTTTTCTTTACTGTTCAAAATTTGAACTATACTATGTTCAAAATATGAACAAAACAAAAAATAATCAAGACCATTTTGATGTTCTAAGAAAAATTCAAAAAAATCCAAACTCTTCTCAAAGAAAATTAGCTGAAGAATTAGGTTTTAGTTTAGGAAAACTCAATTATTGCTTAAAAGAACTTAAAAAAAAGGGTCTTATTAAAATCAAAAATTTTGAGAAAAATCCAAACAAAATAAATTATATTTACCTCTTAACACCTAGGGGAATTTCAGAAAAAGCAAGATTAACATTAAATTTTATGAGAAGAAAAATGAAAGAGTATGAGGAATTAAAAAAGGAAATAGAAAAATAATATCATGTGGGCAATAGCAAAAATAAAAAATAATAATAAGTATATTTTTGAGAGCGAGATGAGAAAAAAACTTGGTGAAAATATTAAAATTTATCAACCCCTTATCAAAATAGAAAAATATTCTAAAAATAAACTAAAAAGATATAAACTACCTTTAGTTGATAATTACGTTTTTTGTTATAGTCCTTATTTTCAAAATAGTGATTTTATAAAAAAATTAGCTTTCATAAAGGGTTTAAATAATTTTTTAGATGGTTATTTAAATAATCAGGATGAACTGAAAAATTTTATAAACAGCTGTAAAAAAAATGAAGATAGCGAAGGTTATATAACTTCAAGCTTCTTTAAATCAAAAATAATGGATAGAGCTAAATTTATGTCAGGCCCTTTTACAAATATGTTTTTTAATATTTTAAAAAAACAAAAAAATAAATTTGAAGTCTTAATGGGTAATTTGAAAGTATCTGTTTCCAATAAAGAAATAATTTACTTAAGCCATTAAAAATTAAGAACCGATGAATTAATGCTATAATATAAATCTGGCAAAGTGCGGAGCATTGGAAAATAATAAAAGATATCGAAAACGTAATTAAAATTTTAAAAAAATATTGGTAAAATTAAGTAACTAATAATAGGTATAAATTTGTTTAGAAAGATTTTAATTTTATTGTTTAAGACCAAATTTGTATTTGCAAGACCTACGGAAAAAAAATTTCTTTTCATTGATTTTACACATTGTGAAATCATTATTAAAAAATTTAATTTGAAAGAAAAAGATTTTAATATTATATTTTCAAGATTAGAAAAAATTAATATTCCAATATTAATTAAATCAATCTTAAAAAACAATTTAAGTATTAATTTTACAAATTATTGTTACGAGTATTTGAAAAATACTAAGCCAAAAAAAGTTTTTACGTTCATTGATAATAATATATTATTTTATAAATTAAAAAAAAAATTTCCTGGTACAAAATTTATTTCTGTACAAAATGGACACAGAACTCAATATAGAGATTTTTTTTCAATTTTAGAAAAAAACAAACATTTAAATTTAGCATGTGATAAAATATTCATTGCGAATTTAGGTTTTGGAAAAATGGTAAAAAAATTTATAAAATGCGAGGTTGTTCCACTAGGATTTTTTAAAAACAATTTCGTGAAACCGAAAAAACAAAAAACTTTAAAAAAATCTTTATTATTTTTATCTCAATTTAGAGAAAATCAAATACAGAAAGAATTTTTCTTAGTTGAAAAAAAATTACTTAAGTTTTTAACTGATTTCTGTTTAAAAAATAAACTTAATTTGTATATTTTGGGTTGTTCAGAAAATTATGCAAAGGAAAAAAAATATTATGAGTCAATCCTCATGAATTATAAATATAATTTTCAAAAAAAATTAGAATATCCTATGAATTATAAATTAGTTGATAAATTTAATATCATCGTATTTGTTGACTCAACATTAGGATATGAAAGTATTTCTAGAGGAAAAAAAGTTGCTGCGTTTTCATCAAGAAAAAAAACTATAAAAGGAGGCCTAGAAAAATTTGGTTGGCCTAACAAATTCAAAGATATTGGTTTCTTTCATAGCAGCAATGAATTTAAAACAATTGAAGCAGAAAAAATTATGACAAATGTTATTAATATAAATCAAAATAAATGGAATAAATTTGTGAGGCCGAAATTAAAAAGTATTTCAATTTATAACTATAATAACAAACCATTACTCAGAGAGTTCAATAATTAGATTTTCATATAAGATTTGGTCTAAATATTACTTTCCAGAACTGAAAGATTTGATATCCTATAACAAAAAACGAATTTATATAAAGCAATTGTAAATATTTTAAAATCTTAATTATGAGTCTAAAATCTTTTATAAGAGAAAATGTAAGTTTACATAAAAAACTAATTAAATCAGAAAAAAAACTTACTTTTGCAATCGAAAAAATTTACAAAACAATTTATTCTGGAAAAAAAGTATTAATATGCGGTAATGGTGGCTCAGCTGCTGATGCACAACATTTGGCAGCTGAATTTCTAATAAGATTAAGGCCCCAGGTGAACCGTAAAGCATTTCCAGTAATAAGTTTAGCGCAAGATACTTCGACTATTACCGCGTGCGGAAACGATATTGGATTTGAAAAAATATTTTCTAGAACATTATCAGCTTTAGGGAACAAAGGAGACATTCTAATCGCTATATCTACATCTGGAAATTCACCAAATATAATCAATGTATTAAAAGAGTCTAAAAAAAAAGGGATATTTTCAATATCATTTTTAGGAAACAGTGGAGGTAAAGCCAAAAAATATTCAGATTTAAATATAATAGTACCTAGTAAAATAACAGCCAGGATACAAGAGTGTCATATTTTTTTGGGACATTATTTATTTGAGGAAGTAGAGAATTTATTAATTAAAAAAAAATATGAGTAAAACAGACATAACATTTGTAAATCATTATTTTGATCAAATTGAAAATACATCTCGAAATCTTAATAAAAAAAAACTAGTAGAACTAGTAAAAAATCTAGCAAGTCTAAAAAAAAGAAAAGGGAGATTATTTTTTTTAGGCGTAGGTGGTAGTGCGGGTAATTGTTCTCACGCAGTAAATGATTTTAGAAAACTTTGTAACTTAGAAAGTTACAGTCCGCTTGATAATGTTTCAGAATTAACGGCAAGAATTAATGATGAAGGCTGGGATAATTCTCTTAAAGATTGGTTAATCGCTAGTAATTTAAAAAAGGAAGACGCTTTATTTATTTTTTCTGTAGGTGGAGGAAATAAAAAAAAGAATATAAGTACTAATTTGATAAAAGCAATTGACCATGCCAAAAAAATTAAAAGCAAAATATTTGGAATAGTTGGTAGAACTGACGGTTATTTATATCGTAAAGCCGACACAGTAATTAATATACCTTTTAAAGATGATAAACTTGTAACACCTCTGTCAGAGTCTTTTCAAGCTGTAGTTTGGCATTTTCTAGTTTCTCACCCAATACTTAAAAAAAATAAAACAAAGTGGTAATAAAATTTTATGTTTAAAGATTTTAAAATAAAAATATTTGCTGATGGTGCAGACTTAAAATCAGTAGAAAGTTTAAATAAAGAAGAATTTATAAAAGGCTTCACAACAAATCCAAGTTTGATGAAAAAAGCAGGAGTTACTGATTATAAAGCTTTTTCTATTGACCTTATAAAATTGATTGGAAAAAAACCAATTTCTTTAGAAGTTTTTACAGATGAAATTGCAGAAATGGAAAAACAAGCTAAAGAAATTAGTTCTTGGGGAGACAATGTTTTTGTTAAAATACCTATAACAAATACAAAAGGTGAAACTACAGTTGGACTGGTCAAGAAATTGCTTGACTCTGGAGTAAAATGTAATGTTACAGCGGTTTTTACTATTACACAAGTCAAGGAGATATTTAAAAATGCGAATGATAAAACAAATTTAATTATTTCAGTTTTCTCTGGAAGAATTGCGGACACAGGTAGAAATCCAACCAAAACAATCGAAGAGTCGATTAAACTATGTGAAAGCAAAAAAAATATTGAAATACTTTGGGCTAGCACAAGAGAATTATATAACATAGTAGATGCTGAAAAATGTAACTGTCATATTGTGACGGTACCTTATGAAATACTTAACAAGTTTAAAAATATAGGAAAAGATTTAAATTTAATGTCTATTGATACAGTAAAATCATTTTATAAAGACGCATTAACTGCTGGTTTTAAGATAAAGACTTAACAAAAAATTAATCAAAACATTCGATGATTTCAAAAAAAAGGACGTCAAACCCAATCTTTCTTGGTCTAACTCACGTTGGTCAAGTATTTAGTATTGGATGGAGTAAAAAAATTGGAAATTGTGCAGTTTATGATTTTGATCAAAAAAAACTTAAAGATTTCAAAAATTTTAAGGTTACTAATGAAGAACCAAACTTAAAAAAAATTTTAGTTAAAAATGCAAGCAAAATTAAGATATGCGAGTCAGAGAAGGAAATAAAGAGATATAAAAATGTTTTTTTAACAATAGATACACCTCTTAAAGATAATGGTGATCCAGAGGTAAAATTGATAAAAAATATTATTACTAAGTCCGTCCCATACATCGGTAAGAATTCTAATTTAATTATTACAAGTCAGGTATACTGTGGATTTTGTGAAGATTTAAAAAAAACAATTTTAAAAAAAAGAAAAGATATTAATTTAATTTATATGGCCGAAACTTTAATAATGGGCAACGCTCTTTCAAGATTTACAAAACCAGAAAGATTAATTTTCGGTACAGAAAATAAAAATAAATTTTTTTACAATCTATTGAAAAAATTTGAATGTGAAATTTTTGTTCTAAGCTTAAAAGAAGCTGAAATGGTAAAAATTGCAGTTAACCTATTCTTATTAACAAGCGTTACCTACTCTAATGCAATGGACTATTATTGCAGACAATTTGGTTTTAAATTTTCAAAAATTAATGCGGCAATTAGAACTGACAAAAGAATTGGAAAATATTCATATTTATCTCCTTCTTTAGGAGTTAGTGGCGGACATTTGGAAAGAGATTTGTATACTATTAACAAAACTTCAAGATCCAAGCATGTAAAATATTTATTTTCCAGCATTAAAAAATTAAATAACAGTAGGATTGATCTACTTTTTAATGAATTTAAAAAATTAGATAAAAAATTTAAATTTAAAAAAATAATATGGATAGGTCCATCCTATAAAGAAAACTCTTTTTCTATTATTAACTCACCATTTTTAAAATTTAAAAATAAAATTAAAAAGAATAAAAAAAGACTTTTTACCTACGATTCTTTTTTTGATTTATCTAAATATAAGGAGATGAATTCGATTTTAAATATACACGAAGCTTTAAAAGGAAAAAATATTTTAGTTATTCTAAATTATTTATCAGATAAAGATTTAAAAATATTTAATCAAAAAACTAAAAATTTTAAAATCAAGGTTCTTGAGATCAAAATTAAATCTTTTTTTGACAGTCAAACAAAAAAAAATATTACAAAGATATTAAACTAATGAAAATCGCAATAATTGGATGTGGAAATATAGGCTCTAAACGAGCTTTATCTATTGTAAAAGATAAATCTTGTAAAATTAAATATATTGTTGGAAGAAAAAAATTAAAAATTAAGTCGGACCATATTGGAAAAAAAATTGCAAAAAAACTTGGATCGACTTACACTAATAACAGAGAATTGGTTTTGTCATCAGATATAGAGTCTGTCATTTTAAGTACGCAGCCTGAACATTTCAAAAAAATTGCTAGCGAGATACTTAAATCTAAAAAGCATCTTTTAATCGAAAAACCTCTTGG
>MDTB01151219.1_pt1 | contig 15212 bp, 14 predicted proteins | sample 811161 | NCBI WGS metagenome assembly MDTB01 (sample SAMN05326650, study PRJNA326480) | marine metagenome | isolation source: seawater | place: Mediterranean Sea | collected 2009 | reverse complement strand
TTTCCTAAAGCAATTGAAGATTCAGTATAGAAACAGCTGATATTTCCATTTATAATTCACCCATCTTTTACTGAAGGGTATTGTGTTTAAAACCAAAAAAGGCTTGAATTTACCAATTTCTGGGAATCCATCTTCGGATGTAGATTCTTCTACTGCTGTTAATTCCATTGGAATATTGGGTGCTGATTATGTTGGCCTCAAACCAACAATGATGGTGGATGAGGGCGAAACAGTTCTTTCAGGGCAAAAATTATTTGAAAACAAAAAAAATCCAGGCACTTTTATTACATCTCCATCATCTGGGGTTGTTAGATCTATAAACAGAGGTGAAAAAAGAAGATTTGTATCACTTATCATCGATACAGATAATACTCTTGATCAAGTTCAATTTGATCTTAATAATTATTCAAACTCAATCGATTTTTTAGTTGATAGTGGAGCGCTAGCATATTTTCGGACTCGGCCATATAACAGAATGCCTGAACCAAATGAGCTACCTTCTGCTATTTTTATTAATGCATGTGATACAAATCCTCTTTCTGTTGACCCGCATGAATTAATCAAACTAGACCAAGAACTTTTTAATAAAGGTCTTCATTTCATTCAAGCTATCAATAGTGATATAAAAACTTTTTGCTCTTTCCAAGACAATGCTTTTGATCAATCTGTTCAAGGGGTTAATTACAATCAATTTGACGGACCTCATCCAGCAGGCTTGGTTGGAACTCATATACATTTTCTGTATCCGGTTGGCCAAAATAGAACAGTTTGGAGCATTTCATGGCAAGAAGTTATTTCATTAGGTTTTTTAATTCAGAATCAAATTCTACGTTCGTATAAATATGTTGCTTTTGGTGGCCCAAATACTCATGATCCAAAAATATTAAAATTAAAATATGGATCTAATCTTTCAGAAGTTACGGCTGGTAAAATTTTTGATAATTCAAGAGTGATTTCTGGTTCTGTTTTGCATGGTCATACTGGTGAGAATGTAATGAATTACATAGGTGCATTTGACAATCAAGTCTCAGTTCTACCAGATGAATCAAATGATATTTTGTTTAATTGGGCTATGCCTGGATCAAGACTGCATTCTAAGTTATCAGCATTTATTTCTAGTTGGATTAAACCTAAAAATTTTAAGTTTAATGTTTCTATGAATGGTGGAAATAGGGCGATTGTTCCAGTTTCCTCATATCAAGAAATAATGCCCTTAAATATTCTGATGACACAGCTTTTAAAAAGTCTTGTCACCCTTGATATTGAGCTTGGAGAAAAATTGGGTGTTTTGGAGCTTGCCCCAGAGGACTTAGCGTTAGCGAGTTATGTTTGCCCAAGTAAATATGACTACCAGTCAATTCTTGATTCTAATTTAGAAAAAATGTTTGAGGAATTCAAATGAAAGCTTGGCTTAGATCAGTTAATGAAACTATTAAGCCTAAATTTATGCCTGGTGGAGCTCAGGCTAAATGGTTCCCTATATATGATGCTATTGAGAACTTTATTTTTTCCTCTACAAACAAAACTGCGAATCCAATACATGTAAGAGACTCTATAGACATACAAAGAATCATGGTTATTGTTTGGTTAGCTGCCTTTCCAGCAATGTTCTTTGGAATGTATAACATTGGCAATCAAACTTTAGACTATCTAACACTTGTTGGCTCAGAAAACACGAACGACTGGCATCATATTTTTATTAATTTGGTAGGCTATTCAAGTGATAGCTTTTTAGCAAAAATGTGGATTGGAGCTGTATATTTTATTCCTATATATGCAGTAACATTTGCAGTTGGTATTCTCTGGGAAATTCTGTTTGCAGTAGTTCGCAAGCATGAAATTAATGAAGGACTATTTGTTTCATCAATTTTATTCGCTTTAAGTTGTCCGCCAGACCTTCCATTGTGGCAGGCTGCTATGGGTATAACCTTTGGTATTGTAATTGGCAAAGAAGTTTTTGGCGGAACAGGTAAAAATTTTTTAAATCCTGCGTTGACTGGTAGAGCGTTTTTATATTTTGCATATCCTTCTCAGCTTTCAGGAGATAAAGTTTGGATTGCAGGCCTTTCTGATACAGGGATCACACCTGAAGGATATAGTGGAGCTACTGCACTAGGCTATGCTGCTGAAGACGGCTTACAAGGCTTGAGTGATAATTTTTCATGGTTTGATGCATTCATTGGAAATATTCCCGGTTCTGTCGGTGAAACTTCTGTTATTGCTATTGGAATTGCAGCTGTAATATTACTTGCAACAGGTGTGGCCTCTTATAGAATTATTTTAGGCACATTTTTGGGGATGATTGTCATGTCATCAATTTTAAATATTGTAGGATCAGACACCAATCCGATGTTTCAGGTCCCATGGTATTGGCATTTTGTTATTGGTAGTTTTGCATTCGGCTTAGTCTTCATGGCAACAGAACCAGTTTCAGGCTCTGGAACTAATGCAGGTCGTTGGATTTACGGGGCTTTGATTGGAGTGACGGTTGTATTGATTCGAGTCATTAACCCTGCTTTTCCAGAAGGTATGATGTTAGCAATTTTATTCGCTAATTTATTTGCTCCGGTGATAGATCATATGGTCGTATCTAATAATATTGCAAAACGTAAGAGGGCTCTTTCATATGAATGATTCAGTTTTAAAAACACTTACAGTTTCATTTTTAGTTTGTTTATTTTGCTCATTAATTGTTTCATATGCAGCAGTAAGTCTTAGAGATATGCAAAATCTTAATAAGCTTAATGATCAAAGGATTAAAATACTAAAGACTGCTGCAATTTATAATCCTGACATATCCATCGAATCTCAGTTTACTCGTCTAACACCAAAATTTGTAGATTTTAGTACCGGTGCTCTTTTAGATACCTATGGTGAGTATGATCTAAACACTTATGATCCAGTGTATTTTTCTAAGCAACCGGAGCACTCAACTCCCATACCTGCTTCAAAGGATATTGCGATTGTTAAAAATCAAGAGAATATAGGAAAAATATACTTACTTAAAGATGCCTCCAGTAATCTTGAAAAAGTTATTTTACCTATAAGAGGTTATGGTCTTTGGGGCACATTATTTGGTTATATCGCAATTGATAAAGATCTTAATACAATTAAAGGGCTTGAATTCTATGCTCACAAAGAAACTCCTGGCTTAGGTGCAGAAGTGGATAATCCAAAATGGAAATCATTATGGGACGGCAAATCTATCTACAAAGATGGTGATGTTGAGATTGAAGTTATAAAGGGAAAAGTTGATCCATCAAACAAGATGGCATCTTATCAAGTTGATGGCCTTTCAGGTGCGACATTAACTAGCAGAGGAGTAACGAACATGCTAGTTTACTGGTTTGGTGAAAGTGGCTACAAAGAGACATTAAAAAATATTAATTATGACAGTTAAGCAATACAGAGAAGTTTTAGCAAAACCATTGCTTGAAGAAAACCCCATTACCTTGCAAATTCTTGGGATATGCTCAGCGTTAGCGGTTACCAGCAATCTTTCAGTAACTCTGGTTATGTGCGTTGCATTAACAAGTGTTGTTTCCTTTTCTAATCTATTTATTTCAATTATCCGCAATTACATCCCTAGCAGCGTTAGAATAATTGTTCAAATGACCATTATCGCATCTCTTGTGATTGTTGTTGACGAACTTCTTAAAGCATATGACTATGAGACTAGTAAAAAATTATCAGTTTTTGTTGGATTAATCATCACAAATTGTATTGTTATGGGCAGAGCAGAAGCATTTGCTATGAAAGAGAAACCATTTATAAGTTTCTTAGATGGTTTAGGTAATGGCCTTGGATACAGCATTATTTTAATCGCCGTAGCCATTGTTAGAGAATTATTCGGAGCAGGTACTTTAATGGGTTATGAAATCTTACCCTTGGTGTCTAATGGCGGCTGGTATCCAGCAAATAATCTATTATTACTTCCTCCTAGTTCATTTATTTTAATAGGATTGATGATTTGGGGTATAAGAGCCTATAAAACTGATCAAGTTGAACCAAAAGATTTTAAGTTGTCTGGTCATGCCACAGCTCCTGATCTCTCCAAGAAAGAATTAAATGTTTGAGCATTATCTTAGTATTTTCATTACTACAGTTTTTATAGAAAACATTGCTCTTTCTGTGTTCCTTGGAATGTGCACGTTCATTGCTATTTCAAAAAAAATAGATGCAGCTTTTGGCCTAGGTGTAGCAGTTATAGTTGTTTGCTTAATTACAGTACCACTCAATAACCTTATTTATAACTCTATCTTAAAAGAGGGGGCTTTAGCTTGGGCAGGCCTTCCTAATGTAAACCTAGAATTTGTTGGTCTAATTAGTTACATTGGCGTCATTGCCGCAGCCGTTCAAATACTTGAAATGTTTTTAGACCGATTTGTGCCAGCTTTATATAATGCCCTAGGAGTTTTTTTACCACTCATTACAGTTAATTGTGCAATCTTGGGCGCTTCATTGTTTATGATAGAGAAAGATTTAAAGTTTGGTGAAAGCGTTGTTTATGGACTTGGTGCTGGTGTTGGATGGGCTATGGCAATTGTCGTATTAGCTGGAATTAGAGAAAAATTAAAGTATTCAGATATTCCTGATGGGCTTCAAGGCCTGGGTGTGACGTTTTTGATTGTTGGTTTAATGAGTTTTGGTTTTATGTCTTTTGGCGGTATTTCACTTTAAATTTCTTGATTCGTAACTATATATAACTTATGCAAATTGATTTACTTTTAGGCGTTCTTTCATTTACAGGTGTCGTTTTACTGCTTGTAGGCATAATTATTGCAGCAAGAAGCCAATTGGTTAGCTCAGGTGAAGTCTCAATTGAAATTAATGGAGATTCCTCGAATCCAATTATTGTCCCCTCTGGAAATAAGTTATTGCAAACACTTGCTGAAAACAAAATTTTTCTTTCCTCTGCTTGTGGAGGTGGGGGAACATGTAGTCAGTGTAAATGCCAAATTTCTGATGGCGGGGGCTCTATTTTACCAACTGAAGAATCGCATTTTAATTCTAAAGAAAAAAAAGATGGATGGAGACTTTCATGTCAGGTAGCAGTCAAAAATGATTTAAAAATTACAATACCTGAGGAGGTATTTGGGGTTAAAGAGTGGGAGTGCGAGGTTATCTCTAATGATAATGTTGCCACTTTTATTAAAGAGTTAATTTTAAAATTACCAGAAGGCGAGGATGTTGACTTTAAAGCTGGTGGATATGTTCAGCTTGAGGCACCTGCATATAATGATTTAACCTATAAGTCATTCGATGTTGCCGACGAATATAGGGAAGATTGGGATAAATTTAAAATTTGGGATAATGTAGCTAATAACTCCGAACCCATCATTAGAGCTTATTCAATGGCTAATTATCCAGATGAAAAAGGTGTTCTAAAGTTTAATATAAGAGTTGCAAGTCCACCTCCAGGTTCAACTGATATACCTCCTGGTTTAATGTCTTCTTGGACATTCAATCTCAAACCTGGTGACAAGGTTAGAGTCTTTGGTCCATTCGGTGAATTTTTTGCAAAGAAGACTCCTGCAGAAATGGTATTCATTGGTGGTGGTGCTGGCATGGCACCAATGCGAGCTCATATTTTTGATCAGCTATTAAGAGTTAACGATGACAGAAAAATATCATTCTGGTATGGCGCCAGAAGCCTCAAGGAAATGTTTTATGTTGATGACTTCGATAAACTCGCAGAAACTAATGATAATTTTGATTGGCATGTTGCTCTTTCCGACCCTCAGCCTGAAGACGAGTGGAATGGCCTGACTGGCTTTATACATCAAGTTATTTTTGAAAATTATCTTAAATCACACAAAGCTCCAGAGGATTGTGAATTCTATATGTGCGGACCGCCAATGATGAACAAAGCATGTATTGATATGCTTATCAATCTCGGGGTAGAGCCAGAAAATATTATGCTAGATGATTTTGGCGGCTAAATAATTCTTTGAATCGATTAGCTTTTTCTAAATTAATAGCAATTACAGTTGGTGTAATCTGCATTGCATTAGCTTACAACCATAACAAGTCTTCAACATATCAAATTTCTGGACCCATATATGGAACGTATTGGAGATTAGTTTCAACAGAATATATTCCTGATGCGTTAAAAAAGTCTATTGAAGATGAATTATCAAGAATTGATTTCATAGCATCTAATTATAAAAAATCTTCTGAAATTTCTAAAATAAATGCAGCTTCATTAAATCTAGATATATCTATTTCACCTGAGATGTACTCAATTTTAAGTCTTGCTGAAAGTCTACATGAAATTACTGAAGGTTTTTATGATGTAACATTGGGTTCATTGGTTATCGACAATGGGTTTGGTCCAACTTCTGCAATGGTAGAAAATGCTATACCGATATCTAAAAAAAGATTTGATTTTCTTTCAAATGATTTAATTATAAAGAATGATAATTTTCAATTTGACTTATCATCGATAGCTAAAGGCTATGCTGTTGATTCAATTTCTAAACTACTTCTAGCTGCTAATAGAAATAATTTTTTAATTGATATTGGTGGCGAAATTATAATTAATGGAACTAAGCACGGCTCTCCATGGATCATAGGCATTCAAAACCCATTGAGTTCACAAAATCAATCTATAAAAGAAATTTTAGGAACAGGGTTTTTAGCTATAGCTACATCCGGTGAATATAGAAATAGAAAAATTAGTGATATTGGAGAAGTTACAAGTCACACTTTTAATCCCTCCACTCAGTTATCTATAAAAGATAAATCTTACTCAGTCACAGTTGTATCTGAGCAATCATCCATGATGGCAGATGCATGGGCTACAGCCTTGAATGCTTTGGGGCCAGAAAAGGGGATAAGCATTGCAAATGCTCAAGATGTCGCAGTTATGTATATAATGCAAAAAGAAAATATGATAATTAAATCTAAATCTTGGAATTATAGTGATTGAATTTCTTACAGTTTTTTTATTAGTAACATTTTCTTTTGTTGGTATAGCAATAGGAGTGATTATAAAAAATAAGCCTATTTCAGGAAGTTGTGGGGGTATGGCAAATTTAGAGGATGGTGCGCCTTGTCAAATTTGCGGGCGCACCACCATAGGGGATTGTAAAACGAGTTAGAATTGATTCATTGTATTGTCTTCACCTGAGGCTTTCAGAGCTGCATCACCAGCAAAGTATTCTTTATGATCATCTCCCATATCTGATCCAGCCATATTTTGATGTTTGACACATGCTATGCCTTGACGAATTTCTTTTCTTTGAACACCCTCAACATAACCTAGCATCCCTTTGTCACCAAAGTATTCTTTAGCAAGATTGTCAGTAGATAAGGCTGCGGTATGATAAGTTGGCAAAGTAATTAAATGATGAAAAATGCCTGCTTCTCTAGCTGCATCAGCTTGGAATGTTTGAATTTTTTTATCTGCTTCTAAACCAAGCTCTGTGACATCATAAGTCTCATTCATTAAGTCTTCTCTATCATAAGATGACATATCTTTTCCAGCTTCAGACATTGCATCAAAGACTTGTTGTCGAAAGTTCAGGGTCCAATTGAAAGATGGACTATTGTTGTAAACAAGTTTTGCATTTGGAACAACTTTTTTAATTTCATCCATCATGGCTCCAATTTGACCTATGTGAGGCCTTTCAGTCTCTATCCAAATTAGGTCAGCTCCATTTTGTAAACTAGTGATAGAATCTAAAATACAACGTGCTTCTCCCGTACCTTCCTTAAATCTATAAAGATTGCTTGGCAACCTTTTTGGTCTAACAACTTTTCCATTTTGATTTATTAGCACATCACCATGGTTTAGGTCACTATGATCTAGCTCTTCGACATCAAGAAAAGAATTATATTGATCACCTAAATCACCAACTTCGTGAGTGATAGCTATTTGCTTGGTAAGCCCAGCACCCAATGAATCAGTTCGAGCAACTATTACCCCATCGTCAACACCAAGCTCAAGGAAAGCGTATCTAACAGCATTAATTTTTGCTAAAAAATCAGCATGTGGAACTGTAACTTTTCCATCTTGATGGCCACATTGTTTTTCGTCTGATACTTGATTTTCAATTTGTATGCAGCAAGCTCCCGCTTCAATCATTTGTTTTGCCATTAAATATGTAGCTTCTTCATTACCAAATCCAGCATCAATATCAGCAATAATTGGGACAATATGAGTTTCAAACGAATCAATTTTTTCTTGAATTTTGCTTTTATCGGATCCATTAGCTTTATCAAGCTCTCTGAATAATCCACCAAGCTCTCTAGCATCAGCCTGTCTTAAAAATATATATAATTCTTTGATCAATGATGCGACTGAAGTTTTTTCATGCATTGATTGATCTGGCAAAGGTCCAAATTCAGATCTTAAAGCGGCAACCATCCAGCCTGAAAGATAAAGGTATTTTTTTTCTGTAGTACCAAAATGCTTCTTGATAGAGATGAGTTTTTGTTGTCCAATAAAGCCATGCCAGCAGCCGAGTGATTGTGTATATTCACTAGAATTAGAATCATAAGCATCCATATCTCTTCTCATTAAAGAAGCTGTATATTTTGCAATATCAATCCCAGATTTGAATTGATTTTGAAGTCTCATTCTTGCTGCATATTCAGGTTTGATAGAAGCCCAATTTGGCTCATTGAATTCAGGAATTGAGTTAAGTTTTTCTAGTTCAGATGAGAAGTTAGTTTTTGACATTAGATACCCCTATATATGTAGTGCATTTGAATTTAATAACTATTATTTGTCAATAATTTCTATGAATCAGGTAATAATAGTACCTACAGGTATAATTATTCGTAGTAAAACTACAGAATTTAGGATTTTGCTATTTTTGTGGCTATTCCAAGATAGTTTAGAGGAGTAAGTTTTTTCAGCTTCCTTTTGGATTCATTGCTTATCTTGAGATCATTTACGATGGTTAGGTAAGAATCTTGATCAATATTTTTACCGCGCGTCTTAGCTTTTATCTCTTCATAGGCATTATCATGTCCCTCTAGCTTCATCACTGTCTGAAGTGCCTCTGCTAGAACTTGCCAATTATCAGAAAGTTCTTTGCGAGCATGTTCTTTATTGGGTTGTATTTTGCTTAGGCCGCTCAAACAAGATGAAATTCCTAAATAGCTATACCCAAATCCAACACCCAGATTTCGTAATACCGTTGAATCAGATAAGTCTCTTTGAAGTCTAGATTTCGTTAATTTTTCAGCAAAAAAACTCATCAACGAGTTTGACAAACCAAGATTTCCTTCAGAGTTTTCAAAATCTATTGGATTAACTTTATGGGGCATAGTGGAAGAGCCAACTTCACCCTCTTTAAGTTTCAATTTAAATATATCGTTAGAGATATAAATCCACATATCTTGATTCAGATCTATCAAAATACTGTTAATTCTTTGAATACAGTGAGAAATTTCAGCAATGCCATCATGAGGCTCAATTTGTGTTGTAATAGGATTTTGATCAACCCTAAATGATGATAGAAATTTATTGGTCTTAGATACCCAGTTAATGTTTTCATCAGATAAATCTAGGGTATGAAAATTACCAGTAGCTCCCCCAAACTTTGCTAGAGGCTTCATTTTTTTTAATATATCTTTCTGCCTTATTAAACGTTGCTGAAATACTTTAATCTCTTTACCAAGAGTGGAGGGTGAGGCGGCTTGTCCATGAGTTCTGGCTAGCAAAGGCAAGGATGCCCAAGATTTTGATTTTGAGTTTAAATCTTTAATAAGGACATTCAATTTTCTTAGATATATATCTTTAGCATCTCTAAGTAATACAGCATAAGACAGCGAATTAATATCTTCACTAGTGAGAGCAAAGTGCACTAAATTTTGATATTTTTTTAGATTAGAAAATTTTATCATCTCTTCTCTTATAAAATACTCTACAGCTTTCACATCATGATTTGTTTGTGATTCAATAACTTTTATTCTTTTTGCTGAGGTTTCATCAAAACTATTTTTAATTGCTAAAAGATTTTTCTTAGCAGCTGAAGATAAAGATTTAAAGTTTTTACCACATTGGGTTGTTAAAAAAATGATCCAATCTATCTCAATTTCAAATCTAGTCCTATTCAAATTAGATTCTGAGAAATTATTAGATAACTCGATAATTTTTTGACTATAACGATTGTCGAGTGGTGAAATTAATTCTTGATGTTTCATAGGGTAAATTATAGCTAGTCTTTCAATGCTTTTGCTATTATGCCTCCACCTAAACATTCATTATTCTTATATAAAACAGCTGACTGACCAGGCGCAATTGCTCTCATTTTTTCAGAGAATAATATCTTCACTCCATTTTCTAAAAAATGTGCTGTACATTTAACTGGCTGGCCTCTGTGGCGAACCTGAACCTCACAATCAAGTTTCTTTGGAATAGTCATCTCATTAATCCATTTCATTTCTTGCATCAATAAACCATCGCTCATTAGCAAGTCATTAAACTCTCCCTGACAAACATAAACTTCATTCAATATAATGCTCTTATCATAAACATACCAAGGTAATTCTGGCTTATCTTTTACACCTCCAACATTTAAACCTTGTCTTTGTCCTTGAGTGAAAAGAAGTGCGCCAGGATGAACGCCAACAATATTCCCATCTGAGTCCTTTATATTTCCGCTTTCAAATTTAATAAACCTTTTAAGAAAATCTTTTAAATTCCTTTCCCCAACAAAACAAATTCCCACAGAATCTTTCTTATCATAATTAACAAAGTTATTTTTTTCTGCGATTTTACGAACTTCACTTTTATTTAGTCCCTCAAGGGGAAATATACATTTAGCAAATTCTTTTCCACTAACTTCATGGAGGAAATATGTTTGATCTTTGTTAAGGTCCTTTGATCTCATTAATACAGCGTGATCATCTTTGTACGCAATTCTTGCATAATGACCAGTTGCGATATGATCAGCACCAATTTTGAGCGCATAATCTAAAAATGATTTAAATTTTATTTCTCGGTTGCATAAAATATCAGGGTTAGGTGTTCGTCCTTTTTCATGCTCAGAAAGAAATTCCTTAAAAACCTTATCCCAATACTCATCACTAAAATTAGCTTTATGTAGAGGTATATCCAGTAAATCGCAAATTTTTGAGGCATCATTAAAATCAACTTCAGATGTACAGACTTCACCAGGTTCATTTTGCCAATTTTGCATAAACAAACCCTGTACTTTATATCCTTGTTTTTGCAGCAAGTAAGCTGCCACAGAAGAATCAACTCCACCGGACATTCCTACAACAACTGTTTTTTTTATATTTGTCATATTTTATCTATAAACCCTAATTTAAAAGGTTTTTTTAGAGTATAATTCGTCAAAATTTTACAATATATTTTCGTTTGAAAGAGGATAACATGGGTTATAAACATATCAAGATTCCAGAACACGGCTCAAAAATTACATTAAAAGATGGAGTCCTTCAAGTTCCAGATAATCCAATTATCCCATACATTGAGGGCGATGGTATTGGAATTGATATCACTCCTGCAATGATTGATGTTGTAGATGCAGCCATAGAGAATGCATATGACGGCGCTAAAAAAATATCTTGGATGGAAGTTTATTGTGGCGAAAAATCAACTCAAGTTTATGATGCTGATACTTGGCTGCCTGATGAAACTATTGAAGCATTGAAAGAATATATTGTTAGCATTAAGGGCCCCTTAACAACACCAGTTGGTGGAGGCATAAGATCTTTGAATGTATCTCTCCGTCAAATGCTTGACCTTTATGTTTGCTTAAGACCAATCAGATATTTTGCAGGTGTTCCAAGCCCAGTTAAAAATCCATCACATGTTGATATGGTAATTTTTAGAGAAAACTCGGAAGATATATATGCTGGTGTAGAATTTGAAGCAGGATCTCCAGAGTCAGATGCAATGGTCAAGGTTCTCCAAGAGCAATTTGGTGTAACTCAAATCAGATTCCCAACAGATGTTGGCCTTGGTGTTAAACCAATATCTAAGCAAGGAACAGAAAGATTGGTAAAACAAGCTCTTGATTATGCTATTAAGAATAATAGATCTTCAGTCACACTAGTTCATAAAGGTAATATTATGAAATTCACTGAAGGTGCTTTTAGAGATTGGGGCTATGAATTAAGTATGAACTCTTATGATGGCGAGCTTCTAGATGGAGGCCCATGGGTCACAATAAAAAATCCTAATAATGGAAAAAATATAATTGTAAAAGATGTTATTTGCGATGCTTTCCTTCAACAAATACTTACTAGGCCTAAAGAATACGATGTTATTGCGACTATGAATCTTAATGGTGATTATGTATCCGATGCATTGGCTGCTTGTGTTGGAGGTATTGGTATAGCTCCAGGAGCAAATATTGGTGATGATTCAGCATTATTTGAGGCCACTCATGGCACAGCCCCAAAATATGCAGGTCAGGATAAAGTCAACCCAGGTTCGCTAATTTTATCCGCAGAAATGATGCTTAGGCATATGGGCTGGGTCGAAGCAGCAGATCTTATAATTAGTTCAATGGAAGCAGCCATCACCGATAAGATGGTTACCTATGATTTTGAAAGATTAATGGATGGTGCTAATTTAGTTTCTTGTTCAGGCTTTGCAAAGGAAATGATTAAAAGAATGTGAGGATTTTTATCTCTTCAGAATCGTCCAATGGTTCAAATGAATTAGGTGATACTGGTACTCTTGTTCTAGATGATAAGCCAGATTTAAAAGAACCACCAATGTATCAAGTCGTTCTTTTGAATGATGATTTTACCCCTATGGAATTCGTTGTTTATATACTTCAATCAATATTTGGATATGACCACGAAAGATCCTCTCAAATAATGTTGGCTGTTCATACAAAAGGAAAGGGTGTCTGTGGTATATTTCCTAAAGAGATTGCTGAAATGAAATCTCATGAAATTAACGAGATGGCAAAAGCTCATGAGCATCCTCTTATTAGTGAAATTGAACCTTTAACAGACTAATGTTTAGCAAAGAATTAGAACAATCAATAGCAAATTTATTTGATCAAGCACAGGATCAAAATCTTGAATATCTAACGATTGAGCATCTACTATTGATGCTCATTTCAGATTTTGAAGTCAGACAAGCTCTTGAAACGAATGATGTAAACTTAGCAACTTTAAGAGAAAATCTTGAAGAGCATGTTAGGGATAATACACCTATTAAAGTTGATAATAAAAAACCTGTTCAACCAACATTAGGATTTCAAAGAGTCCTGCAAAGAGCAGTCTTTCATGTTCAATCATCGGGTAAGGGCGTTGTAAAGCCAATAAATTTATTGGTTGCTATTTTTTCTGAAAAAGAATCTCATTCTGTGTTTCTTTTATCAAAACAAGGAATCGGAAGACTTGATATTGTTTCTTATATCTCTCATGGTAAGCCAGAAACATCAGGAGATGCATCCGAACAATCTCAGCTTGAAGATCAACCAGAGGCTGAATCTCAGAAATCTGAACTTGAGTTTTTAATCGATCTAAATCAGCTTGCCTCATCAAATAAGGTTGATAAATTAATAGGCAGATCGGACGAAGTAGCTCGCATAGTTCAAATTCTTGCTCGAAGGACAAAAAATAATCCTTTGCTTGTTGGTGAGTCCGGTGTTGGCAAAACAGCTATAGCGGAGGGTTTAGCCCATTTAATCAATGCAAAAGAAATTCCTGAATTTTTATACGAATCAAGATTATATTCTTTAGATATTGGTGCTTTAATAGCTGGCACTAAATATAGAGGTGATTTTGAAAAAAGACTTAAATCTGTTTTAAAATTTTTAGACGATCAAGATAATCCAATTTTATTCATAGATGAAATTCATACAATTATTGGAGCAGGTTCAGCATCTGGTGGTAGTCTTGATGTATCTAATTTATTAAAGCCTGCTCTGGGCAAAGGAAAGCTTCGCTGCATAGGTTCTACTACATTTCAAGAATATCGAGGTGTTTTTAACCAAAATCAAGCGCTCTCAAGAAGATTTCAAAAAATAGATGTTCTCGAACCCTCTGTTGATGAATGCATTCAAATACTTGACGGTTTAAAAGATAATTATGAATCACATCATAATGTTAAATATTCACATGAATCTATTAACTCAGCTGTGACATTATCAAAACGTTTTTTAAATGATCGGTTTCTACCAGATAAAGCTATCGATCTGATAGATGAGACAGGAGCTCTGCTTAATATCTCACGCTCAAATTCAAAAAAAATAACTGTAAAACAGATAGATATCGAGAAAACTATTTCAAAAATCTCGAAAATTCCAGAGCAAACTATCTCTAGCCAAGAATCAATCAATTTACAGAAATTAGAATCTGACCTCAAAACTGTTATTTTTGGTCAAGATACTGCTATCAAGAGCTTAGTTAACGCCATAAAATTATCTAGAGCAGGGCTTAGAGATGACAATAAAACAATTGGATCATTTTTATTTGCCGGCCCTACTGGGGTAGGTAAAACTGAAATTACTACTCAATTAGCAAATATGATGGGTATCGAGCTTGTAAGGTTCGATATGTCAGAGTACATGGAGAGACATACAGTATCAAGACTTATTGGAGCTCCTCCAGGATACGTGGGATTTGATCAGGGAGGACTGCTAACAGAAGCGGTTGTTCAAAATCCTCATTGCGTACTTTTACTTGATGAGATTGAAAAGGCTCATCCCGATATCTTTAATTTATTACTACAAATAATGGATTCTGGAGTTTTGACTGATAATAATGGGCGAAAAGCAGACTTTAGAAATGTCATTGTAGTCATGACAACTAATGCCGGCGCTGATTTGCTGGAGAAGAAGAGTATAGGCTTTAGTGATCAATCCAATGAATCTGATGCACTCTTATCTCTGAAAAAACTATTTTCTCCGGAATTTAGAAATAGATTAGATGAGATCATTCAGTTTAATTATCTACCAATGAAGGTAATTCTATCAATCGTTGATAAATTTCTTACAAAACTTCAAGCTCAATTAGATGCTAGAAATGTAGAATTAATTTATTCTAGAAAAGTTTTAAACTGGATTGCTGAAAACGGTTATAACAAAGAAATGGGAGCAAGACCCATGGAAAGGTTTATTACAAATAAAATTAAGAAGCCTTTAGTTGATAAGGTACTATTTGGTGAACTTAGTAAGGGTGGTCAAATCAAAGTTGATTTAGTTGCTAATGAAGTAAAATTTAGCGCTAAAAAGAAAACAGCAAAATCTAAGGCTTAACGACCTCTA
>MDTB01017152.1_pt1 | contig 15212 bp, 16 predicted proteins | sample 811161 | NCBI WGS metagenome assembly MDTB01 (sample SAMN05326650, study PRJNA326480) | marine metagenome | isolation source: seawater | place: Mediterranean Sea | collected 2009 | reverse complement strand
GACGTTGGGGATTGGTGAACAGAATGGGGCAGCAATTGTTAAATGCGAATAAAACCGCCTCCAAAGAACTGCCTACCACTATCTTATCGTACTCGAATATCACTTTGTTTTATTATAAACCAATAAATAGAATATGTTAATCGTTACGTAGGCCAGTATGATCGTAGCCTCCACCTTGCCAATTTGGATACATTATATGGAATTTTTTGTTGTAATGAGACCAGCCGAGTGCGTGACCAAATTCGTGCTCCAGCACTCTTTCTTTCCTTCCATTTTTGGGTAGTATAAATATCTTAGCCATTACAATTTTACCAGTTCGATTGCTTGTGTATAATCTTGTCGCGGCCATATGGTGTGGCGCAAAGCCTCCCTCTGGAAGAGTTATTATTATCTCCCCATATCTGGGATTCATACAGTCTATAATAAAATCTTTGTACACATAATTGAATTCGTACCCCAGGCGTTGCCAATATCTAACAGCAGCATCAACGCGTGACATCATTAACTTGGTGCTCGCACAGACTCTTACTTTTGGCTTTGTTTCCCATTCCGCTTTTCTCTTTGGTTTGCCTATTGCGAACGCTTCGGTCGGCTTTTGTTGAGAAACATATAATATGTTTTCTAAATCTGAACCAGTAACGCAGCTTAGTAAAAGTAGTAAGAGCAATCCCACATATTATATAGCTCTTTGGCGTATTATACGGGTAGGTATCTGTCGACGGCTATAGAGAATGCTTGATCATTTCCAACCCCGGTCCCAGAGCTAGGACTGATATTATTAGTAAGAATAGCCCACGAAGACGGATCAGCGTTGTTTGTGTTTTTGGCTATAGAAGCTTCATTGCCGCTCGTCCCACCGGCAATATACCAATTTCCTTCCCCATCTGTTGCAACTCCTGTAATCTTAGTTTCCACATACGAACTGGCGATGGCGGTTCGTGCACCCGAGACTGTTATTGTTTTTCCATTAACAATCAGCAAAATAGCGTTGTGAGTATCACAAGCTACCACACGACCACCACCGGATGCAATGCGTTTTGCAAGGCCATCGTCGACGGTATCTGGCCCATGGCTTTTTGCTATCATATCGTTAGTACGGAGGCCGCCTTCAGCCAGAAACACCGGAGTTCCCCAGTTGCTAGCTCCCGAAGTTGCTGAGCCGGCTGCTGATATAGCTGATCGGCCCCCAGAGCCATCGCCGGGGGCATAATTGTATGTAGCAACCAGAGTATCATTAGTATAAGTCAATCTGTAAATATCAGAAGTTGTTAAGGTGTGATGTAAGGACCAATTTTGTCCGTCATCTGTGGAACAATATATATATGAAGTTGAGCCGACGACCGTTGGGTTGGCGTCAATACCAAACCACCATTTACCAGCGCCGTCAGTTGTTAAAGCGTATATTTTTTTACCGGCGCCAGTAGGCATGCTAGGCAAGCTTGTGATCGCTACTGGATCCCAAGTAGTTCCATCGGTCGATCTAAAAATGTTCTTTACAGTTTCACCAAGATTGCCGACACTTATCCAGACGCCATTTCCATAAGCAACATTGTTTTGTTTGATTTGAGAGTCGCCATTAAATGAAATTTCTGTTGCTGTAGTTTTAGCAGCTACCTGAGCCGGCGTCACACGATATAAACTTTTAGTGTCGGCGCTTGTTAGAAGTATGATAAGAGGATTGCCACTGCCATCTTTTCCATAAGCAATTTTATGAATTGTGACGTTGGAACCGCCTTTTATATCGTACGAGTTGGTCTCAAAAATCGTCCGGAGTGCGCTAACGCTGTCGCCCAGGTTTGCGACCGGAGCAAAGCTTACTCCCGACTCATTAAATCCAGTGTATAACCTCGACATCGAAGGTCCGGGATTATGACCAGAGCAAGTCTCCAAAGTATTAACATTGTTGACGGACGATTTCGTAACACCATTTACAGACGTCACGTTGTCGCAACTAATGCCATTAAGCGACGTAAAGTTTGCCATTACTCAATTACCAAATAATCTGCGCTTGGGTTAAAATAAATGATTTTTGACGTATCTGTGCATACGCCGGCAACTCTCAAAATTTCAGTGCTGGTCGATGGTGCCGTTGTGGTCAGTTGCGCATTAGCCGCCAAATATACGGTTGCGCCAGAAGTAAATGTGCCAGTAAGATATGAAGCAGCATCAAAAAATCCACGAACAAGCATTCCGTCAGATGAGGGCGAGGTGCCCAGTGCAATTGCAAGAATGCCTTTGCCTCCAATTGCTGCCGACGAAACGCCGGCTTCTGCCCAGTTGCCACTACTGTTTAAGTAATATATTTTGCCAGCAGTAGTTGTGCCACCACCAAATGTAACAATCTCACCATTTCCGGTATTATCGCTCAGATCTACTTTAAAGTATTCCAATTTCAAGTTTGAAAATATTGATCCATTCAGATCGAGTCTTCTGGCCAGAGCCTCAAGTAGTGCCTGAAACCTCGGAAGGCCCATATTTTTCTCACCCATTGCAAACTCCCTTTTTTACGTATCGTTTATAAATAGTAATTTTTGTCTCAATCTTCCTTAACGTCTTCCAGTAAAGATTTTATATCCAATCCCGCGCAATCAATCTTAGATTTACTCACATGATAATGGCTGACAAATCCTGTAAAATTACCATAGGCGACGTCTTGAACATATTTTGTTGATGTCTTCCCAAACTGGCTGATGGGCGTTTCGTAGGGGATGCCTGTTGAGTTGTGTATTGCCTTCCAAAGAGCCTTCAAGGCCTCTAGTTGCTCTGGGTAGAACCCCAAGAACGGCTCAAGTTTGTTGCCGTGAACCCAGGAGTTTTCTATTAGCGGCCTCTCACCAAAACCATTTTTCACATACCAAGCTTGATACCTAGGGTAGTAGGCGTTAGTTATCTCAACGCCCACAGATGGACGATTGGATCTAGATGAGCCAGCATGAAAGGCTGCGTGTTGCATATCGAGTGTCTGGTAGATGGTACCGTCATTGTCAATCAAGAAGTGAACAGAGATACCTCTCTTGTCCAAAACCTTTTGGCAAGACGCTGAAGTAAGGCACACATCCCAATGATTTACAAAAAATCTAATTTTTCTCTTGGGGCGCGCCGAGTAGTCGTAGTAGTTTCCAGATTTAGCACAGTAGCCGCCCTTTTCTGACCAAAGAACAACCTTTTCCCACTCAATTGGGTAAAACTCTCCATTATAAACAATATAATTTGAATATTCACACTCGTTTGGTTTGAAATTTGAGATCTCTGCTTCTCTTTCGGTCCACAGTCTTCTGAAGGTCATTGGTCCACATAACCCGTCGCCGGATAAACCTCTTGCCTTCTGCCATTTCTTAATCGCTCTTACTAGTTTATCATCAAAGTATTTCTCGCCAAACCAACTTGGTTCCCAGCCGAGTTTTTTGGCCGAAGCTTCGTTGTAAAAATGCTTGTCCATACATGACGTGCTCCCGTTTATTCAATTATTCCTACAACATAGTTGTCTAGAATAACATTATAAATAGTTCCGCCAATCTTTATTTCCTCAATCATTGAACGATCTACAACGACTTTTGAACCTTCTTGAATATCAAACCTAACATCTGCCGCTGCTCTAATCGCAGAGACCAGTAAATGGCTCTCGTCAGGTGTTTTATAATCATCTGGCAAGATTATCGAAAGGTTCGATGCTTCTTCGTTTGGTTCTGGTATGTTTATTAAAATATATCTGTTAACTGGTTCAAACATTTTCTATCTCTCTTTGTATTAATTTTTGTTGTTTAAAATATTCTTCTCGACTTAGGAATAACTCCTCTCTTTTCCCGCATTTATTGCAATACAGTGTCATATGCACATTGTCTCCGTGCATAGAGCGTACGTTGCCGGCTGGAACAAAATAACATTCTTTGTTTTCATCATTACATCGCCTTTTCATAAGGCGCGACTCCATTAAGTAATTAAAATTCACTTTTACTCCTAAATTTCACACGTATCATTTGTGCAGAATTTCGAACCAACACCGCCCTCATCAAAATGAAATCTCTGAATTGGTTTAATTGTTTTGCTAATCTTCTCGTATTCTCTCTCTGTGATTGCTTCGTAAGGAGCCTGCTCATACCCAGTTTCCTCATATCTGAGAAAAGAAACCGCTTTAAGGCGTGATTCATACATTTCTAGGGCCCCTTTTATTTGGCTGGCCTCGGAAGGAGTGAAAGAAACCGTAACAGAAACCGAGTTGTCAGCCCAGTAATGTTGATATTGAGCCGCTATTTCGAGCTGTTCCCATATAGAGACGTCTTTCTTGCTTTTTTCGTAATGAGGCTCATGAACAGGAAATTCCACACAAACCGTGTTTGGCGAATATTTATCTTCTTCAATCTTGTAGCCGGCCTTTTCCAGATCGGGCAAAAGCTTGGAAGTGTTGGAGAACCTAATTCTTCTGATGTAGTGTTCGCTTTCCGGAAAATGAATTCCAGGTGTTGAGCCGTTCAGGAGCGATACAGTACCAGAGGGCTTGATCGACGTCATTCGAACAGATTTTGGTATACAAAGCCAGTTTGAATACTCTTCATCTAGATGCTTAACATGTTCATATGCTTTATCACACATATCGTACATTGCTCTACGGCCAAACTTATTAAATGCCTGTACCACGCCAGACTGTGAGAGGCCGATCCTGCGATTCTTCAACATCTTTGCATTTGTCTCAGGCCAGTGAGTGTTGGAGAGCGTAATCGTCTTTCCGTAAAGATATGCAATCTTCAAAGTCTTAAGATAATCGTCGATATCATCATGCTTGGCCGGATAAGTTTCTACTAGACAGCACAATTCAGCATCCTCTAATTGTTGTTCAACACAAGGATTAAAACCAGCTACGTTAATATCATCAAATCTTTCTGGGTCCTTGAATCTACCTCTTGTTCTCGCGTTATTGAGCCAAATGTATCCGGGTTCTCCGTTCTTTTGTGACTGCTCTGCGTGCCACGTATAATCCATTCCAACTTCTGCGTTAAAGGAGTTGTTTGAGCCCCATCGGTGATGGTATAGTTTTTCTTGATCATTTTTCATTTCAAGATATCTTATATCATCATGCCGGCCCATAGCCAGCGCTGCCGATCGACGTACGTTTCCAGATACAACGCAACGGCCGATAAGGTTTTCCGTGTCAACAATATCGACAGATGTGATTGCTTCTCCAATCTTGCTAGAGAACATTTCTGTTAAGTTTTTGTGCAGCTCGACCAGTGGCCCGGGACCAGAAGAGGTACCTCCAAAGCCTTTTATCTCTGCACCCAATTCCCGGATAGCTGAATAGTCAAACTTGGGTACCTTGCCGCCGAAAAAGAAACCATCGAGCAAAGTGTGCACAGAATTAACCCACCCTTCCCGAGAATCATCAATAACAAGCACATCGCCAGTATATTCCGGCTCCTGTATCGTAACCGTGCCGGCGCCTTCGGTGTCAAACCCAACGCCGACGCCGACCATAAGAGCATCCATCATCCAAGCAAACAAATAACCACCCTTGGAGGCTAAATCGCGTGTAGATCTAAAGGCACAATTAAAGAGGCCGGCCGCAGTGCGTTCTTCAATAAACTTTGTTCCCATCATCCACAAGCCGCGGCCGGGAGGTGTCCACTTAAGATTGAACAACCGATCATAGGCGTCCTTGGCGGTTTTTTGCGCCTTGTTATCGTTCCATTCCAAGCCAAGCTGAAAAACGTGCTGCTTCTGCATATTGAACATGCCTTCAACTACACGACGACAAGTTTGCCACCACTCCTCTGATCCGGTGGCGTCTGGATCAAACTCATTTAAGCGTCTTGCATATGTTCTCTTAAAGGTAACATACCCTAAAGGGCCCCAGGGCACCTCTGATGTTTTATAAGGCTCCACGAACGTATCCGATAGCCTAAATCTGCGAATGTTCTCAATTGTTCTCATTTAATTTATTTCCTTTTTCTAAATTTTTCATATTTGTTCTGCAAAAGATCCTTTTGCATACCAGTAGTCAAGGCTACCGGATTAATAGGGACCGTCGCGCTGTTGACCACACGGGGCATAATTTTTATTTTAACGTTAGATGGATCCATAAAAATGTCGTACACCATCCCATCAGGTCCGTTACGATTTTTTGCAATAAAAATTTTACCTTGATTGTTCTGCTTATCCTCAATCGTTCTGGACACCGACATGATAAAGTCCGCTACAAAGCATTTGTTGAATGCTTCTGAAATTTGCTCCATAGTGATCACCTCGGCGTTTAGGCCGGAACGATTTGTTTGTGACGCGGTCCAAACTGGGCATTGAAACTCGGTAGAGATTGCGCGCATTTCTTCGTATATAGATTCCAATTCGTTTCTCTTTTCTTTTCTTACGACTACCGGTTTCAAAAGATCCCCATAGTCTACAATTATCATTCCCGGCTTGATGCCTCTCTTTAACAACTTGGTTAGGTGAGATTTAATAGTATTAGTTGTTGCAGATTTGGTGGGATACTCTTTTACAATCAGCTTGCCTTCGATTTCTTTAATCTCTTCAAATACTTCTTCTTTGAAGTTAATAATATCAGATAGTGGGTATCCTGTTAAGCAACTATCATATCGAGTAGCTATAATTGTGTCTTGAAGCTCCAGAGTGTAGTGAATAACTGTCTTCCCCTCCCTTAAGGCTTGGGCACCAAGATGGACAAGAACCATACTTTTGCCGGCTCCAGTCGGTGCAACTACCACCCCAAGCTCACTTTTTCCTAGACCTCCGTTGCAAATATGATCAATATCTTTCCAGCCAGTCGTTACTGGCAATCTGTGTTTTGGTACAAATCTTTCTTCAAAGTCTGCAAAATAATCGTATCCAAAGTTGTTGTCAGAGCCAAGCTTTAGAGAATCATTTATAACTTTAGATATTTCATCAAACGAGCACGTTTGGAGCAAATTAACAGACTTTAGCATGGCCTCTTTTAGGTTTTGCTTGCGGCAAAAATCTAAGGACTGCTCTTTTATATATTCAACATCTGTTGGCTCTTTGGATGAGATCTTTGCAAAGAATTCTCTTACCTGCTTTTGGACAACTTCGTCCTCGTCATCCAGATCAGTTCTCAACATGGTAATAACTGCTTCAGCAGAAGGATGAGTCCCATAGCGGTTTCGATATGACAAAACTTTATCAACAAAAACACGAAGATATTCAAGCTCTAAAAAGCTGACGTCGAGCACTTCGGTTATCTGATCAGCAAAGGGTCTGTCCTCGTATATGAGTTGGATCAGACCCTCTTGAAAAGCTTTTCCATATCTAGCAAAACTAGCTTCGTTTGTCAATTTACACCCCTATTGTTCGCCCAGAATAATTATAACACTACAACCCAGAAAGTCAAGCAAATTAACACTCTGAATTGATTTTATTAAGGTGAAGTTCAAGGTCTTTCCAGTTTAATTCGCCAAAACCATCATCTCTCATTTTCTTAATAATTTCTATCTTATTGAAATTGCACTCAAAGTTCTCAACAGCGTTTCTGACAAAATCTTTTGACTGTGGCGAAAGCATTGGAGAATATAATTGCATCATTTTGTAATTATGTTCGATCGTGCCTTGACCTGCCAAGATATTTTCGTGGAATTTAAGCTTTTTGTCGACATTTTCACAATAGGTTACCAAATCATCAATAGTGTAATCCTTATCTGCTGCTAGAAATCCTAATCTTCTCTGGATGCTTTTAAATCCGACCGCCTTGATACCCGGCAAGTTATCTGAATTGTCTCCTACAAGCGCTCTGGCTAACGCCATGTTGCGTGGATGAACTCCTAGCTCCTCAACGATGCGATTTTTATTGTATATGGTATCGCTCGTTGGGCGATATACGACCGTTTCCTCGTCACAAAGCTGGTAAAAGTCTTTATCATTGGAAACAATGACCTTTTGCCACCCATCGTAGTAGGGCATTCTAGTCAAATAGGAAATAACATCGTCCGCTTCCACCTCTGGTAGCATTATCTGCACAATTGGCATTTCATTAAAATACTCAATTGCCCTACGTTGTTGCCATACGCGGTTTTGCATCTCTTCAACTTCAGTCAGCGCCTTCACATCCCTATTGAGTCTGATTGGTTTGCGGCCCTCTTTGTAGTTTTTGTCCATAGTTCTACGTTTGCGAGAACCATCCGGACCATCCCACACAATTACAATCTCTTCTGGAGTTGTCATTCTAACCAACTTCTGGACAATCTTTAGGGAGCCTTTGAAGCCTCCGATTGGATCCCCGTTGGTTGATAAGCTCGGGTCAACAATATATGCCCTTAGAAACATGTTAAGCGCATCAATAATCAAAACCCTCTTCATTCCTTCACTCATTTATTTGTTCCTCCAATTTACTAATTTGTTCCATAACATAAGCCAATCCACGCAAATTACCATTACGTTGATAAATCATTGCCTGTTCTTGTAGATTAGATATTTGTTTTGTAATCTTGTTTCTTTTTCTTTTATTAAAAAAATCAGTTAAAAATTTCATCCTGCCATTCTCTCTTTATTCATTATCTGTCTGTATTCTAGAAGAGCCAACTCCTTGTGCTTGGCCTCAATCATCACATCCAGGTCGTGGCCATAGTCATTGAACGGGTTGCGAATCATATCCGAGTGTGCTTGCGGTTTAATTTTCGGATTGTTATGCTCAACAGAGCGAGACTCTGCATAGTGCACAACTGGTTTGATGTCGCCCCACGTGGACAGTGCTAGTTCAAGAGCCTCTTGCTCTGTTTGACCGCCGGGATGAAGCATGTGGTGGTGGTAGTCAAACACAATTGGAATGCCAATACGCTTGTAGACACCTTCATACAATTCAAGAGTGGAGTACAGTGACGCCTTGTCATCGTTCTCAACAGTAAGGCGCGTGCGCACGTTATCTGGTAAGCGTTCGAAGTTGCGACAGAAGTTGTCGAGCGCAAACGGCTTATCACCGTAGGCGGCGCCGACGTGAATATTTAGCTTGGCGTATGGTGTGCGTGGCAAGCCAATGAGATCAAATAGGTCACCGTGTACAGACAGATCGGTCTTTGTAAGCTGGAACACGCGCTCTTTCGGTGATGCCAATTTGTTGAATGGGCCTGGATGCGATGTAAGGCGCATATTGTGTTGTCTTGCAAAGTTACCGGCAGATAAGGCTGCAGCGTGGATTGCACCGTAGTTTGGCATGTCAGTCAGTTCATACTCACTAGCCCACGGAATAATGTCGGACGACAGACGATAAAAGTAAATGTCGTTCTCAAGATTCCACTCAAGAATAGTTCGCAAATCACGCAAATTCTGCAGTGCTAGCTCCGAAGCATAATCGATGCCTCGGTCTTGGAACGTACGCTTGATCATCGTACGATTTGTTGTGATGCGCTGCGATTTTGGCAGCGACGAGAAACCCATATTGATACAGGCATAACCATAATTACGCATAAAGCCCTCCTACAAGCTCATACTTTATTATAACCCCTCGACGAGAGGCTGTCAAGCATTTTAATCAGGATCTGAATAAAACTGATCTGCAGAACCTTCACGACGATCAAACTTCTGGACGACCTCTTCGTTCATTAACTTAATGATGTTGTTCTTAAATTCTTGATCGGATTGAATAATGCTAGTCCACTTGGAAGGCTGAAACTTCTTTTCATAGCCATCTGGCATTTTTAATGTATACCATGCGCCGGCACTTGTAAGATGTTCCGAGCTTTTAACTGCTTCAAACCAGCTTTCCTCGTCGCGAATACCGATATCTTCAGTGCCCCACAAGATTCGGAAGGCACAGTTTCTTCCCTGTGTTCCAAAGCGTGATTTTTCTAGCTTAACTTTAACTTCGGAACCAATACGAAAGCCCTTATCGTCTTCGATGAAAGCCGACTTAGCTTTCCGGCCGGTGAGCCAGATACGAAGAGAGTAAGAGTAGTGCATCGCCTTTCCACCTGGAGTCATATAAGGTGTGGTCATTGCTACAATACGAGCATTAGGGCCGCTAGGAATATTGGTTTTTAGCTGGTTCAACACCAAGAATGTTGCCTGCTTATCGGCAATAGGAATGATTAATTTAGACATTCCCTTCGCCAAAATCCTTGCTTTTACCGCCATGGATGACTGGGGATTGAAGTCTCCCTCTACGTCAGATATAGACGGAGTAAGCGCCAGGGAGTCCCAAATAAATAGCAATTGCTCGTCTGTCGCGCCGAGTAGTTCTTCTACAGTCTCTAATACAAACTCTACAGACGACGCTTGAACATACATCAATCGCTCTAGGTTACACCCTGCGCGCTCCAAGAAGCTTGGGTCGATGGCAGACTCAGAATCGAAGTAAACGACCATCTTACCCGTTTTCTGGGCGTTTGACGCTACCTGGGCAGCCATATAGGATTTTCCGGTCGACTCTAGACCTGCTAGTTCTGTAACCTTGCCAACAGGTATGCCGGCGACTTGTCCTTTGCAGATAATTGAATCTAGCCAGCGAGACCCTGTTGAAATCCACTCTTTAACTTCAGTGGGATTTTCACCGGTCAAATCATGTGCGACATTTCTGCCGGCTTTTTTGTTAACGATTTTCATCAGGTCTTGCATTGAAACGCGACCCGGCTTGGCTTTAGCCATTTGCTCTCCTTTAAATTAAAATAGTGGCAGACTTTTACCGGTCTGCCAGCGGCTTTTTTCACTCTGCTGTGTCGGCAGAGCTAGCGGTGTCGGCCGCAGTGTCTTCATCCTTATCCCCGCATCCCATCATTAGGGTCGCGGCAAGGACTGGTAGAACGAGTCTCATCTTCTCTCCTTAAAACGGGGCAGACTTTTCACCGGTCTGCCAGCGGCTTTTTACTACTCAGTTGTTTCAGTAGTAGTGGTGCTGGTTGTATCACCAGTCGTTGTGGTTGCCTCACCGGTTGTTGTGGTGGTAGCAGTGGTTGTTCCTGGGGTGTCAGTGTTTGTAGTAGAGACCTCAACGGTCTCTGTCGTCTCAGTGTTCGTTGTTGTCTCTGATACCACCTCTGGATCAACGGTGCATGTGCCATACGAAGTAGCAACTACAACTGCTCCGCCTACCAAGGCTACTCTAACTTTCCAGCTAGCTAATAGTGTTTTCAACCATTCCATAATTATATCTCCTTATTATAGAAAAATGCGGCGCCCGATTTTAACGACCGGGGCGCCTTCGGTCTCTGTACAAGTTTAAGTTAGTTTGCCATTAGTTCATCGAACGCTCGGTCCACATCGCTTTTCTTATCGTATCGAGTGGTCTCGCTAGAGCGTGATTCTGCGCTTCCGTTGCCAGCTAATTGCTCATCTAAGATTGCATCAACTTGCTCCGGAGTCAATCTCTCAAAGAGAGTATTGAATTCAGGGATGCCATCAAGGAGGGCGGGGATGGCCTCTGAATCCTCCAGTACCGGCGAAGTGTTACGACGCATCTTTAAACTTGTTTGTGGGTAAGCCCCCGGTTTGGTGGGCTTAGTGTAAGTAAGTGTAATATCGGTGCCCTCTTTTACATCTGTAATGTCTCCATACTCAGGATCAAGAATGTAGCCCAAAAGAAGCTCGTAAGCCGTCTTCCCGTAGCCGTAAATCTTGGCCCCCTCATCTTCTCGGCCTCTTACAATAACCGGCGAGAAAAAGCGGGTTCGAACAAACAATGACTTGGCTAGCTTCTTGCTTTCTTCATCATTTTGATCGACGCCTTCACGCCACAACTGAGAGGCAAACTCACAGATTCCGCAATGTTCTCCAAAGTTGCGCTTAGGGCAAAGAATACCACCCTTGTGATCGCCAACATTATAGTGGAAGAACATCTCCTTCAATGGGTCACCATCATTTGTTGGTACGATACGAATATCCGTATCGCCCTCATCGGGTTTAAACCAGACCGAAGCCTGAGCGGAGTCCCGATTTTCTCCGCGTAGTGTAGCGAGCTTTCGTCGCATAAGTTCCATGTCAATTGCCATTTTATTTCTCCTTGTTTTTGGCTAAAGTATACCAAGCGTTCCTTGGTACCTAATGTATCACCCTTGATCTACCTTGTCAAGGGTATTTTGTTGTATCGCGTTTGTATGGGCCACGACATACCCAAAGTCTTGATGTGGCGTTTCGTATATTGCATAAGATATCTTACGAAATGCATTCGTATTTTTCTTTTTTAACATGTCTACCAAACGCCTGTGCAGTGTGCCTTCCTCTTTTAGTCTTTCTTCATTTATACACATATAATAACATAGCTCTCGATCGATGTCAAGCTCGAAAAACCAATTTTCTTCAAGATTCTTCAAATTGAGGGCGCCGAGAGTCCTAATTCTGCTTACTTCCGAAGGCTTTGAAACTTGCCCGATTTCAGGCTCGGTATGAGTAAAATAATTTAAATAATGCACCGCTGAAAAGATTGCATTATTGATGGTGTCATAGTAATTTTTAATCGGCACGTTTCCTAGTGTTTTCTCAATCTCTTGGTTTGAAAATATTGTCATTGATTCAAATAATCCAGATCTGGCATATTGCTGTAATATACCAAACGCTGCGGTTTCCAACATTCTTGGTAAGCCGGTCAGCAAGTCTGTGTCAGGCTTGACATAGAAAATTTCAATTTTCTTTTCTTTTATTTGCTCCAGTATGCCAAGAGCATAATTTGAACTATAAGATGAGCCCACTATAAATACTTGTACATGATCTCTTAAGTTTTCAAAAAACTTCTTAACGTCTGGAATGTTTTTTTCGTATTCCTCCGGCTCTAAATGCTTTTTTAGCTTGAATTTATACTTAGACTTTCTCGCTACATTGTCGTTCATCAAATAAACTTCATATTGCGATATCTCGGAAAACTTTTCAGCAATTGCAGATGCACCATTTCCAATCCCCACTATCGATATCATACGTTAAGCTCCTTTAAATCTAAATAATTTTTACCGCACCTTAAGTTTACCATATATTGCGCTAGCTTATTACTAGAAAAAATAGATTTTATATCTGCTAAGATTTCTCGCTCATCATCTGCCAAATCTATCACAATCTCATCGTGGACAATGTGAGATATAAAGGACTTTTTATCTTTTAAAAATTTATCAATTACAGTTGCCCGGTCGAGAACCAGATCGGAAGTTGTGCTTTGGATCAAGTAATTTAGCGCCTTTCTTTGTTCTACTTTAATTTTTCTATTGAAGGGTGTTGTGATATACTCTCCATCGTACCATTTTGCTAAAGCTTTTTCTTTGCTATATAATTCTGTAGATATTGCATCAGATGCTGGATCATATAACCACGCAAAAAACCTGGTTTTGCATTCGTCGCGGGACACTTCTTGCTCGAAAAGATTAAGAGAATTCCAATCATGAATATCTATATTTGGCTGCTCCTCTCCGGTGAGAGACAGTAGAGTTCGAACTTCGGCCCCATTATAATCAAATGATACAAACCATTCATTGTGAGGTTTTATAATTTTTCTAAACTCCTTTTTCAAAGTCAAAATCGGGAATGAATCTGGCATTGTTGTTAGACGACCAGTAACTGTGCCGAATAGATTATAATCAATATAGCTATCATCCGACAACAGACTACTCATCATTTTTCGATGGGCGGACGTTAAGAACAAATTCTTGCAGTCTGATACATCTGTTATCAATTTCTGTGACTTTATCTTCTGTAACAGAGAATGAACACTTAGGAGATGTTCATAATTGTCGGGTTTGGGGTATTTTTCGAACACATGTGCGGATATCTCGTTTTTGGTCTCGCAGTATTTTTTTAAAAAATCTTGTGGGACCAAATCAAAAAAACAATGTTCCCTTAAGTTTATTTTTGCCAATTCAAATGCTTTTAAATACGCCCTAAGTTTTCTCGTCGACGAATCTAGTTTTTCCAATAAATTTTGAGGCGCTGCGTCTTGAAGAGACTTTCCGCCAGAATATATCCAGGCTGATTGTACTTCTTTAGCTGTGTCTATCGTGGTTATTTTCCAAGTGTGCGTCAGATCATCGGGCAAGCTCTCGAAAAACAACTTTCCATCAGTATACACACCTATACACTCAGTTTTATCATCTAAAGCTTGAAAAAGCAAAGTATCTCCAAATTAAGACAGGTCTATCTCTTCGTCGGGGGCAAGAGTGCCGCGGCCGGCGCCCGGTGAACCAAAGCGGCCAATCGAGGCACCGTGTGCTGCATTCCCAGTAGGTTCTGGACCAATTTTCTTGGTGTTTTCTTCATCCGCAAGCATTATCTTGGTATTATAATCCAATGAACCGTTATAGTCAAACGTTTTGTTAATAATTTTTTCAAAATACGACAAAGCAGCTGATGGACCTTGGGTATTATATGCTTCTTTTGCCTCACTTGAAATAACAGCTATTTCGCTTTCTGATAGTTTGGCCTCTTCTTCCATCATTCTGATTTTCATATAGATTTCAAATAAGAATTGATCCGGAAATTCTTTTGCAAATTTTTGTGGACTATAGGCTACGCTTTTTCTGAATTTTGTTACTATTCTGCCATCACACTCTTCAAGTTCTTGATAAACATCTCTTCTAATTCTATTATACATTCTTGGAAGCTCTCTTAGGAGAAAATCAAAATATCTTGCATGCACAGAGATAAAGCGATTATTTAAAATCTGGTCTTCGGAGCTTAGGCCATACCTTTTTGAATAAACCTGCATTGGTGCGCCGGCAATGTCAGCAACCAGTCTCCAGGGCCTATGCATATCAACCATAAAACCGTAATTATTGCAAGCATTTACATAGAAATTCCAATTGTTGCTATTGATAAACTGGTTCATTTTTTCTTCATCATTCGCATATTCAGCAGTTGCTATTTCTATTGTAAGGCCATTGGTATACACCGGGCAAAATCTAGATTTTATGAACGCAGGCTTTGTGAACGGAAACTCTCTTACCAAAACTTCTAACATTCCCATAAAATGAGTCAAAAATTCCTGAAAATTTCTCACCATCAAATTTCTTTTTTTAAATTGTAACTCAATGCGTCCTAAATAAGTTTTTAAATAATCTTTGTAAGCCTTATTATGAGAAACGTAGGCCTTGTGAACTTCTAAATTAGACAGAAAGGGATCGGTGTCGTCTATTAACCCACTAGCTGCGCATTTTCTAAAATTAGCAGCCATAGCTTCAAAGGCGTCAACAACAAAATCTATTGCGCTCATTGGCCTTTCGGGGGCGTTAGTTGTGTTAAATCTTTTGAGAATATTAGTGCTGCTAATATGTATCGGAACGTAAACCCGG
>MDTB01175288.1_pt1 | contig 15213 bp, 16 predicted proteins | sample 811161 | NCBI WGS metagenome assembly MDTB01 (sample SAMN05326650, study PRJNA326480) | marine metagenome | isolation source: seawater | place: Mediterranean Sea | collected 2009 | reverse complement strand
CGGCGCCGTCGAAGAGACGGTTCATCATGGGTGGGGTCACCTTCTGTTCGGGATCGGGCGTATGTTGCCCGCTATGGCTTTCGCACCGATTCGCCGATTCGTTGTGGAGGGCGACTCGATGCTCCCAAGCTACGCGAACGGCGACTTGATTTTCGCCTCGAGGAGCAAAAGAGCGAGCGTCGGGCAAGTTCGCGTGCTTCGCCACCCCTATAACCCGAGCATGTGGTTGGTAAAACGAGTGGCGTCGGTGCGGGACGACGACATGACGATCAGCAGCGACAACCCCGATGCCACTCGAGCGGATTCGCGAGAATTCGGCCATGTTCCGGTCGCCGGCAGCCTCCGGGTGATCGGGCGGCTTCGGCCCCGTTCCTGAGCTCAGCCCCCGGCGCCGGTCTCAGCACCACACAGGTCCAGCCACCACCGGACCACTAGGTTCTCGTCCCGTGACCGCGCATCGCACGACCATCCGGGTCCGGTTCTACGAACTTGACCCGTACAACCACGTCAACCACTCCGTGTACGTCTCGTACTTCGAGTCGGCCCGGGTCGAGTTGCTGGCGGAAGCGGGCTACTCGCTGGCGAGCATGCGAGCGAACGGCCGCTCGATCGTCGTGTCGGAGATCCAGACAAAGTTCCACGCCAGCGCCGAGGAACTCGACGAGTTGACGATCGAGACCGAAGTGCTGGAATTCAAGCGGGTCACCACGACCTGGCGCCAACGGATCCTGCGGGGCGATGAGCTCATCTGCAGCCAGGACCTCCGAGCGGCGCTGATCGATGAGCGGGGGCGACCGGTGCGGTTCGATGACGCCATGCTCGAAGCGCTGTCGATCTTCGCCGCCGAAACGTCAGACCCCGCACCGACGTAAGCCGTTGGTGGTCACCCAATGACCGAACGGCTGAACGTCGCTGTGACAGTGCCGCCCAGCCGACGACGGTCGAAGCGTCCATTGATCATGCCCAGACGGGCGCGCCCACCTAGGTTGCGGGCATGAGCGATGTCCTCGAACTCTCCGGCCGGCTCGGGTCGATGACCAACCTCGTGCATGGCTTCATCTACTTCGCGCCGGAAGCGAGCGAGGAGTTCGCCGCCCTCGGCCTGCCCGCCGATCATCACTACTTTGCGAGCCGAGGGGCGGCACTCGGGCCGGTCCCCGCCGAGGTCGTCGTGGCCACCTTCTACAACTTCAACCCGGCCCTCGTGGCTGCCGTGATTCCTGCGGCGTGGTCGTTCGCCGATCCGACCGAGATCCAGCAGGCACGGATCCGAGCGGCAGGGCGAGCCCTCCGCCGGGTCGAGCCGGATCTCGATGCCGAACTCCTCGCCGAAGCCACGGATATCGCAGGTCAGATGATCGCCGGTGTCGGCGATGCTGGACGACCACTGGCCGCCGGCAACCGGGCCACGCCCGAAACTGACGAACCGTGGGAGCGGCTCTGGCAGCGGATCACGATCCTGCGCGAGTGGCGGGGGGACGCCCACGTCGCTGCCTTGGTCGCCGCACCGGCTGACCCGATCGAGGCGCTGATCCTGCATGCTGCGACCGGCATCGTCCCGAAGGTGGCGCTCACGGCCACCCGCCAGTGGCCCGGCGAGCAGTGGGATGCCGGCGTCGCTCGGCTTGTCGCTCGCGGCCTCGTACAGGAGGACGAATCGTTTACCGAGATGGGCGAAGCATTCCGCGCCGACATCGAGCGACGGACTAATCGGGCCGCACTCCCGATGGTTGAGGCGGTCGGTCCCGACCGAACCGCCCGCCTGATCGATCTCCTCAAGCCGGTTCGGCGAGCCCTACTCGACGGGGGCGCCTTCGCCGCCTTCGGGCGGTAGGGAGGCAATCGTGTCGATGGAGATCAACGCGATCACGTTCGTGGTCACCGACATGGCGGCATCGGTCGGCTTCTACACCGACCTCGGCGGCGAGATCGTCTACGGCGGTGCAGATGCGCTGTTCACCTCGCTGTCGTTTGGTTCGAACTTCGTCAACCTTCAACAGACCGGAGAGGCACCCGGACTTCGGTGGGGTCGAGTGATCTTCCACGTCGACTCTCCTGATGCGATCCACGACACGGCGATCGCGGCCGGCCATGCGCCGGAGTTCGCCCCGTCGGATGCTCCCTGGGGTGAGCGCTACTTCCACATCCGCGACCCCGATGGTCACGAACTCAGTTTCGCCCGACGACTGGATCAGTGATGACCGGCGGGGGCGTCATCCGGCTCAGAAGGGTGGCTTCCCTTCGGCAGTGACGCCACCACCCCCACCACGATCAGCCCCCAGAAGAAGCCGACGACCGCAGAGATCAGGGTGTTGACGCTCCAGCCGACGAGTCCGCCGAGCGGAAGATCCGCCACGGCGTACTCGGCGTCGTGCACGGCGTCGTACGGGAAGTGCCAGCCGAGTTCCTCGGAGCCAACGAGAAGGATGTGGCCGCCGACCCACAGCATCGCGGCAGTACCGACCACCGAGAGCGTCTTCAGTACCTTCGGCATGGCAGCGACCAGGCTGCGGCCCGTTCGCTGTGAGCTCTCCGAATCGCTTTGTGCCATCTGGAGGCCGACATCGTCCATTTTCACGATGAGCGCGACGGCGCCGTAGACGACCACGGTGATCAGCACGGCGACAATGGCGAGGATGATGCCGCGGGTCACCAACGGCTCGTCGATGACCTCCTTGAGCGAGATCACCATGATCTCGGCTGACAGGATGAAGTCGGTGCGGACTGCGCCTGTGACGGTGGCCGCTTCGGCTTCGGGGCCGACCATAACGACCGGCACGTCATGGTCATGATCGCCGCCGGCGAGGGCGTGGAGGATCTTGTGGGCGCCCTCGTAGGCGAGGAACGAACCGCCGCAGATCAAGATGATCTCGACAAGGGTGGGGGCTATTTCGCTGAGCAGGATCGCCGCCGGGAGGATGAACACAAGCTTGTTGAGCAGCGAGCCACGGGCGATCTTCTTGATGATCGGGAGTTCGCGCTCGGCAGCAAGGCCTTGGACGTACTGCGGGGTGACCGCGGCATCGTCGACGACGACACCGGCCGCCTTCATCGAGGCGCGACCCGCCGCCGCGCCGACATCGTCGATCGACGACGCTGCGAGTTTCGCCAGCGCGGCGACATCGTCGAACAGACCTACAAGACCACCAGCCATGGCTTCGAAAACTAGCGCACCGGCCGGATGGTCCGACGACGATCAGATGCTGACGGTTGTCAGGTCGTCGCCCAGAATGACCTCGCCGTCGAAATGCTCGGCGGCGAGGGCAATCCAGGCGTCGTACTGCTCTGCGGGTGGCGCCGGGACCATGTGGGTCAGCATCAGCCGCTTGGCCCCGACCCGGGCTGCGGTCTGAGCGGCCTCGACCACATCAGAGTGGTAGTCGAGGATGTCCTGGATCATCTCCATGGGGATCTGCCGGACAAGGTCCTTGCGGATGACCGACTGCAGGTAGTCATCGGCGCCAGCTGCGAGGAGATCGACGCCTTCACACGGGTTGGTGTCTCCGACCAAGGCGACGGAGACCCCGTCGTGTTCGAGCCGGTACCCGATGGTCGGGTAGACGGGTGGGTGCTCCGTTGCCGCCGTCGTGACCATGACGTCGTTGATCATGAACGAGTCGCCGGGCTTGAGTTCAGTGACATCGAGCTGGGGACCCTTCGTCATCTCGTCGTGGTGGGCGATGCGATAGCCGATGTCGAACTCGAGCATCGCCAACGTGCGGTCGACGAGTTCGACGATGCCCTCGGGGCCAAAGATCTTCAGCGTGGCGTTCTCTTGTGTCATCACCCAGTGGGTGGTGATGACATCGTTGAGTGCCGCAATGTGATCGCTGTGGAAGTGCGTGATCAGCACGCCCCCGAGCATCCCGGGCAAGGATCCGGCCGCCGTCATCCTCATGACGACACCGCGCCCAGCGTCGAGGAGAATGTGGGTGTCGCCTGCTTTCACAAGGGCAGTTGGTGCGGCCCGGTTGGCGTCGGGAATCGGTGATCCTGTGCCGAGCATCGTGATCTCCATTCGACCATCGTAGAACTTTTGTCGTCGAGACTGTCAATTGTTACGGTCGCCGTATGAGCGACCACCCGATCGTGCTTGCGGGCCAGTACGGCTCTCCCTATTCCCTGAAGATGCGGGCGGTCCTGCGCTACCGCCACATTCCGTTTCGCTGGGTGCTGCGCGACTCGAAGTGGGACGACCTTCCCGAGCCACCGGTGCGGCTGATCCCCATGATCGTGTACCCCAACGGTGATGGCAGCCACGGCGAGGTCACGATCGACTCGTCGCCACAGATCATGCGACTCGAACGCGAGCACACCGACCGCAGCGTCGTACCCACCGATCCAGCACTCGCGCTAATCGACGCCATCATCGAGGACTTCGGCGACGAGTGGGTCACCAAGGCGATGTACCACTATCGCTGGGCGTATCAGGACGGCATCGACAAGGCCGGCAAGCTCCTCCCCCTGTCGGGCAATCTGCAGCTCGATTCTGACGGCGCGCAGATGAACTACGACTTCATCACCCAACGTCAGATCGGGCGCCGCGAACTCGTCGGCTCCACCGACATCACCCAGCCGATCATCGAGTCCTCCTATGAGCGGCTGCTCGATCTCATGACGGCCGGGTTCGCCGAACGAGATTTCTTCCTCGGCGACCGACCGGGGCGTAGCGACTTCGGCATCTTCGGGCAGCTGACGCAACTCGTGAAGTGGGATCCGACCTCGGTCCGGATTGCGGAGCAGCGAGCCCCGAAGGTGATCAACTGGGTCGACCGCACCGACGATCTGTCATGGCTTCCCGTCGAAGGCGATGACGGTTGGGTGTCGCTGGAGTCGCTCCCCTCCGCCACTCGTCGCCTGCTCCACGAGGTCGGGGCCACCTATGTCCCGTTCCTTCTGGCCAACGCCGACGCGTTGGAAACGGGGAAGGAAGAGGTCGTGTGCGAAATCCTCGGCGATACCTACCGCCAGGGGCCGTTTGCCTACCAGGGCAAGTGTCTCGAGTGGCTCCGGCGGGATTATGCAGCACTCTCCGACACCGACCGCGAACGAGTCGATGCCGTGCTTGCCGGGACAGGCTGCGAGGCGATTTTCGTCTAGGCAGACGGTTCGAGTCAGGCGACGTCGAAGCCGGCGTCGTCGATAGCTGCGATAATTGCATCGTGCTCGCCACCGACAACCGTGACGATCTTGGCGTCGAGGTCGAACCGGACATCGCTGACACCCTCGACCTTGCCGACCTCGCCGGTGATCGCCTCGACACAGTGCCCACAGCTCATACCTGGCACGGAATAGGTCCTGGTCATGCGGCCACCTCGAGATCTGGGTTGTGGCGCGCGCCCCGGAAGCGGCGCAGGCGGAGACTGTTGCTGACGACGAACACCGACGACAACCCCATGGCACCGGCGGCGATCATCGGGTTGAGCACACCGAAGGCCGCAAGAGGAATCGCAGCGGCGTTGTAGGCGAACGCCCAGAAGAGGTTGCCCTTGATCGTGGCGAGCGTGCGTCGCGACAAGGCGATTGCGTCCACCACCGCTCTGAGGTCGCCGGAGACGACCGTCAGGTCGGAAGCCTCGATGGCGATGTCGATGCCGGTCCCGATCGCAATACCGAGATCGGCCTGGGCGAGCGCCGGGGCGTCGTTAATGCCGTCGCCGACCATTGCAACCCTGCGCCCCTCGGCCTGGAGTTCCTCGACGACCCGAGCCTTGTCGTGCGGGTAGACCTCGGCGATGACGTTGTCGATGCCGACGGCGGCAGCAACATCTTCGGCAGTACGACGGTTGTCGCCTGTGAGCATGGTGACCTGAAGGCCCTGAGCGCGAAGCGCTGTGATTGCCTCGGCTGACGTGACCTTCACCTCGTCGGCAACAAGGAAGACGACGTCGGCCCGACTGTGGCGGCCGGCGAAGACGGCAGTGGCACCGGTCGACTCGGCGGCAACGGCAGCCTCCTCCACCTCGTCGGGGACCTCCTCGAACAGGCTGCGACGACCGACGCGAATCTCCTCACCGTCGACGGTGGCGACCACCCCCGAGCCGGCTCGATTCGTAAAGTGCTCGACCGCAAGTGTCGGCGCTGCCGTCGAGACCGCTCGAGCGATGGGGTGCTCCGAACAGGACTCAGCTGATGCGGCGAGGGCGACGACCCGTTCACGGTCAGCGTGCTCGAGTGTTGGGGCGTGCGTGGCGATGAGTTGCATGACGCCGCTCGTGATCGTGCCGGTCTTGTCGACGACGATGGCATCGACCGTCCGGGTGTCCTCGAGGACTTCGCCCCCCTTGATGATCACACCGAGCTGGGCCCCTCGCCCCGTGCCGACCATGATCCCGAGGGGGGTGGCGAGGCCAAGCGCACACGGGCAGGAGATGATCAGCACTGCGACTGCGGCGGTTACGGCGTCACTCGCCTCGTTGCCAAGACTCAGCCAGATGCCGAGCGTGACGAAGGCGGTGACGATCGCGAGCGGCACGAAGAAGCCCGACACTCGATCAGCGAGTCGCTGTATCTCAGCCCGGCTGCCCTGGGCCTGGTCGACGAGTCGGATGATCTGGGAGAGCGCGGTGTCGGCGCCGACCCGGGTCGCTTCGACGATCAGAGCGCCGTCGGTGGAGATCGTGGCGCCGACGACATCGTCTCCGGGGCCTGCCTCAACGGGAACCGGCTCGCCGGTGACCATTGAGGCGTCGATCGCGCTGTGACCATCGATGATGACTCCATCGGTGGCGATCTTCTCTCCCGGTGCGATGAGGAAACGCATGCCGACGTCGAGATCTTCGGCGGCGATTTCCGAACCGTCCTCGAGGCGAGCCATCTGGGCGCCGAGATCGGCAAGTGCTCGGATGGCATCACCTGAGCGGCGTGTGGCCAGGAGTTCGAACCACTTGCCGAGCAGGATCAAGGTGACGATCACTGCGCCCGTCTCGAAATAGAAGTGTTCATCGCTGATATCGGTGATGAGGACAGTGGCCGACCACAGGACAGCCGACAGCGAGCCCATCGAGACGAGGGTGTCCATTGTGGTGGCGCCGTGTCGGATGTTGATCCAGGCCGCCCGGTGGAAGAGCCACCCCGACCAGAGCACCACCGGGAGCGCGAGCGCGCCGACGGCCCATTCCCAGGATTCGAATCGAAGGCTCGGCAGCATGGAGATCATGACGGTCGGGACGGTAAGAACCGCCGCCACGACCAACCGACGTCGGAGGCTGGCTTCGCGGGCGAGTTCAGCCTTGTCGCCGCTTCCGTCATCGATCACGGCGTAGCCGAGCGACTCGATCTCGGCGACGAGACTGTCGATCCCGAGAGAAGCATCGTGATCGATCCAGGCTCGGCCGTTGGCAAAGTTGACCTGGGCCTCGGCCACGGTCTCGAGCTTCTCGAGCCGCCGCTGGATGCGGCTGGAGCAGGCTGCGCACGTCATCCCGTCGATCCTCAGATCGGTGCGGATCGTCGCATCCGTGCTCATGCCGTCAGGCTATGGCGTAACGGTGACGACCACCGGCACGAGGTGGCGAGCAACGCGGAGAGGTCGTTGGCTTCGTAGCATCGACACATGACGTCACGCTCTGATCGCCCGTACGACATCATCGTCTTTGGCGCCACCAGCTTCGTCGGTGAGATCCTCTGTCGGTACCTCGTCAAGCGCCATGGCACTGACGGCGACCTGGCCTGGGCCATCGCCGGCCGGAACGAAGCGAAACTTGCCGCGGTCGCAGAGGCCACCGGTGCCGATGTGGCCCGGATCGTGGCCGACGCGGGCGACGCTGACGCCATGGCCCGGCTTGCCGAGTCGACCCGTCTCGTCATCTCGACCGTCGGCCCCTACGCGCTCTATGGCTCCGAACTCGTCGCTGCGGTCGCGACCGCCGGTACCGACTCCGTCGACCTGACCGGCGAGCCCCAGTGGATGCAGCGCATGATCGATACGCACTCGACCACAGCCGAGGCGAGCGGCGCACGCATCGTGCACACCTGCGGCTTCGACTCGATCCCGTCTGATCTCGGTGTGTGGTTCACGCAAGGACAGGCGTCGGCCTGCTTCGACGAGCCGTGCACCACGATCGCCATGCGAGTGAAGACCATGAAGGGCGGGGCGAGCGGCGGCACGATCGCCTCGATGATCAATGTGGTCGACGAAACGAAAGCCGACCCGGAACTGCGCACGACACTGGGTAACCCCTATGCCCTCGCCCCCAAGGGCATGCGTTCGGGGCCCCGGCAGCCCAACGTGATGCGACCAACGAAGGACCTCGTCTCCGGCGAGTGGGTCGGCCCGTTCGTGATGGCCGGCATCAACACCAAGGTGGTGCACCGCAGCCACGCCCTGCTCGACCGGCCGTGGGGCGCTGGTTTCACCTACGACGAGGCGATGCTCATGGGCGACAGCCCGTTGGGTGCGGCGAAGGCTGCTGCCCTCGTCGGCGGGATAGGAGGACTTATGGGCCTCGCCACGCTTGGTCCGGCCCGCGGCCTGCTCAACAAGATGCTGCCCAAACCGGGCGAGGGCCCAAGCCCTGAGCAGCAAGAGTCCGGCTTCTTCGACCTTCGTTTCTTCGGCACCACCGCCAGCGGCGACGCGATCACCACCAAGGTCACCGGCGATCGCGATCCCGGCTACGGGTCGACTGCCAAGATGCTTGCCGAGAGCGCCACGACGCTCCTCGCGACCGGCCGGGACGAAACGACCGGGGCCCCTGGCGGCTTTTGGACGCCGGCAACGGCGATGGGTGACCAGCTGATCGAGTCGCTCGTCGAACATGCCGGCCTGTCCTTCGAAGTGATCGAGAGCTGATCACCCCCGAATCGGGTTCGCTGCAGTGCCGCCATAGCTGACACCGATCACACGCCACTTCGTTAAGGCATCCCGTCGTCCACCAAGATCGCCGCCAAGCGGCTGGTCCCGGCAATACACGACCGTGCAGGCCCCTTCACCCGAGCACTCGACTTGCGCTTCCACAACTGCCCAACCCACTGGGAGCAGGCCAACGACACCGTCACTGCACACGGGTCACTCGTATTCACCTCTTTCTGGCGTCCAAGCGATCAATGAATCTGCTGAGGTGATCAGGCCATAGATCGATCGACGGAGCCTTGATCATGGGAAGGGATCAGGCAGCTTCTTCCAGCTAGCCCAACCCTTCGAGAGTTCGTCATGGGTGAGTAGGCAGGCTTCAAACTCGGCGACGACTGCCGCTTCACCCATGTCAACCCCGATGACAACGATCTCCTGACGCCGGTCACCGAACGGCTTCTGCATGACCTCTTCGATCTCGCGGATCGACTCGGAATCGGTGGGCCAGCGTTCCTTAGGCACCGAGGACCACCAATAACCAAGGGGTTGGTAGTCAGTCATGCGTCCTGCCTTAGAAATCTCCCAGGCCTGTGCGGAACGAGAGGCGATCCAGGAATATCCCTTCATCCGCAACACACCCGGCAAGCCTGTCTTCAATAGTCGGTGCAGCCGCTCCGGATGGAACGGAATTCGTTCACGCCAAACGAAGCTAGCGACGCCGTACTCCTCCGTCTCGGAGTTCTCCTCACCTCGCATCGCCGCCATCCAGCCGGAGGCCTCCGAGGCGATGTCGAAGTCGAAGCGCCCGGTGTCGAGGACGTCGGCGAGATCGACGCAGCCAAACTCTGTGGCGACGATGTTGGCTCTCGGATTAAGACTCGAAAGGATTGCCTCGAGCCGGAGACGCTCAGACTCAGTCACGAGATCGACCTTGTTGACGATTATCGTGTCAGCGAACTCGACCTGGTCGACGAGTAGATCTGCAATGGTGCGCTCGTCCTCGGGCCCAGCGGCAATGCCGCGCGTCTGGAGGAAGTCGCTGGTGTCAAAATCGTGGAGAAACGCGTCGGCATCAACGATCGTGACCATCGTGTCGAGGCGGGCAACGTCGGACAGGGCCCAGCCGAAGTCATCGGTGAAGCCAAACGTCTCTGCCACCGGCATCGGCTCGGAGATACCTGTGGATTCGATGAGGAGGCAATCGAACCGACCCTCGCCTGCAAGCTTGGCCACCTCCTCGAGAAGATCCTCGCGGAGCGTGCAGCAGATGCAACCGTTGCTCATTTCGACAAGTCGTTCCTCGACACGGTCAAGGCGGGCGTCACCCTTCGCCACTAACTGCGCGTCGATGTTGACCTCCGACATGTCGTTAACGATGACTGCAACCCGTTTTCCTTCTCGGTTCGAGAGCACGTGATTGAGGAGTGTGGTTTTGCCCGAGCCGAGGAATCCGGATAGCACCGTCACCGGCAGTCGGGCGTCGTTCGGGTGAGCAGAGGCTTGATGCGGCATAGTGGGCAAGCTAAACGAGAACCACTCTCATTCACACTGATCAGGAGATGCAATGTTCGACTACAGCGGCAAGAAGGTCATACTCACGGGCGGCTCTTCGGGGGTGGGGGCGGCAGCGGTCGAAATGATCGCCAACCTTGGCTGCAATGACCTCACCGTGCTCGACATCAACGAGCCGACGGGACCAGCTACGGCCTACATCCCGACCGATATGTCGGACCCGGACTCAGTCGATGCAGCGATTGCCGAGATCGGCGACGGTGTCGACGTGTTGTTCAACAACGCAGGGGTCGCCGGCGTACACGAGCCGGACTTCGTCCTCCGAGTCAACTCACTCGGCCCGCCTCGTCTGACGCGGGGCCTGCTCGGAGGCATGTCCAGCGGCGGCGCCATTGTGAACACCGCGTCGATTGCTGGTCAGGGGTGGCCAGAAAATCTAGGTGCCATCATGGAGCTGCTCGCCATCGAAGATTGGGAGCTTGCCCGGGCTTGGGTCGCCGATCATGCGGATATCACTGCCGGGGATCCATATGCATTCTCCAAGCAGGTCGCCCAGGTCTGGACGATGCAAGGTTCTCGCACGATGCATCACGAGCGTGGAGTGCGGATGAACTCGGTGTGCCCGGGCCCGATCGATACCCCGCTCATCGGCGACTTCATTCAACACATGACTGAAGCGCTCATTCAGTGGGCGGTCGATCAAAGTGGTGGCGTGATGCTGACCGCCGATGACATCGCCCGCACCCTTGTGATGCTCGGCTCCGATGCGTCGGCGGCATTGAACGGCCACAATCTCATCGCCGACAAGGGCCTCAGTGCGTCGGTGGCCACCGGCCAGGCCGACTACTCGGCCCTTGGTTAGGTGGACCGATCAGCGCGACTCATATCAACACGCAGCGACGGGGCACTCCGTCTAACCCGATCTAAACATGCCGTTTCGCTGAGCGGAATCGGGTTGCGCCGAGACATCGCCGCTGCGCGAAAAGCTCGGTGGCGACCAGCAACGAATTGCGGCAAATTCATTGCAACTGCCAACACGCGGACCACAGCCCGCTCTGCGCAGGAGGGTTTCGGCCCGCAGCGACGTGTTGCCGCAGCACTGGTGGGGGATGAGGAGGTGGCCCGCCTCATCCCCCGCCAAGCATTCGCTTAGCTGTTCACCTGAATGATCTGCGCCACGGCGATGAGGGTCACCAGCACGACGTTTGCAAGCCTGAAGACGATGAACGGAGTGCTCTTGAGGGCTGCACCCATCTCAGTGCTAGCCATCGAACCCGGCATGCCCTTCATCAGTGCAATGAAGCCTTGCTGAGAGTTTTCGAAGGTCAGCAACCCGAAAAGCCCGACTCCAATCGCCGAAACCGTCAACAAGAAGGACGAGTCGGAGAGGTGGTCGCCAGCAAACACGATGATGGCGGTGAGTGCCGAGACGGCAAGCATGTAGGTGCTCTGCGAGGCTCGGAGGTTACCGGCAGTCTGATCGCCGAGTTTGATCCAATTTTTTTCGTCCATTTTTGGACTCCAATCTGTCTGGGATACTCCGAGTGTTAGCCGAGAAAGCGGCGAAACTCGAAATTTCGCACTCCCAATAGTCGACTCGAAGTGGACGCCTCGGGGTTCGCGAGACAGCTCTTGTCAGCGATTAATGCTGTTCAGCTCAGTGCGTCGTAGAGGATCGTCGTCTCTACCATTCGTAGATCCGGATGGGCGGCGCTCACATCTCGCTGGAGTTGCACAAACCAGTCGCTGCCCACCATTTGATCTTGGAATTCGCCCCACGCTGCCATCGTCGGAAAGTCGAGCGTGTAGAAAGCGATCTGAAGGCCCCCCGAGCCTGCAGCGGGCCGGAGAAGCCGGGGATTCTTTGCCCCCCAGGCCTCATGCTGGGATCGGGCAGCCTGCGAGCCCACCTCCACTCCATGTATGCCGGCAGGAGTCCCTTCCCAACGAGTCACGACCGTGATCATGTTCTTTCCTTTCCACCCTGCCTGGACCGCCTGGCCACTTCTGACAGGTCTACTTGTGTCTAACCGCTCAGGGTCATGCGCAGCGATCCTGCTGCGCATGGGCGTTACGCTAGATGGACTGGTGCCGAGTTCGAAAATTCCCGCAACTCGAAAAGCGCACAAATCCCGAGCTCTAGATCAGGACCTGGAACTTCAGCGCGCATCTCTTGGTGGGGTGTACACCGACGTCGGCGGGCTCCAAGTCGGTTGAGTTTCGAGATGGCCCTAGAGCCGAGTTCTTGGCGAAACTCCCTTAATTCCTGCGCTGACTAGGCTGTGCCGCGAATTGTCGCAAGTTGGCGAAAAGCAGCGCGCTATGCGGGTGCCCTCGTCCGCAGTTGGTGCTTCGCTTACCGCCGTGCAGACATCATCCGTCAACCTCCAGCACAGCGGCCATCTCGTTCAGGCGATCCTGCTCCTGTGCTCTGCGTTCCTGCCTCAGTCCCTCGACGCACAGGCGATGACCGACGGGATCGCCTGACTGATCGCGGCGCTCGCCGGCCGACGCTACGCTCCAGGCGGTGGCAGACGTCCTCCTCCGTGAACCGGAGCTGACCGAGATGGCCCACGAGGTGCTCCTCGCCATCGGGTGCGCACCGCCTTCCGCCGCGATCATCGCCGAGCACCTCGTCGCAGCCGATCTGCACGGTGTGTCCTCGCACGGCACGATGCGGCTCACGCAGTATGCGAAACAGGCACAGACTGGATACCTCAATCCCGCCGGGACGCCGACGGCGACGAAAACCGCCCGCGGCTCGACCGTCGTCGATGGCGGCGGGGGCTATGGCCATCCCGCAATGATGATGGGAGTTCGCGAAGCCATCGAGCGCGCACAAGGATCCACTTCGAGCGTTGTCGCCGTTCGAAACTGCGGTCACACCGGAAGGCTCGGCCATTACGCCGAGGTCGCCGCTGGCTCGGACATCGCAACGATCATCGCCGGTGGCGGGCGGCGCGATCTCTGGCGGCAGGTCGCCCCTCACGGAGGAATCGACCCGAAGCTTGCGACAAATCCCTGGGCCTTCGGCTTCCCCGGTACCGACGCCGGGCCCATCGTCGTCGACTTCGCCACCGCCGCAGCTGCCGGCGGAAGAGTGATGGCTGCGAAGAAGCGAGGTGAGCGGCTCGATTCGCCCGACCTCCTCACCGCAGACGGGGAGCCGACCGACAATCCCGACGCATACCTCACCGACGGCGGCTCGATTCGTCCCTTCGCCGGGCCCAAGGGGTACGGGATGGGTCTCATCGCCGAACTCTTCGCAAGCGCCATGCTCGGCGACGACACCCCCGAATCGAATTGGATCATCGTGGCCATCGACGTGTCAGCGTTCCAGGACTCGGAGAGTCGACTCCACCTCGTCCAAGCGCTCATCGACGACGTGACGTCGAGCCGTCCCGCCCCCGGTTTCGACCGAGTCGAAATGCCCGGGCAACGGTCCCACGCTCGCATGCTGGAGCGTCGACGAGCCGGTATTCCAATGCATGAGGGCGTCTGGCGCGAACTCCAAGAGCTGCACACTCGGCTAACAACCGAATGATTGTTGGCGCTCGAATCTCTGCGCCGCGATCATATGCTTCGTGACAGCACCACCTCTCACGATCCAACGGTTGGCGGGCGCGCTCGGCGCAGAGATCGGTGGCGTCGACATCGCCGGTCCACTCACGCCGGAGCTGGTGGACGAACTCCGAGAGGCGCTCCTCGAACATCATGTCCTGGTGTTCCGCAACCAGTCGCTAACGCACGAGGATCAGGTGCAGTTTGCGCAGTGGTTCGGCGAACTCCAGGTTCACCCTTTCGTCGAGGCGAGCCCTCATCATCCCGAGGTGATCGAGTTGATCACCGAGGCCGATGAGGCCTTCACGTTCAGCGGAGGATGGCACGCCGATCTCACCTGCCTCGAGGCGCCCGTGCTCGGCTCGATCCTCTACGGAGTGGAGCTTCCGGCGGTCGGGGGTGACACGCTCTTCGCGAACCAGCAAGCGGCGTACGACGCGCTGAGCGCCCCGATGAGGACCATGCTCGACGGTCTGGGTGCGGTGCATTCCGCTGGCTCGCAGTACGCGGCTGGGGGGTCGGCGACTAACCACTCCTCGATGCGAACCCACAACAGTGAGCGCGCGGTGACCCGCGTGGTGCATCCGATCGTGCGTACACATCCCGAGTCGGGTCGCAAAGGCTTGTTCATCAACGAGGCGTACACCACGGAGATCGAGGGCGTTACCCCTCACGAGTCCAACGCGTTGCTGTCCTTCCTGTTCCGTCATGCGGTGAGCGAGCGCTTCACCTGCCGCGTCTCGTGGGAGCCGGGCACGCTGGTGATGTGGGACAACCGCAGCGTGCAGCACCAAGGAGTGCATGACTACGTGGGGCAGCGTCGCCACATGCGGCGAGTCACGGTCTGCGGCGATCGGCCGGTGTGACAACGCCGAGCCAAAAACGACAGCGGCCCGGTCTTGCTAGACCGGGCCCTGCTTGGTGGCGGGGGCAGGATTTGAACCTGCGACCTTCGGGTTATGAGACCGTTGAGCTAGCCGTCGGCAGCCCCGGAGTCGAGCGGTTTTCGTTGATCTACCAGGGCAAATGCAGGTCTGCCAGTGACTGCTGGTCTCGGTTGTTCCCACCTGTTTACGGCTGTCCGGCGTCATCTGTGCGCCATCGACCGGCCCGCCGCCATCGCTCCGACCTAACCCTCCCACAGGCACCTAGCTAGATCGTGCGGGTTCAACTCGGTGGGGCGAATGCATCCCTTAACCCACAGCGAACCCGATCCGAATGGATTGGACTCGAAACCGCGTGAACGACGTACGCCGGATCGGCTCGCTGCTGTGACGATGGCAACTCACGACGAGCTCCGCCAAAGGGAACTCAGTGGCAGAGCCCAGATCCGGTCGTCGATCTCG
>MDTB01098688.1_pt1 | contig 15213 bp, 12 predicted proteins | sample 811161 | NCBI WGS metagenome assembly MDTB01 (sample SAMN05326650, study PRJNA326480) | marine metagenome | isolation source: seawater | place: Mediterranean Sea | collected 2009 | reverse complement strand
GCGGATTTCCCGAGTGAATATGCCACACTGGATTGTTAAGTCTTTGATCTTCAGTTTGTTTTCCAAAACTCTTGAGATGTTGGTGATATTCATCAACTGTCTTAGGGATTATGTCAAAAAACAGTCGCTTAGCTGTTTTAGGTTTTTGGTACATAAATAAACCAAGGGAACTTGGCTCAGCATACCTAAGCCAGTCATCCATTGAAATACCATTACCCTTTGATTTTGAAATTTTTTGACCGAAATCGTCAAGAAATAACTCATAATTATATAGTTCAGGGTACGAAAAGTTTAATGCACAGCAAATTTTTTTTCCAAGATCTGCTGACGGTATAAGATCTTTTCCATGCATTTCATAATCAACGTCAAGAGCGCACCAGCGCATCGCCCAATCGGGTTTCCACTGAAGTTTCACATTACCACCCGTAACCTCTGTTTCTACTTTTTCCCCATCCAGCTCTCTGTAAATTATAGTGCCTTTTTTAACATCAATTTGCTCAGTTGGTACCTGAAGAACATGACCTGTCTTCTTACTTATAGGCATAAATGGAGAGTAGGAAGATTGTCTTTCTACTCCAAGAGATGGTAACATAATAGCCATAATTTTTTCAAATGATGACAGCATTTTTAACAAGATTTCATCAAAATAACCCGCATTATATGATTCAGTTGACGAGACAAAATCATAAGAAAAACCATACCCATCAAGAAAATCTCTTAATTTTGCATTATTGTAATCTGCAAAGCTAGGGTACCGCTCAAAAGGGTCACGAACCTTTGTCAAAGGCAAATTTAAATCCGCCTCAAGTAATTGTCGGTTTGGAATATTACTAGGGATCTTCCTAAGGCCATCCATATCATCCGAGAAACAAATTAATTTTGTAGGCATATCGGAAATTTCTTGGAATGCGCGTCTTACCATCGAAGTTCGCATAACTTCTCCAAATGTTCCAATATGAGGTAATCCCGAAGGTCCGTAGCCGGTTTCAAATAAAACATAACCTTTTGACGGAACTTTACCGTTCAACCGTTTTAAAATCTTACGTGCCTCATCAAAAGGCCAAGCCTTTGAATTAGTGAATACATTTTTGGACTGTACCATTTTTGATTCCAATTTTCTATAACTTGTGGTACAATAACTCCTCGTAAAAATTTACGTAAATGTCAATTGTCAAAAAATTATTACAAGAAATGAACATGTTGAGGGAAAAGTAGTGTCTGAGAAACCAGAACCATCTCCACTTTTGAGTATAGAAGATTCTTTAATTGCTATAATGATTGCCGAGGGCTTGTCGGATGAAACGATATCAGGTCGTGAATTGTTGTCAATAAGTCGTATAGTGGATCATTTACCGATATTCCAAAACTATGACCAAAAAAGAGTTCAAACCATCGCACAAACTGTTTTTGATTTATTTGAAGAAGAAGATGGATTGGATGCACTTTTTGGGTTAGTTAAGCATGCACTACCAGAGACCCTTTATGAAACTGCCTATGCACTAGCATGCGATGTTGCAGCTAGCGACGGTCGATTATTGGAAGTAGAACTTCAAATGTTAAAAGAGATTAGATATGAATTGAATATCGATAGATTAAATGCCGCGGCAATAGAACGAGGAGCACGAGCTAGGCATCAAAAAATTTAAATCATTAAGTAAAATTTTTAATTCAATTAATGAGAATGTTACGTTTATGATTCTTAGCTTGATATAACAATTTTTTACTGCCCGAAGGACGCGAAAACTGCACTTTAGGAATAGAATCTCTTTTTTGTAAATCTGCTGAAAAAATCGCAAAAGCTGCGTAGGGGACACCGTTTTTTATAACATAGCCCGCAAGACCTCTGTTGAAATACATTGCTCCTGTTTTTGCAACAATTCTAACCGCTGGGCTTATTAATTTTCCTGTTTTTAGACTGTAGATCTTTATTTCTTTTAATAAAGGAACCAATGTCTCCATAGTTTCATCCCGACTCAAGAACTTAATGAAATCTAAGCTTGATACCCGACTTTTTATGGTTAACCCCGAATGATTTACAAACTTATTACCAGCCGTTTTTGAAACAAAGTTAAACCACTTTGTCATTATTAAGCCCAAAGCCATAATATTTGGCGTTGGGAGCGCCCAAAAATTAGCAGCAAATACACCAATTATTTCGGCAATAACATTGGTTGAGCGATCTAACATTTCTTTTGCAATTGACGATAAATTTTTAGAATGGTGACGAAACAGTAGCATTAATCCAGGCAAATTTTTGTTTGATGGTATTGGATATGGTGTGTCAACCCCATTTTTTCAACATGAGATGTAGAGCAGAACTAGCAAACTCAGAGGAAAACCTCACTGGGAGCCAGCGCATACCTTTTTCTTTTAATATTTCTTTCGATACCGCCCATATTTCAGTTCGTTTATCCATGTCATAGCTATACTCGAACCCAGAAGCGATGTGTTCCTTGGCAATTATTGAAATATTGCTGACGGACGCTCTAGACTTAAAGTATCAAGTTTCTAACTCAAGATCGTAATTATTTCCTTTTTCCCCCATGAAAAAAGAATTTTATTTTGATTTAAATTTAAAGCAGAAAAACCAGGATTAAAACTTTCGTGAGGCAACTGGGAGGGATCGATAGTCAAAAAGTCAGGGATTACGTTTCTATTATAAAAAAAATTACCAGAAATCTTTTTAATGCCTCTGTCTTTAAGCGAATCCACAAAACTTTGTAAATTAACTGAGGATAATGAAGGGTCGCCACCACCAATGAAATAAAGATTTCCTTCCAACCGGCCATTTTTTACTTTTCCATCCGTGAACAAATCTGTTGAAAAAGTAAAATCATTACCAATAACTTCAATCCCATAAACTGCAGTTACCGCTTTTACTACGGACGCCACAGGCAATTTACGATCTTCATTGTAACTATCTAAAATTCTTTTTGTTTTAATGTCAAACATAGCTGCTGTTGTTTGCTTTTCTAGATTAATTTCTTTTATAACCTCATTTAAACTTATTCTTGAACTTGCAAACGCTGGGAGCCCAAGCCCAGCACGCGAAAAAATTAATGTAATGTAATTTAAAAATGTACGCCTTGATTTGCGATCAAACTTTTTCATTTCCGCTGGACATTGCAGCGTATCTGAGTCGAGGAAACATCGCGCGTTGGGCCTCCAAGAAGAGACCATACCGGTGGATTCATGAATGGCATCAAACCAGCATACGATGATTTCACTCGAAATTTTTGATAGCGCAACGCTGTTAGTGATAATCCAGCTCTGATTGTATCACCAGGACGAGCCATTACGCCTACTGGAATATTCTCCATTATCCAAGTCCATTTTTCCCACTTATGAAAGTTTATGAGATTATCAGCCCCCATTAGCCATACAAAACGTGTATTTGGATAAGCTACAAAAAGTTTGCGCAATGTCTCTGCAGTAAATTGGGTATTTAGCCTATTTTCGATATCTAAAATCATTACCCTTGGATCTTGAATAATTTTTTTACACTCATTAACCCTGATGTCGATCGAAGTTGGACTTTTTATCTTTAATGGATTTCCTGGACTTACAAGCCACCAGACCTTTTTAAAACGAAATGATTGCAAAGCTTGATGAGTAATATGTACATGTCCATCATGCGGTGGATTAAACGACCCGCCAAGGAGACCGACCGTGTTACCATCCATAATGAATTGTTTTGAGGCTATCATAACTTTCTCACAATTATCGAAAAACTATTCTTCAAAAAGCTGATTCTTTGCGCTTATAGAAACCTGTGTCAACAGTATAATCGAAAAACATAATATCTTTATTGCACTTTCGGCACTATCGCAGTACACCAACTTTAAATTTAGAATATGGAAGAGAAATGGGCGCTACAAAATATATTTACCACATGGAAGGTGTATCAAAAACTTATCCAGGAGGTAAAAAATGCTTTGAGAATATTCACCTATCATTTTTACCTGGTGTAAAAATAGGTGTTGTAGGAATTAACGGTTCAGGGAAATCTTCCCTCATGAAGATTATGGCTGGTCTTGATAAAGATTTCAATGGAGAGGCTTGGTCAGCGAAAGACGTTTCGGTAGGCTATCTGCCCCAAGAGCCTGAATTGGATACTGAAAAAACTGTTCGTGAGAACATAATTGCTGGTATCAGTGAAAAACAATCTCTACTTAATGAATTTAACACCATTGCCGTAAAGATTGGTGAAAACTACTCTGATGAGTTAATGAATGAAATGACTTTACTTCAAGATAAAATTGACTCCGAAAATTTGTGGGACTTAGATAGTAAAATTGACATAGCAATGGAAGCTTTGAGATGTCCAGACAATGAGTCATCAATATCGAGTCTCTCTGGAGGAGAAAAACGGCGCGTTGCGCTATGCAAACTGCTTTTGCAATCGCCAGACATGTTACTTCTTGATGAGCCGACAAACCATCTTGACGCTGAAACAATTTCTTGGTTACAAAAACATTTAATTGATTATAACGGAACTATTCTATTAGTCACGCATGATCGGTATTTTCTCGACAACATAACAGGCTGGATTCTTGAATTAGATAGAGGAAGAGGAATTCCCTACGAAGGAAATTATTCAAACTGGTTAACAAAAAAAGCTGAAAGAATGCGCCAAGAAACACGTGAAGACAAATCACGTCAAAAAATTTTAGAAAATGAACTGAAATGGATCCGCCAAGGCGCCAAAGCGCGTCAAACAAAACAAAAAGCACGAATTAACTCTTATAATGAGATGGTCTCAGTATCTGAACGAGAAAAATTAGCTAATGCTCAAATAGTTATTCCAAATGGCATCAGACTAGGGTCAAAAGTAATTGAAGTTAATAATTTAACAAAAGGATACGGCGATAATTTGTTAATTGACAATCTGTCATTTTCGCTGCCACCTGGCGGTATAGTTGGGGTAATTGGACCAAATGGGTCCGGTAAGACAACATTATTCAGAATGTTAATTAAACAAGAAAAACCTGACCAAGGCAGTATAACTTTTGGTGAAACTGTTAATTTATCTTACGTAGATCAATCTAGAGATAACCTTTCTGGCGATAACACTGTTTGGGAAGAAATATCTGATGGTCTAGATGTCATAAAACTTGGTGATGCGGAGGTAAACTCGAGAGCTTATTGTGGGTCATTTAACTTTAAAGGCGGAGATCAACAAAAACGAGTAAGATTATTATCAGGCGGAGAACGCAATAGAGTTCATATGGCTAAATTGTTGAAGACGGGTGGAAACGTACTACTACTTGACGAGCCAACAAATGACTTAGATGTTGAAACACTCCGGGCTTTGGAAGAAGCATTACTTGATTATGCCGGATGTGCAATCGTAATCAGTCACGATAGGTTTTTCCTTGACCGGTTATGTACTCACATATTAGCATTTGAAGGCGATAGCCAAGTAGAGTGGTTTGAAGGTAATTTTGCCGATTATGAAACTGATAAAATTCGCAGACTAGGTGTAGACTCAATAGAACCAAAAAGAATAAAATATAAAAAGTTTAGACTCTAAAATAATTTTATTTCAATCTTAAATTTTGCATTAGTGGAAATAACTTTTTCATATCCGGTCCACTATCTTTTCCAGTCAAAGCTTTTCTCAATGGTAAAAATAAATTTTTTCCAGATCTACTTGTTTCTACCGCGATAGTGTTAGTCCAAACCGACCAACTATTCCTATTCCTTGGAGCACTTGGAATTAGTCGCATGCATGTCGAAATGAAATCTCGATCTTGCGGTGAAATTTCTGGTTCTACTCCATCTGTACAAAGACGCCATAAATCACTTAGGTCAGATCGTCGAGAAATATTTTCTTTAGCCATGTCCCAAAACTCCTCCTGTAAATGTTTTGGTATGTTCAAATCACTCAGCTGTTTTTTCACCTGATCAAATGGTAGCTTTGTTAAGAATTTTTGTGAGAATAGATTTAAATCATTTTGATTGAACTTGGTTGGAGCCGCCCCAAAGTGATTAAGATCAAAATTTTCTAATATTTCTCCAACCGAACTTTCAGAGATCAGTGTATTTTTACCGCCTAAATAAGACATAAAAATAAAAATAGCCTCCGGTTCAAGACCCATTTCTTTTAGTTCGCGTAATGATAAATTTTTCATACGTTTAGACAATGGTTCTCCCGATGGCCCAACCAAAAGAGAATGGTGCGCAAACGAGGGAAGAGCAGATTTAAATTTTTGCAAAAGTTGAATCTGAGTAGCAGTATTTGTTACATGGTCACTGCCACGAATAACAAAATTGATGCCAAAATCGACATCATCAACGACTGATGCCAAAGTATATAAGAATTGACCATCAGCTCTAATCAGAACAGGATCCGAAACAGAACTGGCATCAACCGATACCGAACCCAAAATAGCATCCTGCCACACAACTCGTTCATGATTTAATTTGAATCGCCAATAGCTAGGCCTTTTTTCTCGCAAACAGTTTTTTTCTTCTACGGATAGTTTTAAGGCTGATCTATCATATACTGGAGGTCGTCCCATGCTCAACTGTTTGCGACGTTTAAATTCCAACTCCTCGGGTGTCTCAAAACATTCATAGAGACAATCTGCATCTCGTAGTTGCTGAGCTGCAGATTCGTAAAGCGGTATTCTATCCGATTGTTTTTCGCATCTATCCCATTCGAGACCAAGCCATTCAAGGTCTCTTTTTATTTGATCAGAAAATTGTTTCTCTGAACGCTCTTTATCAGTATCGTCTAATCGTAGTATGAACTGTCCAGTAGACTTTTTCGATACTAAGTAATTTAAAATCGCAGTTCGTAAATTACCAACGTGTAAAAACCCTGTGGGTGATGGAGCGAACCTTGTTATGAAATTCATGATTGATCCCTCCATTGCTGAACTAATGGATATCTTCTTCCGGACCAAAAGGCTCTGTCAGTTAAATTTGGACCTGGAGCGGCTTGAAAACGCTTATGCTCAGATAAATAAATAAGTGTTTCTATTTTTTTTATAATTTTTTTGTCATAACCCAATCCAATCAGGTCATTTACCCCTAGATCCTGATCAATTAGTCCAGATAAAATACCATCCAAAATATCATATGGTGGAAGGCTGTCATCGTCTCTTTGATCCAACCGAAGCTCAGCCGATGGTGGTTTGTCGATAATTGATTTTGGAATAATTTCACCTTTAGGGCCCATCATCCACTCAGAGTGATGCTGGTTTCTCCATTTGCAAGTCTCAAATACCCTAGTTTTATACAAATCTTTTATCGGATTATACCCCCCAGCCATATCGCCATAGATGGTCGAATAGCCGACCGCTACCTCTGATTTATTACCCGTTGTAAGGAGCATCATATTAAACTTATTCGATAATGCCATCAATATGATACCACGTAAACGTGACTGAATATTCTCTTCTGTCAGATCCTCCTCATAGCCATCAAATACTCTAGCTAAACTACCATTGATGACCTCATTAGCCGGGTCGATAGGTATTGTCTCAAATGAACAATTCAAATTTTTAATAAGAAGTGCGGCGTCATCGAGTGACCCTTTAGAGCTAAATTTGGAGGGTAGCCTAACACACAAAACATTGTTGGGTCCCAGGGCGTCCGTAGCAATAGTCGCAACAAGTGCGCTATCAATTCCACCAGATAATCCAATGAGAACTTTTGAAAAACCACTTTTGCTTGTATATTCCTTTACTGCCTCAACCATTGCTCGATAATCTTGAGAAATAATGTTTCCGTATCTAACTTTGTTGCCAGGCATCGCTAACCATACTTTATCTTTAACTTGAAAGTTTATTATTTCCTCAACCTCATCAAATTGAGGAAGGCTAACAGCAATTTTTCCTCCTGGGTTCAAAACAAAACTAGCGCCATCATAAACTAAATCATCTTGTCCACCGGTCATATTAAGATATACAATAGGGATTCCGGCCTCGATCGAGCGTCTCGTAACTACCTTATTTCGAATGTCCAATTTTTCTCTTGAATAAGGAGACCCGTTAGGCGATATTAAAACATCAGCACCAGCATCAACCATCCTCCGTGTAACATCTTTAAACCATAGATCTTCGCAAATTGGACATCCAATTTTAATACCAGAAACTTTGAAAGGTCCAGCAATCGGTCCCGACGAAAATACTCGTTTCTCGTCAAAAACATTTGTATTAGGCAAATGATGTTTTCGAGATACGATCGAATGACTTCCGTCTTTTATTAAATAATAAGCATTGAATATTTTGTTATTCTCAAAAACTGGTGCTCCTATGAGAGCAGCCGTTGGTCCCTTTAAATCTGTCTTCAATTGTTTGATTGCGACCTCTACTTCTTGTAAAAATGCTTTTTTGAGAATTAGATCCTGTAATTGATAACCAGTCAAACACATCTCTGGAAAAGCAAGCAAATCAACTTGGCTACTAACCGCGCGTGAATACGATTCTTTAATTCTTTTAAGATTCTTCGTTAAATCACCTACACAAGGATTGAACTGCGCAATCATTAACGAAAAATGTTGGTTCATTGGTGTACTACCTTGAGGCTGTAATTAAATTTATCTCATTGATTATTATTTATCTCATTGATTATTATAAGAGCGTAGAATAAAATGCAATTGCACATAAATAATAGTTGGCTGAATTGATGAATAAAACAACTGTTGAGACACTGCACTGTGTCTTGGAAGATTTTTCAAACCATAACCAGTAAAAATAATTGTTTTTTTAATAGACAATGGGCTAGATCTGAGTCGAATATTTGACTAGTATTTTAATAAAGATAGAAAGTCAGTAAAGGTAGTAATTTAATGCAGGCTCTCACAAAATTATTTTTTTCAGTTATCGTGGTCATTTTCGTCCAAGCGGGTCATATTGCGTGGGGCTCCAACGTACAGCTAAAACAATATAGCAATGGTGGAATTTATGAAGGTGAATTCCTTGACGGCAAACAGCATGGATCAGGGAAATATATCAGTGCCGACGGTTACGAATATGACGGTCAATGGGTAAATGGTTCCATAGAGGGTTTTGGAACAGCCAAATATAGCGACGGTTCCACTTATACTGGAAATTTTAAAAACAGCAAACCGAATGGGATTGGTAAATTAATTTTTTTAAATGGAGGCTCCTACGACGGAGAATGGGAGAATGGGAATTTTCAAGGGAAAGGTACAATTATCTATTCTAATGGGGATACATATACCGGTACTTTCCAAGATGGAAAAAGGTCTGGATTTGGCGTGATTAAAAGCAAAGATAGTCACGAGTACGCCGGTGAATGGATAAACGACGAAAAGAATGGGCAAGGAACAATTCGATATCACGATGGTTCTGTGTATGAAGGCGAATTTAAAAATGGTCTTCAAGAAGGGACAGGAACATTGACGTTTACAGACGGTTTAAAAATTAATGGTAGTTGGGGAAAAGGTGAAATAATGGGCCTTGTGACCATCAAACAACCTAATGGTGACCGATATGAAGGAAATATGCTTGCTGGAAAAAGAAATGGAAAAGGCATTACTTACTATGCTTCTGGAGATATCTATGATGGAAATTTCAAGAATGATAAGCGAGAAGGCTCTGGAATATTCACCAGCACAAAAGGTCATTTGTACGATGGGCAATGGGTAAATGGAAAAATGGAAGGTAAAGGTAAAATTACCTTCTCTGACGGGTCAATATACGTAGGTGAATTTTTTAATGACAACGCGCATGGAGTAGGAAAGATTTCTTACCCAGACGGCGGCTTTTATGACGGAACTTGGAACAATGGAGTCATCGAAGGATCTGGAGAAGCTCATTACGCCAATGGATTGGTGTACGTAGGTGAATTCAAAAATGCCAAAAATCATGGTCAAGGAACTATGAATTACACAGACGGGTATTCATATTCTGGAAATTGGAAAGACGGCACACCAGACGGGAAAGGAATTTCCAAATACCCTGATGGAACAATATACCAGGGCTCCTTTCAAAACGGAGAGAGGCATGGCGAAGGCAAAATTATTATGCCTGACGGATTCAATTATTCAGGACGTTGGGTGGCAGGTGAGATAGATGGCAAGGGCAAAGCCGTTTATCCAAACGGGGATGTATATGAGGGTTCGTTTCGAAAAGGGCAACGGGAAGGTCAAGGTAGAATGCAATATGCCAACGGCGACGAATACAATGGAAATTGGATAAAAGGAGAAAAAGAGTCCACTCAATAAGGGATTTTTTTACCATCAACTGCATAAAAACCACCCGTATCTCGAAAGGTTTTTTGTTCGATTATTCTTAAAATACTTTTTGCGGCCTGGTCTGGTAACGTAAATTCTCTGTTTTTAAGATAATTCGCGGTAAGTTTGCTTTTCACCGTGCCAGGATGAAGTGATAAAAAAACAGAATGCGGGTTTTTTCTTAAGGCTTCGACAGAAGCCGTTTTTACAATTTGGTTAAGGGCAGCCTTTGATGCTCTGTATGACACCCACCCTCCTAATCGATTATCTTCAATTGAACCGACTCTCGCTGATAATGTTGCAAATACAGCTTTACCGGTTCGCGGAAGAAATTTAACAAAATGCTTCATTAACAAAGCAGGGCCTACAGCATTAACTTTAAATTGACTAAGCATGTTTTCTAATTCGATGGTATTTAAAGACTTTTCAGGACCAATTTCTTTTATCTCTAACGCCCCAGTAGCATCTAAAATCAACTGAAACTGACCAGTTTGTTTAACGGCCAACGAAACAATTGTTTCAGGCTTGAAAAAATCCAAACCGTCTTGGCTCCTACAAAGGGTCACAATATTATGTGATCCAATTATTTTCTTTAAATTCTCTACTATTGCCGACCCAATAGCTCCTGATGAGCCAATAATTAGTGCCCTACAATTAGGATTGAAAAATAAATTGTTACTTCCTGTCATTTTCTCTCGTAAATAGTGGTTAAGCGGGTAATTATTTTTACTTTCTTATTTTCGATGGGCGCATTAAAATGACGTTTTACACGACACCGATCTGTGTATAATATAAATGATGACTAGATGGGGTAAGTAGCGCTGGTAAACGCAATATCAAGGGTTTATGAAAGTCGATCAGAGTAGAAGCCTAACGGCCAAACTAACGGCAAGGCATGAGAGAAGGTAATATGACAGATAACAATGAAAAAGTTTTAATTTTTGATACAACATTAAGAGACGGTGAGCAGAGTCCTGGTGCAACCATGTCATTACCTGAAAAACTACAAATTGCCGAACTACTGGATGAAATGAGAGTCGACGTAATTGAAGCGGGATTCCCAATAGCATCCGAGGGTGATTTTGAAGCAGTATCAGAAATTGCGAAAAGCACAAGAAATGCTGTAGTTTGCGGTTTAGCGCGGGCTAATGTTAACGATATTGATCGATGTTGGGCTGCTGTAAAAAATGCTAAATCTCCACGGATCCATACATTTATTGGAACTTCGCCGATACATCGAGAGTATCAGGTCCGACTAAATAAAAAAGAAGTTCTTGAAAAGGTACAAGCGACAGTAATGCATGCGCGAGACTTGTGCCCAGACGTTCAGTGGTCTCCAATGGACGCAACCCGAACAGAAAATGATTTTTTATGCAGAGTAATAGAAATTGCCATAAAATCTGGAGCTACAACCATTAATATACCAGACACTGTGGGTTATACAGCTCCTGGTGAGAGTGCAAAAATTATTAAGATGATAAAAAATCGAGTCCCAAATATCGATCAAGTTATAATAGCAACGCATTGTCATAACGATTTAGGGATGGCAACTGCAAATGCTTTATCGGCTGTTGAAGCAGGAGCCCGACAAATAGAGTGCACAATAAACGGTTTGGGTGAAAGAGCTGGCAATACTGCATTGGAAGAAGTGGTAATGGCCATTCAAGTCCGAAACGATATTTTTCCATATTTTTCTAATATCGATACAAAAAAACTTATGTCGGCAAGTCGTTTAGTTGCAACCGTATCAGGTTTTCCAGTTCAATTTAATAAGGCTATAGTCGGTAAGAATGCTTTCGCACACGAAAGCGGTATTCATCAGGATGGAATGCTAAAGCACTCAGGTTCATTCGAAATAATGAGTCCCGAGGATATTGGTCTAACTGACTCTAACTTGGTAATGGGCAAACACTCTGGCAGAGCCGCGCTTAGAAAAAAACTTGAAGATCTTGGCTACAATATTGGAGATAACAAGCTAAAAGATTTATTTGTACGATTTAAAGAATTGGCAGATCGAAAGAAAGAAATATTTGACGATGACCTGATTGCGCTTATGTCCGATAGTGCTACTCACGAAGCTAATGATTACATTAAACTTGAAAAACTTGAGGTATATTGTGGTACAGAAAGTCCACAAGAAGCAAAAATTGTCTTATTAATTGATAATAATATTTGTGAAACAACTGCTGTGGGTGACGGACCAGTTGATGCTGTTTTTAAATCTGTAAAAAAGATTTTTCCGAATGAATCTAGCCTACAATTATATCAAGTTCACGCAGTTACTGAAGGGACAGACGCTCAAGCCACCGTATCTGTGCGACTCGAAGAAAGCGGTAAGATAGCCACTGGGCAATCGTCCGATACCGACACGGTGGTTGCGAGTGCAAAGGCTTATATTAATGCTCTAAATAAACTTTTACTAAGGCGAGAAAAAAAAGCGCCGAATAAAATATAATAAAAATTTTACACTAACGCAGTGTTCATAAGTAAAAGGAAGGATTGCTTTTAACAGAAGAAACTGCGATAGAAATAGTTTTGTAACTGATAAGAGGTGAGAAAGAAAATGTATGGAACTATAAGTAGTTTTTTTTCGCCTGACATGGCTATCGATCTCGGTACCGCTAATACCTTAGTTTACGTTCGCGGTAAAGGAATAGTACTTAATGAACCGTCAGTAGTCGCTTACCACCTGAGAGATGGTAAAAAGCAAGTTTTAGCGGTTGGAGAAGACGCCAAACTTATGTTAGGTAGAACTCCTGGATCAATAGAAGCAATACGGCCGATGAGAGACGGTGTCATAGCTGATTTTGATGTTGCCGAAGAGATGATAAAATATTTTATAAGAAAAATTCATAAACGCGGGAATATAGCAAAACCGAAAATAATTGTTTGTGTTCCTCACGGTGCTACACCTGTTGAAAAACGAGCTATTAGAGAGTCAGTGCTGTCAGCTGGTGCACGTAAAGCCGGTCTTATCGCCGAACCAATAGCCGCAGCTATTGGAGCGGGGATGCCAATAACCGATCCAACTGGTTCAATGGTTGTTGATATTGGCGGGGGAACAACAGAAGTAGCCGTTTTAAGTTTGGGAGATATCGTTTATGCCCGTTCAGTCCGAGTTGGCGGTGATCGAATGGATGAAGGTATTATCTCTTACTTAAGAAGACAACATAACTTGCTCGTTGGTGAGGCAACCTCAGAGAGAATTAAAACGCAAATAGGAACTGCAAGAATGCCGGAGGACGGAAGAGGTGCATCTATGGATATCAGAGGCCGGGACCTTCTAGGTGGTGTGCCAAAAGAAACTGAAGTCACCCAAGCTCAGGTTGCCGAGGCACTATCTGAGCCAGTACAACAAATATGCGAAGCAGTAATGACAGCCCTGGAAAGTACACCTCCCGATCTTGCCGCAGACATAGTTGATAGAGGGGTAATGCTTACTGGTGGGGGTGCATTATTAGGTGATCTGGATCTGGCTTTGCGTGAGCAGACTGGGTTGGCTATTTCGATAGCAGACGAGTCGTTAAATTGTGTTGCTCTAGGAACCGGCAAATCTTTAGAATTTGAAAGGCAACTTGCGCACGTAATTGATTACGGTTGAAATTGTTATATCCTAAGAAGATTCTAGTCTGGGAAGGGTTTAATTGTGGCAGTAGATCAAGATGCAGCTTGGACCGCTGTAAAACGATTCTTCTTTATTCTTATTCTTCTAACTTTAATACTCTTGTTTGCCTTATGGCGACTTGATAACCAAAGAATTGAGCGCTTTAGATACGCTTTGATTGATGCAATCATTCCAAATACAAACTTTCTTTTGAAACCGGTAAACATTACCTACCAAATAATTTCTGATTTTAAATCGTATGTTAACCTATATCAGCAAAACCAATATTTGAAAAGTGAACTAGAAGAAATGACCGGCTGGAAAGAAGTCGCTCTTCAATTAGAGCAAAAAAATGCCGAACTCAGCATCTTAAATAACGTAAAATTAGATCCGACAATTAATTGGGTAACAGGCCAAGTAGCAGCAGATAGCGGCAGCCCATTCAACCAGTCGATTCTCTTAAATATTGGCTCTAATGATGGTGTTACCAATGGAGCAGAAGCTATGGGGGGCCTCGGTCTGGTAGGAAGAATATCTGGTTTAGGAAAAAAAACTTCTAGAGTAATATTATTGACCGATGTTAGCTCTTCTATTCCAGTTATTGTTGAAAAATCTGGTCAGCGTGGTCTGGTTAGAGGCGATAATACCATAAATCCTAAATTGAAATTCCTTGAGACATCGAAAAATGTAAAACCAGGTATGAGAGTAATAACTTCCGGCGAAGGTAAAGTTTTTTCACCGAATCTTTTGGTTGGAAATATTGTTCAAGATTCTAAAGGTCAGCTACGAATAAAACTGGCTGCTCAGCTTAAAGATCTGAGCTACCTGCGAATATTAATCAAAAACAATACCGACGTTTTATCTCAACCTGGATCTTTGGTAACAGACTAATTCTGGAGTCATTAATGCAAGGCTACAAATCAATTTTCACAAAAATCTCATTCTTATTTTTTGGTGTTCTATTAGTTATCTTTCAACTTTCTCCGATTGGTCATGTTCCGCAAAATCGTTTTAACCCTGATTTTCTATTTTGTTTTATTTTTATTTTTTTAATTAGAAGTCCACAAAACGTATCGATGCTTTCAATACTAATCATTTCATTACTTGCCGACTTTCTTTGGTTTCGTCCCCTTGGTTTAGCTTCAATAACAACTTTAATTGCGTCAGAACTTTTGAGAAAAGTGTTAATTTATAAAGAGAGGCTTAGGTATCTTGAGGAATTGACTTGCGTGTTCATTATTTTACCAAGTATGTTTGCCGTACAGGAGGTAATAAAGTCTTTTACGATCATTTCAAGGCTGTCGTTTCAACAGGTTGTTAACCACGTTTTATTTACATTTTTGCTTTATGCGATAATAACTTTATTGGTTGTACTCCTAAAAAAATCAAAATTTGCAAG
>MDTB01212232.1_pt1 | contig 15214 bp, 12 predicted proteins | sample 811161 | NCBI WGS metagenome assembly MDTB01 (sample SAMN05326650, study PRJNA326480) | marine metagenome | isolation source: seawater | place: Mediterranean Sea | collected 2009 | reverse complement strand
ACGCTTGATATTTTTGATAACGGAACAAACACGCCTGTTCAAACTGCTCAAGCCGACTCTGCTGCGAATGCTGGAGACCCGCCTCCTGACGCTGGATCAGAAGACGCAACAACTAATCGTGGGACTGCAGATCCAACTCTTGGATCTGTTCTCTTGACATACGTAGGCCGACCATTACAAGCTATTGGAAAATGGGATGAAGTACAATTTTTATTTTATCCATTTAACTCTCATGCTGCAGGAATGTGTCGGACGAACCTATCTAGCTTTCGACTTGTTGGATTTTCAAATTTTTTGACACGTATTACACAAGAGAGACCTTTTATTTCAACATCTGAGTTTGCTGAAAAGCTTTTTAAAGATGGCTGCGGACCTGAAACCGTGTCACACCCTAACTACTGGCGCGGAAAAACATATCAGGTCGTAAATCGTGAGGAGCTGTCAGAAGTTAGCTCTAGAGAGGAGAGGCTTCAAATTATACAAAATGCCAATATTTCTAATGACTCCCTTATATCTGAGATCTATAGCGAGATGGGTTTATCCCGAGATGCAAAGTTTGAAGTTCCAGATATTACAATGCTTACAGAGACTGTTCCGGCAAAAGAAGTTGTCGAAGGTGAATCAAAATCTATTCTAAGAATTCATGTTTTTGATGCTAAGGCTGGAATCCCGCTAGAGGCAAATCTTCTATCTCAAGTCATACAGGGAAATCAGGCAGCACTGAGAGTAGAAGCACAGGGAAGCGAGCCTTCTGTTGACTCATCAAGCGAAGATGAAGCAGATGAAGCAGCTATAGCTGCAAGTCAGTCAGATGAAACAGGCCAGGTAGTTGTTGCCGAGCTGATGGGTGATACTATTGGGCAGGGAGATTCTGCTGCTACGGAATCAATACCAGTCCCTCACACTATTAGTATTTCAAAAATATCTGCCAATATGATTAAAGATGCTATAAAGTCAGTTTATCCTTCTATAACTTTTGGAACAATGTTTACAAATGTTTTTAGTTTTGGAATGAATTCAAATACTGGGGGTGCAGTTAATCAGGTTCTTCTTTTAAATGCAATTGAAGAGAACGGCGATGACGGAAATGCCTCCCAGTCATCTTCTCCTGTTGACGATCTCTTTGTCATTCCTGCAAATGCAACGTTACAAACAGCAGGGTTTCCCGCGGTCCAGTATGGACAGAAATACTACCTTGACATGGGCACCGGTACAACAGCTGATAATTTCTATTACGTTGTTGGCATCCGACATACACTTACACCGGGATCATTTGAATCAACATTTACTTTAACATATAATGGGTCGGGAACTAGTCGATCACTAAGGACAGCAATGTCAGCCGTTGCAAACCTAGTGTATCCTGGAGACACTGTAGAATAAACTTGAAAACTAGCTATAGCTTGTTTTATAGTAAATCTATGATTTTAACTGTTTCATCTTGTGAAATAGGCACAAGAAAGAATTTAATTTTCGATGGATTAAAGTGGTCTTGGTCAGAGAATATTCCTAACGGGTCTCTTTTGTGGGGATTTGAACACCCGAACGATTTAAGAGATGCTGCAGCATCTTTAAAGCTAGACGTTCTTGATTTTTGGAATACACCATGGGGAATTGCGCAGTCTAAGATACAAGATAGAAAAAGCAAAGTTTACTGGCAATATGCTATGCCGCACAATGTGTGGAGAGAGTATGTTAAAAATCTTGTTAATCAGCTCTGGATTAACTTTTCTGACAAAGATAACAGTTACTATATAGATACACACATGAGAAACAGGAGGGTTGTCTGGCAGCTTTCTAGAGCCGCTCTGTCTAAGCAAGGATATCTTAAGGTTAGAGATGCAGAAAGAGCTAGTCTAGAAAGGTTCAAGCCTGATCAGAGTGGTAGAGTAGAGAGGTCAAAGTATTCTTTTTCTAAAACTGTTACAGGTAGAATGACTATATCTGAAGGTCCGAATATTTTAACTCTCAAGAAAGAAAATAGAAAAATATTTAAATCTAAATTTTCGAACGGAAAGATTGTCGAAATAGACTTACAATCTGCTGAGCCAAGAGTGGCTCTCGCACTATTTGGAAAATCTATCTCTGGCGACATTTATGAAAATGTTTCAAAGTCTCTTGATTTAGATATAGACAGAGAGACAGCGAAAATAGCTACTCTGTCTGCTCTCTACGGAGCTTCTCAGCATGCTTTAAGGTCTCAGCTTAATAGTAATACAATGGCAATTAAAGTTTTAGAAGCTGTAAAAGAATATTTTAGCGTCCTGCATCTAGAAAAGATGATTAATGAACAGTATAAAGAGTTGGGCTATGTTTCAAATACTCACGGGAGAAAGATATTTTCTGAGATACCAAGTGTCAATCACTTTATTCAATCTTCTACTGTTGATGTTTCCTTTGATATATTTGAAAATCTTTTGAAAAAAGTAAAAGAGATGAAAATAGATGCAGTGCCGCTGTATATTATTCATGATGCAATTATTCTAGATGTTAATCCGGCTTCATATAAAGACTTAGTTGAACTATGCTCAAACGGATTTGAATCAAAAACTGCTAGAATAAACTTTCCAGTTAAGATCAAGGAGATAAAATGACTATTACACTAGAGGAAAAAATGAAACAAACGTGGGAAAAATATCAATCCCTATGTGAAAGGCTAGGAGATGAAAATATAGATATTTTTCTTGAAATCATGGGTGAAAGGCTTTTGATGTGCCCGGCATCTTTAAGAGAAAATGAATATAATTCAAGACCCGGCGGGCTTGTCGAGCATGCATTAGATGTTGCTCTTGCGATGAAATCTATTAATGAAACTCTCAAGCTTGGAGTGTCAACTTCTTCAATATTAAAAGTTGGTCTTCTTCATGAAATTGGAAAGATAGGGGATGAGGAGAATGATTGGGTAGTTGAGCAAGATTCTGAATGGCATCGCAACAATCTCAAGCAGAATTACAAGTACAACGAAGGAGCAGCTAAGATGTCCATTTCTCACAGAACACTCTATCTTTTACAAAAGTTTGGCATCAAGCTTACACAAGATGAGTGGATTGCAATTCAAATTGCGCCAGGTTCTCATTATGAAGAGAACCGATTTTATGTCGGAGCTGAGCCTACACTTGGTGCCCTCATTCAGAAAGCAAAGTCTTTAGTAATTCACAAGTCAACAATAAAAAACTAGAATATTTATAAGATAGCATGGCTATCAAAAGAAAAGAGTTTTTAAAAAAATACACGGGCACCATGAATTCTGGGGACGGCAACTGGTCTGGGAAAGGCATGGGCGGCGGTGCTGTGGGCGGCGGCGACGGATACAAAGAAAAGATAGGTAGGGAGAAAATACCCTGGACCCTAAAAGGATTTAAAGGTCAACCTTCTATGGCTGCTGATGCAGGATTTTCCTCTATTGTTATGTCTCGAGTAAACAAGGGGAGAGATGAAAAATATGATCCTAGACCCATGTTTCCAGATCAGGACGTGAAAGAAGATAGTGAGATAGATAATTATATAGCAGAGCTTCAGGAATTGCCAGATATGAAACAGAGATATTTTAAAGAAGATAGAATTGTAAATAATTCGAAATACTCGCTAGAAGATCTTTCCAAAATAATGGAAGAGCAAATTGAGTGGAGAAGGTTTATTCCCGATCCAGTAGAAGATGCTGCTGAGTGGGCAGGGGACAATTGGAGAGCAGCAGTCCCAGACTTTCTAGAAGATGAGGCTGAAGCTGCAGCAGCTGCAGTTTCTGATATTGTCGATATGGGAAGAGATGCAGGATCTGAAGCTGCTGAATATATTCAAGGAAAAATTGAAAATCTAGGCGCTGACTCTGAAACGTTTGACGAAGTTAGGGAAAAAGCTCTTGAGATAGGGCGTGATTTTCTTGCAATGACTGCGATGGGAATTCCTGTAATTGGAACTTATGCAGCTGCATCTTTTGTCCTGTATAACATGGCTGAGCTTGACAAAGCCTACGGAGACTTGCAGGAATCTCTAGATAGACTTTTTGTAGATGGAAGAGAAGATGATCTTCAGCATCTTGAGATAACTACAGCTATGCTATTTGATGATTACATAGACATGCTCCAGGCTTCTACATATCTTATACCCTTCGTAGGAACAGCAAAGGGCATAATTGGATCAGCATCTAGATTGATAGCAAGGTCAAAAGCTGTAGGTGCAGCAAGATTTTTTGGACTTGCTGGAAATAAAGCACTGTCTTCTGCAATTAGATCTGAAATACTTTTAAGCCCAGTTTTTAAATTTGTTGTTGAAATTTCTGAATCTAGTTTGCCAGACAATCTCGGAATTGATAAGTCGCAGATGTATGATGTTGTAGTGAGAACACCAGCATGGCTTAGCGTTAGTACTAAGGTTTTAAAATCTGCACTTACACAGCATGAGAGCTGGGTAGCTGAAGGTTCTCAGGGAGAGTTTAAGTTTAACCCAGAAGCTCTAGGTTTGTCTGATGAAGAATCGAGAGAAGTGAGCCAAAGATTAACAGCCGGAGATTATAGATCGGGATTAGGCTCATGGGTAGCAGAAGAGATGGAGAAAGTTAAATCTGGTGCAGAAGACATTGTAGTAGATGCAACCGAAGATATAAACACAGACTTGTTTCAGGAGAAAAAAGAAATGAAAAGTAAAGAAGACTTGCTTAGGCAGTTTATAAGAGAGTCAATTTATCACACAGCGCAGACTGAGCTCGATGCTCAACCATCCGGATGGGCATATAGACAGCCTCCTACATCTGATGAATCTTCTCTGGAGGCCATGGGTTCTGGAAAAGACCTGGTTAATTTTAAGGCAGATATGGGATATGTCAGCTATCAATCTCGACCAGAGGACTTAAAAGAAGAAGCACTGAGAAGGATAGTTAGAAGAAAAATTAAGCTTCTCGAGTCTAAAAAAAAAAATTAGATAATACAGAACAAGAAGTAGATGATCTTGAAGAGTTTAGCTCTATTGGCGGTGGTGCTATTAGCGGTTATACTTTGCCGCTTGGAATGAAGGGTGCCGGAGATGCAATGGATAGTGTCTTTCCATGGAAAAAAGTAAAAAAATCTAAAAAGAAGACATCAAAAAAGAAATCTAAAAAATCTTGAAAACTATTAGCTGTTGCTGTAATATGACTAGGCAATGGAAATTAAATATTAAATATTAAAAACTAAAGCATTGCAATTTAAAAACTAAAAGGAAAAATAACATGGCGATTGATTTCGACGCAATTAGAAAGAAGCTTGACCGGCTTAGTGGTGCAACACGAAACAGGTCTGTAATGTGGAAGCCGACTGAGGGTGAGGAGCACGTTGTTAGACTGCTATCATTCCCAGAGAATGACGGGCAGCCGTTTAGGGAAATGTGGTTCTACTACGGTATTGGAAATAACAGAGGGCTTCTCGCACCTAATCAGTTTGGAAATCCTGATCCAATTCAGGAGTTGATTACAAACTTGCGTGAAGACGGCTCTAAGGAGTCATACGAGCTAGCTAAGAAGCTCTATCCTAAAATGAGAACCTATGCTCCTGTCATTGTTCGCGGAGAAGAAGATAAAGGGGTCCAGATTTGGGGGTTTGGAAAGACTGTCTACCAGGCACTGCTAGGTCTTATGCTTGATGAAGATTACGGAGATATCACGGATCCAAAAACAGGTCGTGATATTAAGGTTGCATGTGTAAAGCAGCCTGGTCGAAAATGGGCAATGACTGAAGTTCGCCCACGAGGCAAGCAATCCAATCTTTCCGAAAGCACAGAAAAGGCTACAGAGTGGCTTGGGGCAATCCCCAGTCTAGACGACATTTACCAGTGCAAGTCTTACGATGAGCTTTCAAAGATTGTTAATGACTGGATTAGTGATGAAAATGATACAGCAGACGATTTTGAATCGACTCCAGCTGCTGGGACAACTTCAAGCTCTAGTGATAAGTCTTACAACAGTCTAGATGATGCATTTGCTGATCTTATGGATGATTAAGCTCTAGCTTCTATAAATTAAAAAACGGCACCGATAATATCGGTGCCGTTTGAACATCTACAGCTAGCCGTGTATATTAAATGTATTCTAGAGGAATAAATGGGAAAAGATACTATACCTGAAGATTTTACACAGGACTTGATTAAATCACTAAACAAAGACCACGGGCAGAGAGTTGCGTATAATCTGTCTGTTGATGAATCTCCTACGCATGTAAAGAGATGGATTAGCACTGGATCTATGCTTCTTGATTATGTCTGTTCAAATCGAAGAGACGGTGGTCTCCCAGAGGGCAGAATTGTCGAGATATTTGGGCCACCCTCAATTGGAAAGTCACATATAGCAACCCAGATCGCTAGGAATACTCAAAAAATGGGTGGGATTGTAGTCTATATTGACACTGAAAATGCTACTTCTGTTGAGAATTTGCAAATGCTAGGCGTAGATGTTTCAAAAAGATTTGTATATGTTGATACTCACTGCACAGAAGAAGTTTTTCAAGTTGCCGAGTCTACGATACTTAAGGCAAAAGGTATGAATAAGGATGTCCCCATTACAATTGTATGGGATTCTGTTGCTGCATCTTCACCCAAGGCAGAGCTTATTGGCGACTATGACAAAGAATCTATCGGATTGCAAGCCAGAGCTATTTCAAAGGGAATGAGAAAGATAACAGGTGTAATCGGTGAGACTAATACACTGTTTGTTATTTTAAATCAGATTCGAACTAAGATCGGTGTTATGTTTGGTGATCCTCACACTACTCCAGGGGGAAAGGCAATACCCTTTCATGCTTCTACTAGGATAAAGCTGGGAGCTGGCCAGCAAATTAAAGATGGTGATGATGTTATTGGCATTCATGTCTCTGCTAAGACTATTAAGAACAAAGTTGCGCCGCCGTTTAGAAAAGTTAATTTTGAAATTCATTTTGGTGTAGGAATAAAAGAGCACGAGCAAGTTTTTGACCTCCTTAGGAAAAATGGCCCAGAAGAAGTCAATGGAAATAAAATAGAGGTAACAGGAACGGGAGGTTGGAAAAATCTAAGCGTCTGCAATACAGATACAGGAGAGATACTAGTTGATAAAAAGTTTCGAAAAGCTGAGTTCAATACTGTCCTTTCCGATCCAATGTATTCTTCTTACCTGGGTGACCTGATTGAAGCAGCTATGGTGAAAAGGTTTAGCACAGCTTCACCAGAGATAGATGTTGAATCTTTATCAGAGATGGAGGCTGTTGCTTTGGATTTAGAGCTTTCTGACCTACCGTAGAATGAAAACTTGTATAATTGTAGACGGTTTAAATTTATTTACACGTCACTTTGTTGCAAACCCGTCAACCAATCAGAACGGGGATAGTGTTGGAGGAATAACCGGGACGCTTGGGGCAATTTCTAGGCTTTCTGAAAGATTTAATCCTGATCGAATTATCGTGGTTTGGGAATCTGGAGGCTCTTCTAGAAAAAGAGCAATATTCCCCGACTACAAGTCTGGAAGAAGGCCGCAGCGGTTAAATCGATATTACGGAGATGATATACCCAATACAGTTGAAAATCGAGATAATCAACTGAATATCTTAATTGCAATCCTTAGAAGCTTACCCGTTCTCCAGGTTTATGTCCCTGATTGTGAAGCGGATGATGTAATAGGCTACCTTTCAAAATACACACTAGGAGATAGCAGGAAAGTAATTGTCTCCTCTGATAAAGATTTTTATCAGCTTTTAGACAAGAAAACACTGATATATTCCCCTACGTGGAAAAAATTTGTTTCTTTCAAAGAAGTGAAAGAGAAGTTTGGAATTTCAGCACAAAATTTCGCCCTTGGAAAATCAATTTGCGGAGACTCATCCGATAGTATTCCAGGAATAAAAGGCGCAGGTTTCAAAACAATATCAAAAAGATTTCCTCAAGTTAAAGAAGAAATTTTTTTTACAATTTCTGATATTGTTACTGAGTGCAGCAGGCAGATAGAAAGTGGATCTAAAGTTAAGATATACAAGTCGATTATAGATTCTGAAGATGTCATAAGAAGAAATTGGAAATTAATTAACCTTGACACTAACAATTTATCACACAGTCAAATTGCTAAAATAACAAATTCAATTGATACTTTTAGCCCTACACGAAATAAAATGAAGATATTGAAAATTTTAAAAAATCACACTATTCAAAATGTTGACATAGACAGATTTTTTTTATCAATGAAACTACTCAAGTAAGAGAAGGATAATGAACGAAGAAGCATACTTTGGCAAGTACGGAAAAACATTTCAGGAAAAAATATTTCAAGCATTTATAGCTGATTCCAACTGGGCAGCACAGATGATAGAAATAATGACACCTTCATATTTTGAAAAAGAGTACTTGAAATATCTTACAAGTAAATATTTTTCATACTATGAAAAATATAAATGCTTTCCTACACTTCCCCTTCTTGTTACGATTGTAAGAGACGACTTGAGAGAGGGCAACGATGTTATTCTTAGAGATCAAATAGTTGAATTTCTACATCGTGTAAAGACAAATCCTGACATAGGTGATTTACAATTTGTCAAAGAGAAGTCTCTTGATTTTTGTAAGAAGCAGTCTCTAAAGGATGCACTAGAGCAAGCAGTTGACCTTATCGCTACAGAAAAATATGACTCTGTTGTAACTCTAATGAAAGATGCAATATCTAAAGGGACACCCGCTACTCTGGGTCATGATTTCTTTAATGACTATGAAAGTAGATTTGCTAAAATTACTAGACTTACATGCCCGACTGGAATTCCTCAGATTGACAAAAAGGATATTTTAAATGGAGGTCTAGGAAGAGGTGAAATAGGGGTTGTTACTGCTCCTACAGGTGTAGGTAAATCTCATTTTCTTGTACATGTTGGGTGTGAAGCACTTAAGGTAGGAAAAAATGTTATCCACTATACATTTGAACTTTCTGAAAGAGCAGTCGGCCTGAGATATGATAGTAACCTTTGTAACATTCCAAGTAATGATGTAGTTGAAAGAAAAGATGAGGTAATTAAAATATATGAAGGCGAAGGTCTTGGGAGATTAATTATCAAAGAGTATCCTACAGGATCAGCGACTGTTCTAACAATTAGAAATCATATTGAAAAACTATTGCTTAAGGGATTCGTTCCCAGTCTAATAGTCATTGACTATGCTGACATTATGAGATCTTCAAGATCCTATGACTCTCTTAGGCATGAATTAAAGCTTGTCTACGAAGAGCTGCGGAATCTTGCAATGGATATGAACTTTCCAGTCTGGACGGCTTCCCAGGCAAATAGAGAAGCGTCTAATGCTTCAGTCGTAGGTCTTGAAAATATGTCTGAAGCTTACGGAAAAGCCATGGTTGCTGATGTTGTTCTTTCTATCTCTAGAAAGCCAATGGAAAAAGCCACAGGTGCTGGAAGGCTTTTTGTTGCAAAAAATCGAGCAGGAAGAGACGGGATTCTGTTTCCTGTTCATCTAGATACATCAATGTCAAAAATTAGAGTTCTTGAGGAAGCTTCAGAAATGTCTCTTTCTGATGTTGTTAAGTCTGATGAATCTGATATGAAAAATCTTTTAAAGCAAAAATGGAGACAGGTCAATTCTTCTGTGTAGTATTGACCTAAGGAGAAATTATGTCTACTTATGAGAAAGCTTATAATTCAACAGTTGATTACTTTAAAGGTGATGGACTAGCTGCCAATGTCTTTGTGACAAAATATGCTCTAACTGACAGAGAGGGAAATTTTCTCGAAGAAACCCCGGAAGACATGCATAGAAGATTAGCATCTGAATTTGCCAAAGTTGAGAAAAAATACCCTAATCCCATGACTGAGTCAGAAATCTTCTCCCTTTTGGAAAACTTTAAATACATAGTCCCTCAGGGATCACCGATGTCAGGAATAGGAAACGATAATCAAGTACAATCAATATCTAACTGTTTTGTAATTGAGTCTCCGTATGACTCTTACGGGGGAATATTAAAGACAGATCAAGAGCTAGTTCAGATTGCAAAGCGAAGAGGTGGCGTCGGATTTGACATATCGAATATTCGACCAAAGGGTATGACAACTGGCAATGCTGCAAGGACTACAGATGGCATTGAAGTATTCATGGATAGATTTAGCAACTCATGTCGAGAAGTAGCACAGGGAGGTCGCAGAGGTGCTCTAATGCTAACCATCTCAGTTCATCATCCTCAAATTCGTGACTTCATAAAGATTAAAAGAGATTTGGCAAGAGTAACAGGTGCTAACATTTCCGTCAGGGTTTCTAATGAGTTTATGGAAGCTGTTAGAGAGAACAAGGAAGTTGAACTAAGATGGCCTGTTGACTCGATTGTTCCTAAAGTTAGCCAAAAAGACAGTGCAGAGGATATCTGGCACCAAATTATTGAAAGTGCTCATGGATCAGCTGAGCCCGGTGTTTTATTTTGGGATACAGCTAAAAGTCAAACACCTTCAGACATTTACAGCGAAGAGGGGTTTGGCTCTGTTTCAACCAACCCGTGCGGAGAAATTATACTTTCTCCTTACGATTCTTGCAGGCTAATGTTGGTAAACTTAACATCATTTGTGAAAGATTCGTGGAGTGAAGATGCTACCTTTGACTTTGGAGATTTTGGACAAAAAGTTCAGAAAGCTCAAAGGTTAATGGATGATATGATAGATCTTGAAATTGAGCAAGTTGACAAAATTTTACTAAAGATAGAAAAAGATAAACAGCCTGAAAGTGTTAAGAGAATTGAAAAAGATCTTTGGGAGAATATAAAGTCAAGAGCAGTTAAAGGCAGGAGAACAGGTCTTGGGATAACTGGTCTTGGAGACATGCTTGCTATGATGGGAATAACTTATGGATCTCAAGAGTCGATTGAAATGACAGAGGAGATTTATAAATGGCTGGCTTTAAACTCGTATGAAGCCTCTATTGTCTTGGCAAAAGAAAGAGGTTCTTTTCCAGCATGGAACTATTTTTTAGAAAAAGACCACCCGTTCGTATCAAAAATAATTGAAGAGCTCTTGCCACATACAAGGCAAGATTATAAAAAATACGGAAGAAGAAACATTGCCAACACAACCACAGCACCTGCCGGCTCTGTCTCTGTGCTAACTCAAACAACATCAGGTATTGAACCATCGTTTATGCTTCACTACACACGACGCAAAAAGCTAACTGGCCAAGATGCAGAAGCCCGAGTTGATTTTATTGATGACTCAGGAGACAAGTGGCAAGAGTATACAGTGTATCATCACGGGTTTAGAAGATGGATGAACTATATGGCCAAAGATAGTCCGGGAATATTTGATGACATTACAGATGATGAAAGGGCTGATATGAGCCCATACTCTGGTGCTACTGCAAATGATATTAACTGGGTTGCAAAGGTGAAGATGCAAGCGGCTGCTCAAAAATGGGTATGTCACGCTATTTCAAATACAACAAACCTCCCAGCTGACGTAGACGTTGAGACTGTGAAGCAAGTTTACATGACTGGCTGGGAACTAGGGTGTAAAGGTGTAACAGTCTATAGAGAGGGCAGTAGATCAGGAGTTTTAGTCTCTGCTGATTCTAAAGAACAGGGCAAGTGCGATGACAAATTTAAAACCAATAGAGCACCAAAAAGACCCGAAAGCCTTCACTGTGACATACATCAGGCATCAATTTCAGGAGAGCCCTGGACTATTATTGTAGGGTTGCTAGAAGGCTACCCATACGAAATTTTTGGTGGAAAATCTGAATATGTTGAAATTCCAAAGAAGTATAGATCAGGATTTTTAACCAAGAAGACAAGAAAAACAATGAACTCAAAGTATAATCTAAAGTTTGGGGAGTCTGGAGAAGAGGTAATTGTTAGAGATATTGCTACTGTTTTTGACAATCCTAACCACTCTGCTTTCACAAGAACATTATCACTTGCTCTGAGGCATGGTGCACCGGTTAATTATGTTTGTGAGCAGCTTCAGAAAGACAGAGACGCAGATCTTTTCAGTTTTTCAAAAGTAATTGCAAGATGTCTCAAGAAATATATTGTCGATGGGACAAGACCAGGAAACGGAACAATAGACTGCAATTGTGAAAATAGTGAAGAGTGTGAAGTCATCTATCAGGAAGGATGTGCAACATGCTTGACGTGCGGATACGCAAAATGCGGCTAATAGCTAACAAGTATTATAAAGGAGCCTAAAGAATGCATTGGAAAAGTACAGTATCGCCTTTAATCAAGGAGATAGAGTTAAGAAAATCCCCGCAAATTATAAGGGTTAATAAGTTTGATGAAAAATCAGCAAAAGAATTTCAAGATCAGGTATCACTTGCCCATAACACTGGACAAAAAGTAATACCAGTTATCATTGATTCATATGGTGGTCAAGTTTATAGTCTTATGGCTATGATATCATCTATAAGAGCAGCTGAGCTCCCTATTGCAACTATCGTAGAGGGTAAAGCAATGAGCTGCGGAGCAGTTCTCTTTACTTTTGGAGAACAGGGTCTTAGATTTATGGATCCTGATGCAACTGTTATGATTCATGATGTTTCCTCTATGGATTTTGGAAAGGTAGAAGAGCTTAAAGCCGGGGCTGCTGAGGCAGATAGACTTAACGATAAGATTTATACTATGATGGCACGCAACTGCGGCAAAAAAGATGATTACTTTCTTAAAATTGTAGATAAGAAGAAGCATGCTGACTGGTTTTTAGACGCTGAAGAGGCGAAAAGACATGGTATGGCTAATCAACTAAGAGTCCCTAGGTTGTCAATTAATGTTGATGTATCTATAGACCTCGACTAGTGAGATGGAATTAATTTCAACACATTTTTGCAAAGCTGCAAATATAGGATATCACGGTAATCTCTTTGGGGGCACAATGCTAGCGTGGCTTGATGAGGCTGGCGCTGCTTTCGCATGTCAAGCATGCGATACACCGAGAATGGTTACAAAAAAGATATCAGAGGTTGTTTTTGAAAAACCAGTAAGGCCAGGCCAGATAATAAAAATTTATGGTGACGTTATACGTGTAGGGACTAGATCTATTACAATACAGCTTGAAGCCAGAAGGCACAGTGTATACAATGGATCTCAGAAGACAGTTCTTACAACATTCATGACATTTGTTAGAATTGATGGGGACGGAGAGGCAATTCCCGTTAGCGATAAAGTTAGAGAGAAGTACATAGAGAAAAAAGAAGATGGATAAGAATTTTTATAATAAGTCAAGCTCTGATAGTCTAGGCTGGTCTCCTGATTGGTTTGGGTGCAAAGAGTTTGATCATAAGCTTGTCAAGTCTGTACAGGCGTGGCAAAGAAAAAATAGTTTAAAAGCAGACGGTCTTGTAGGGCCAATGACTTATAGGCGAATTTGGACTGAAAGAGAATCAAAAATTTCTAACTACGTGCCTAACAAGGTAGCATACACACAATCTAACAAGCATATTGTGCATAATGGAAACTTTATACCGATTGAATGGCCCCAGGTTGTATTATGGGATGACCCTAACGGCTTTAAAGCAAAATCAGGGTGTTATACAGACTTTTCAGGGAGAGAAGATAGAAAGCCAACAATGTTTGTTAACCACTGGGATGTATGCTTAAGCTCTGAGTCTTGTGCAAAAGTACTCAATAATCGAGGCATATCAGTACATTTTTTAATTGACAATGATGGAACAATTTTTCAGATGTTAGATACACAGCACAAAGCCTGGCATGCTGGAATTCCTAGATATGAGGGCGGAAATAATAAAGGAATAGGAGTAGAGATTTCTAACGCTTATTATACCAAGTATCAAAGCTGGTACAAAAGTCACGGCTACGGAGAGAGACCAGTCCAAGAACACGGATATGTGCATGGAAAGACTTTGGATCCTTTTCTTGATTTCTACCCGGTTCAGCTAGAAGCTTTAAAAGCTTTGTGGAAAGCTGTTCACATTGGTATTGGTATTCCTCTTGAGTATCCAAAAACTTCATCAGGAGAAATGGTAACCGGAGTCCATAAAGATTGTGAAAGAGGAAGTTTCAGTGGGTTTTGTAATCATTATAACTTTATTAAGACAAAAATTGACTGTGCCGGGCTAGATCTTCCTGGGCTCATGCGTGATGTAAAGAGAACACCTATGTATTGTCTGGATAGCACATGAAAGATTACTTTGAAGCATATCGTGAGAGAATAGAAGTGTTTGACAATGTTTTTTCTCACTCTTTCAGGGAAGGCATGTACAAGATTGCAAGAGATAGCTCATATAATATCGGCTGGTCAGACACATCAATAATCGAACATCAGGATAAAGTCTTCTTATTTTCAAAGCTTCCTAGAAGGTGGATTGAAAAAAATTTTATTAAAGAGATAGAGGAATCAGAGTGTGAAACTCTCAAGGAGAAGATTAGAAATAGCGGAAGGCTTCTTCGCGGAGGCATAAATTGTGGAATTCTATCTGATAGCTATCTTGCGCATGCACATGCAGGCCAAAATGTTTTAATTTACTATGTAAATCTAGATTGGCAAGATTATTGGAACGGTGAGACTACATTCTTTACGCCAGACCTAAGTGAGATAGCACATACTAATAAATATGTGCCGGGAAGAATCGTTTGGTTTGACGGAGAGATACCTCACACAATAAAACCGGTCTCGTTTTCGGGACCCAAGTTTAGATTTACATTCTCGTTATTTTTTGCTAAAGAAGACCTAGACAGAAGAGACGGAAACGAAGAGTGATAATCAATGATTAAATCAATTGTAGGAAATACACCCCTGGTAAAAGTAAGTGATAAAATTTATGCTAAGCTAGAAACATATAATCCTTCTGGATCAGTCAAGGATAGAATGATTACCCATGTTGTTTTAAAATCTCTAAAGAGAGGCGAAATAAATGATAAAACTGTTCTCTGTGACGCCACTAGTGGAAACACCGGGATATCGCTAAGCATGATTGCAGCTTCTCTAGGTTTAAAATGTGTCATTTTTATGCCTAGTAACATGTCTGAAGAGAGAAAAAGTCTGATGAGAATCTATGGAGCTACTATTGTAGATGCTCCAGCAGATGATTTTGATAGAGCTATTTCAATGAGAAATGAATTCATAGCTGCTGGCTCAAATATATGGTCACCTATGCAATTTTCTAACTTGGAAAACATCGAGTGTCACGAAACAATTACAGCTCCTGAAATTCAGAGGCAAGTTTTCCAGCATGGCTTAGAGTGGTCTGCTTTTATTCATGGTTCTGGGACAGGCGGAACAATCGAAGGTGTCCGTAGATT
>MDTB01211488.1_pt1 | contig 15214 bp, 27 predicted proteins | sample 811161 | NCBI WGS metagenome assembly MDTB01 (sample SAMN05326650, study PRJNA326480) | marine metagenome | isolation source: seawater | place: Mediterranean Sea | collected 2009 | reverse complement strand
CTGCCATTTTGTGTGTTTCCTCTTTTTTCTTAACAGAATTACCTAAACCTTTTGCTGCTTCCAATACTTCATTCGCTAATTTAAGTGACATTCCTTTTCCAGAACGTTTTCTAGAAAATTCAACAACCCAACGAATTGCAATATTTGTTGCTTTATATTTATTTAGTAAAGTCGGAACCTGGTATGTTGCTCCTCCAATTCTTTTAGCTTTTAATTGTACTCTAGGACTAATATTTCGAATTGCTTTTTCTAAAATTAAGATGGGGTTTTGATTTGTTCGAAATTCAATAAGTTCAAAGCCTTTGTATACAATTCTTGTTGCTAAACGCTTTTTACCATTTTTTAATAATCGGTTAATTAATAAACTTACTAATAAGTTATCATATTTTGAATCCTTTTTTGGGAAACGTTTTTTTGTAGATATACGACGTGACATATATTATTTCTATTTTTTCGTTAATTATCTAATTATTTTGCATTAGTTACTTGTTTACGAGCTCCATATTTTGATCTACTTTGTTGTCTGTCTTTAACTCCAGTACAATCTAAAGCTCCACGGATAATACGGTAACGAACTCCTGGAAGATCTTTTGCACGTCCTCCACGAACTAATACAATTGAATGCTCTTGTAAACTATGCCCTTCCCCTGGAATATAAGCTGTCACTTCAAATCCTGAGGTTAATTTTACTCGAGCAACTTTACGAATTGCTGAGTTTGGTTTTTTAGGTGTCGTTGTATAAACACGAGTACAAATTCCACGCCTCTGAGGACAAGCTTTTAACGCTGGACTCTTTGTTGCGTAAATAACTTTCGTTCTATTTAATCTTACTAATTGTTGAATTGTAGGCATATTTTTAATTAATTATCTTGTTTAGATTTTAAATTGTATTTACGTGAAAATTTTTCAACACGTCCTTCAGTATCAATAATTTTTTGTGAACCTGTGTAAAATGGGTGATTTCCTGACCAAATATCTACACTTAATTCTTCTTTTGTTGTTCCTACTTCTAGGATTAATTCACCATCGCAAAAAACCTTTGTTTTATGCCATTCTGGGTGTAAACCTTTTTTTGCCATACTTTTTTAAATATTGAGTTATAAAATATAATTTAACGTTTTGAATATTGTGAAGCTTTACGAGCTTTCTTTAAACCATATTTACGTCTTTCTTTTATTCTTGAATCACGTCTTAGTAGTAAATTTTGACCTAATACAACTCTGTGCTCATTATCTATAGTACAAATTGCTTTTGCAATAGCTAATTTTATTGCATCAATTTGTGAAGCATTTCCACCTCCTTTAACATGAATATTTACATCATAATTATTAATTAAATTAACTAATACAAAAGGGCTTTTAATAATTTCCGCTTCTTCAGTGATACCTTTGAAAAAGTCCTCAAAGGATTTATTATTAATTGTTATATTTCCTGTTCCTGTTTTTAAGAAGACTTTGGCTACTGAAGTTTTTCTTTTTCCTAAGCCTGTATATTGATTATTGTTATTCATATAAACGTTATTCTTTTTTAAACTTCAACTTTTATCCATTTATCATCTGAAACGGCTTCTACATTTTTTCCTTTCATGTAATTAATTTTATCATCACAATAAATGTGTAATCGTCTGTAATATTGACGACCAAGTTTACCTTTGGGTAACATACCCCAAACTGCTTTTTCAAGTATTCTTGTTGGAATACGTTCTTTAACTTGTTTAAAAGTTTCTATTTTTAAACTTCCCGGACGTTGTGAATGACGGTAATATAATTTTTGTGTTTCTTTATTTCCAGAAACTTCTATTTTATTTGCGTTTAAGATTACAACATAATTTCCTTGATCAACACCTGGAGTATAAAAGGAAGTTTCTTTACCCCTTAATAATTTACTTACTTCTGTTGCTAAACGACCAAGAGTTTTTCCTTGTGCATCAACAACATACCATTTTGGTACGTGACATTCTTTTTTTGGAAAAATTGTTTTCATGGTTCTTAATTTAAATTTTCTTTATAAATTTTTTTTGAAATTTGAGAAGAGATTGCTAAAAATTCTTGTGACATGAATAAAGGATAGAAAAGTTTCATTAAAATTTTTAACGATTCTTGAATACTTCTTTTTGGTGTTATGCTACCATTTGTTAAGATTTCAATATTTAATGATTCTTTAATATTTCCTTTACTATCATTAATCAATTTGATTTTATAGTTAACATTCTTGACAGGCATAAAAATTGAATCAATAAATAACGTACTAGGTTTTGTACCCGCTAATTTTTTCTCAATTTTGTTTTTTCTATTTTCTTCACTTAGTCGATATCCTTTGCCTCTTTCAATATCAATTTCTAAATATAATTCAGAATCATCAAGTATTGTACAAATATATTGATGAGGATTTATGATACTTAGACTATCTTTTGGTAGATTAAACATTCCTGCGTTAACAACAATAGGTCCTTTAACTTTCAAATATCCCTTAAAGTTAAGGTTATGTTTATTTTGATTTGTTGAAAATGAGCTTTTAAAAATTACTTCTTTTAAGTTTAATAAAACTTCTAAAATATCTTCTCGTAACCCTTCGATTAAGCCAAATTCATGTTTTAGGTCATTAATTCTTACTCCCGTAATTGCGAAACCAGTTAAATCCGAAAGTAAAGTTCTTCTTAAAGCATTTCCAACTGTAATACCTTGTCCAATTTCTAATGGTTCAATTAAAAACGAACCATAGTAATTTTTTTCTTTATTGATGTATGTTTCAATACAATTTAATGTACTCATTTTTGTTTACTTGTATAAATTATAAACGACGTTTTTTTGGAGGTCGACACCCATTATGTGGAATAGATGTTTTGTCTTCAATTGAAATAATATTTAAACCTGCAGTTTTTAAAGCTCGGATTGATGTTTCACGTCCATTACCTCGTCCATTAATTACTACTTCAACTTTTGCCATACCCATATCAATTGCTTTTAATGCTGCTGCTCTTGCAGCGGTTTGGGCAGCAAAAGGAGTATTTTTTCTTGCACCTTTAAATCCAGAACTTCCAGCGGATGCCCAACATAAAGTATTTCCTAAAATATCGGTTATTGTAACGATTGTATTATTAAATGTAGTTTTTACGCTAGCAACTCCTACATTTACAGATTTTTTTTGTTTTTTCTTTTGTTTTGCCATATCTTAATTATTTTTTACGTAAGAATAAACTTTGACGACGTGAAGTTCGATTATTTGTTCGTGTTCTTTGTCCCCTTACAGGTAAACCCTTTAAGTGTTTTCTACCACGTACAGAATTAATTTCAATTAAACGTTTTATATTTAAACTGATAATTCTTTTTAAATCTCCTTCCACTTGAAAGTCATCTGTTTCTAATATTTCACGTAAATCTGCAATATTTTTATCGCTTAATTCTGTAACTTTAATATCTGGGTCAATATTTAATTGACTTAATATTTTTTTTGAAGTGTTTATACCCACTCCATAAATTGCTGTTAATGCAATGTAAATTTTCTTTTTATTTGATAAATTGTTTCCTAAAATTCGTACCATATTTTATTTTTATCCTTGTCTTTGTTTATGTTTCGGATTTTCACAAATAACCATTACTCGTCCGTGTCTTTTGATAACACGGCATTTTTCACACATTTTTTTTACTGATGGACGTACTTTCATATTTTAATCTATCGTTTCTAAAACATTTTTATATAAGGCTTTCAAAGTTTTTTGAATTTCAAAAGCGACACCAACTAAGATAATTAACGACGAAATATTTAATTGATTTAATAGAGTACTATTCATTATTTCTTTAAAAGAATCGTACATAAATAAAATTAAACATAAAAAAATTCCACCGAGTATTGATGTTGATTTAACTACATTATCTAAATAAGAAATAGTTTCTTTACCTGGCGTTACATTTACAACGGAAACTGATGCTTTACGAAGTTGCTCAGAAATTTTCTCCGGATCCCAAAAAACTATTGTATAAAAATAGTTGAATCCAACTATTAATAAATAATAAATGAAGTTTATTATCTGATTTGAAGGTCCAAAAATATTTCCTAACCCGTAAGATAGAAATGGTAATAAATTCGAGGCAATAATTATAGGGAAAATTCCCGCTTGATTTAATCGAATTGATAAACCACTATCTTTCAGTTGAAAATCAGTTGTTAGTTTTTCACTTAAATTTCGTTTTTCTATATTTTCTAAGAATGCTAATTGTCTTGCTGAGACTACTTCGATATTAATTCTTGCTGTTTGTGAAACACAAATGAGTAAAATTAAGAATAAAAGAAATCCTAGTTCAGCTCCCAATAAGTTACTTTCGCTAATATTTGTAAATAAATTTTTACCTATTAAAGTGACAACTATGTTTGTAAAAATAATAATTGAGGTTCCATTTCCTATTCCTTTATTATCAATTATGTTGCTTAACCAAACAATTAATAATGCCCCTGCAACGAGTTCTAAAGTAACATAAACAAAATTTAGTAATTCTACATTATAGAAGTACGATTTTAAATAAAAAATTAAAAAAATACTTTGAATAATTGAGAAAAGTACCGTTACTATCTTTTTATAAAATGTTAATTTACGTCGTCCAGCTTCTCCTTCTTCTGATTGTAATTTTTCTAAACTTGGAAATAGAGCTGTTAACAAATCAATTAATATTGAAGCGTTAATAAAAGGTATAATTCCTAATGAAAACGGGCTTAATAATGTTGCTCCACCACCCCCAGAATACATATTAATTATTTGCATAATTGAATTCCTATTTTCCATTTGTAAAAAAGATTTTTTTAATGCATCTTGGTCAATTCCAGCTAATGGAATTGTATTACAAAAACGAAAAATAAAAAGTATAAATAATGTAATTAATATTTTTTTTGTCGGGGTATTTTGAAATTTTGTTTTTGGAATTAGTTTATCAGCTAGTGACTCTAACATTTTTATATTTCTTCATTACTTTATCGTAAAAAAGTTGTTTGCGTGTAGATTGGTATTTCCCTAACTCTACTTTTTCATTTAGGTCTGTTAAAGCGAAAATAGTTGCTTTTGCATTATTTAAAATATTGCTTGCCCCAAATTGTTTTGCAACAATATTTTTAATTCCTGCTAATTCTAATACAGTACGTACAGATCCACCTGCAATAACACCTGTTCCAACCTGTGCTGGTCTTAACATTAAGTTACATGCTCCATATGAACTTTTAACTACGTGGGGTATTGAATCTTTTAGAGTTAATGGTACATTTATTAAATTCTTTTTACCATTTAAAATAGCTTTATCAATTGCTAAATTAATATCATCAGCGCGTCCAATTCCTACTCCGACTTTTCGCTTGTTGTCTCCAATAATTACAACAGCACGGAAGGTCATCTTTTTTCCACCTTTAACAACTTTTGTTACACGTTTAATTTGAACGATTTTTTCCTCGTATTTTATTTTTGATAATCGAACTACAGGTTTTCTTTTTCCTTTAAATTCGCGAGTGTCATTCGTCTTTTTTACTTGTGTTGAAAAATCTTTATTTTCACTGTTTTCCATATTTTATTCTTAAAAAATTAAACCTGTATCTCTTGCTCCTTCTGCTACACTTTGAATTCGACCATGGTAAGGTCTATTTCCTCTATCGAATACAACTTTTGTTACATTTTTTTCACGAGCTTTTTCTCCAACTTTTTGACCTATTAAAAATGAAGCTTCTTTGGTTGCGGTTTTTTCAATTTGAGATTTCAATGTTTTATCTACAGTTGAACTAGTAGCAATTGTTTTAGCTTTTGAATCATCTATTAGTTGTGCGTAAATATGTTTATGTGATCGAAATACCGCTAACCTTGGTTGTTCAGTTGTTCCAATCACTTTTTTTAAGGCACGTTTCTTTTGTTGTAAATATAATTTTTTTACTTTTCTCATCTTGTTATGTATGTGTTTATTTATTTCCCTGTTTTACCAGCTTTTCGAATAATTTTTTCACCAAGATACAGAAGTCCTTTTCCTTTATAAGGTTCTGGCGGACGTACATCATGAATTTTTGATGCTAAAAATCCCACTCTTTCTTTATCAATTCCAGTAATCGAAAGCTCCGTTGGAGATTCTGTTTTTAATGTTAAATCTTTTGGGATTTCAAATTCAACTGGGTGTGAAAAACCAGCACTAATGATTAGTTTGTTAGCACTTACTTGGAATTTGTAACCAACTCCCACAGCTTTTAACGTTTTCGTAAATTGACTGCTTACCCCTGTAACCATATTTTGAATTAATGCTCTCATTAATCCATGATACGCATTTGCTTTTTTAGACGTCATTAAACATGTTAATTTAAGAGTATTGTCGTTTTGTTCAACTTTAACCATTTCTGGATTAATTTCTTGTTCTAACGTTCCAAATTTTCCTTTAACATTAACTGATGTATTTGTAATTTTTATTTCAACGTCTTTTGGAACCTCAATGAGTTTTTTTCCTACGCGTGACATATTCTTTCTCCTTTATCCAATATAACAAATTATTTCGCCACCTTTTTTTAATTTAGCAGCTTTAATATGGCTCATCACTCCACTTGATGTAGAAATTATTGCCGTTCCTTGTTCGTATCTTAAAACATCTAGTTTATTTGTAAAATCTTTATAACCAGAGAAAACTCTTAAACCGGGCTTACTAATTCTTTTTATTATTGAGAACAATGGTTTTTTAATCCACCAACCCTTATATTTAAGAAAAACTTTGATTGAATGATTATTAGTAGTATTTTCGTTTTCTTCTAAGATAAAACTATTAATAAATCCTTCGCTAGCTAATACTTTTAAGATAGCTAAATTTTGTTTACTGTATTGAACACGTGTGAAGCTGTGTTTAGCTAAACTTGCATTGCGTATTCTTGTAAGCATATCTGAAACAAGATCTGTTGTCATTTTAACCTCTTTTTAATACTATTGATTTTTTGAAAATGGGAAACCCAATTGTGTTAGTAAAAAACGTCCTTCTTCAGGTGTTTTTGCGGTTGTCACAATCGTAATATTAAAACCACGTCTTTGTTCAACACTATCATAATCAATTTCGGGAAAAATTAATTGTTCTGTAATTCCCATATTGTAATTCCCGTGTTTATCAAATTTATTAGGATCTAACCCCCTAAAATCTCGAATGCGTGGTAATACAATTTTTATAAATTTTTCTAAGAAAGCATACATTTTTTCTCGTCTTAACGTAACGGTTAAACCAAGTGGCATACCTTCTCGAATTTTAAACCCAGCTACTGATTTTGTTGCTAATTTTAAAATAGGATGTTGCCCCGTAATTACTCTTAATTCATCTGTAGCTTTTTGTAAGTATGTACGATTTTGACCATTTAAACCTAAACCGGCATTTAAAGTAATTTTTACCAGTTTTGGAATTTGATGTTTATTTTCATATTGAAATTCGTCTTGGAGTTTTGGAATAACAGTATTTAAATAATCATTTTTTAAATTGCTATTGCTCATTATTTTTTTTCGAGGTTATTAAATTTTATGTTACAATCTTTCCTGATTTTACAAAGTGTCGTTGTTTTTTCCCATCTACGATTTTGTAATTGATTCGGCTTGCGGAATTATTTTCTTTATCCCATAACATTACATTTGAAATATGAATTGGAATTTGTAATTCAGATTTTTTTTGTTCTCCCCCTTGTGGATTTTTTGAATATTTAATACGAGGTACGATTCCATCAATAAATACAATTGATTTCTTTTTCAGGATCGAATTAACTGTTCCTACAAATCCTTTTTGATTTCCAGCAATTACTTGGACAAAATCGCCAACCTTAATATGGAATTTTGAATTTTTTGTCATACTACCTCATTTGCTAATGATATGATTTTCGTGAAATTTTTCTCGCGAATTTCTCGCGCAACGGGCCCAAATACACGTGTTCCCCTAGGATTATTTTCAGTATTAATAATAACAGCGGCATTGTCATCAAATCTAACACCCATACCGTCTTGTCTTTTGATTGTTTTCTTTGTTCTTACAACCACGGCACGAATTACGCTTGATCTTTTAACTGCCATATTTGGTAAGGCTTCTTTTACAACACCAATGATGACGTCGCCAACCGCTGCGTATTTTCTATTATTACCTAAAACACGAATACACATTATCTTTTTTGCTCCTGTATTATCAGCAACTGTTAAATATGTTTGTGGTTGAATCATAATTTTTAATTTTTTTTATTGTTCTTTTAAAATTTCTTTAAGTATCCACTTTTTATTTTTGCTTAGTGGCCTACTTTCTTCTAAAAGTACTATATCGCCTGTTTTGCAATTATTAAGTTCATCATGGGCCATATAGTTTTTACTTTTAACTAAAGTTTTTCCGTATTTGGGATGTTGATAGCGCATTTGAACTGAAACAACAATTGTTTTTTCAGCCTTATTGCTTACAACAACGCCAATTCTTTCTTTTTTAGCCATATCGTATTTCGTTTATTATTTTACTTAGATTTTAAGACTAAAGCTTTTTTTAATTTTAATTGTGCAATTCTACGTTTTGCATGAATAAATAAATGCGGTTTTACTGTTTGACTAGTTGATTTTTTAATTCTTAAATCAAATAAATTTTTTTGTAAAATAAAGATTTCTTGGTCAATTTCTTCTGAAGTTTTTAGGTTATCTAATTCTTTATATTTAGGTAAACTCATTAGTATGACTCCGCTGGTAATAAAATTTTTGTTTTAATTGGAAGTTTTTGAGAAGCAACCTCTAAAGCGCGTTTAGCAATTTCTAATGGTATCGTATCACTTAATTCAAAAATAATATTTCCTGGCTTAATAACTACAACCCAATAATCCACTGCTCCTTTACCAGATCCCATACGTGATTCTTCAGCACGTGCTGTTACGGATTTATCAGGAAAAACTTTAATCCATAATTTCCCCTGTCGTTTTGTTGCTCGAGTAATAACTCGTCTTGCGGCTTCAATCTGACGAGATGTTAACCAAACAGGTTCTAAAGCTTGAATACCATATGCGCCATGAACTAATTTGTTATTACGGCATGCTTTTCCTTTCAAACGACCACGTTGCATTTTTCTATATTTTGTTCGTTTTGGGCTTAACATAATATTTTTAATTTCTTTTTAAATTTTTTCGCCACCAAATAACCAGACTTTAATACCAATTGTTCCATAAATTGTTTCGGCTCTATGGTATGAATAATCAATTTTTGCTCTTAAGGTGTGTAAAGGTACTTTACCATCACGTTTCCATTCACTTCTAGCAATCTCAATACCGTTTAAGCGTCCTGAAACTTGAACTTTGACACCCTGTAATTCCGTACGTTGTACTTTTTTAATTGTTTGTTTTATTGCACGTCTAAACGGAGTACGCTTTTCTAGTTGTTCAGCAATAAATTTTGCAATTAATGTAGCATCTTCAAATGGATTTTTAATAAATTTAATATTTATATGGTGATTTTTTTTCAATTTGATTTGAAATAAACGAATTAAGTTTCTGATGTTACGTTTTAGTAAAATCGTTGTAAACCGTTTTAAATTATTTTTTGGTGAATTTAAGATTGATACAACTTTGGGTGAAGGGTTTTCAGTTGTTTCAATAAAATACTTTGCAATTTTACGGTACATTTCTTTTGCTCGTGGAAATAAAGCATAAATCGTAATATTTACAGATTCTTTATTTTCTAAATGTTGATCAACCCTATTAATTTCAATATTTGAAATTGTTAAAAATTCATTGAAAATCTCTTCAACTTTTTGTCTAATAAAAAAATCTTCTTCAATTAATTGAGGGTAATTTTGTTTAGAACTATACCATTCAGACGAATGTTTTTGTGTTGTTACTAGACGAAACCCTTTTGGATGTGTTTTTTGACCCACTGTTAAATTCCTCTTCTAATTTTATACTTCTGCCACTTTAATAGTAACGTGTGACATTTTCTTTTGAATTGCAAATGCACGCCCTTGGGCTCTGGGACGAACTCTTTTTAAGATAGGGCCTTGATTTACGTATGCTTCTGTAATAATTAAATTCTCTTTTTCTAGATCAAAATTGTTTGTTGCATTTGATACTGCTGAATATAATGTTTGCCATACAATAGCTCCCGATTTTTGAGGTAAGTATTTTAAAATTTGTAAAGCTTCTTTATAACTTTTTCCTCTAATCTTCGAAATAATTACATTAACTTTTGTTGGTGAAATTCTAATATATTTAGATGTTGCAGCAACTGTCTCTTTTACTTTAGTCATAGTTTATCTTTTTACTTTACGTTCTGTTTTTTTATGAGAACGGAATGAACGTGTAGGAACAAACTCCCCTAACTTATGTCCTACTAATGGATCAGTAATGAAAACAGGAACATGTTTTTTACCGTTATAAACACTAATTGTATGTCCAATCATTAATGGCAAAATAGTTGAGGATCTTGACCAGGTTTTAATTGTGTCTTTTTTACCTTGCTCATTCATTGTATTTATTTTTTTTAATAAATGGTAAGCAACATAAGGACCTTTTGAAATTGATCTTCCCATATTGTTTTTTTAGCTCTTTTTTTGAAAATTTATATATGTTAATAAGTTTTAACGACGACGTCTAATAATAAACATATCGCTCTTATTTTTTCCTTTTCGAGTTTTCATACCTAAAGCAGGTTTACCCCAAGGAGTTAAAGGTCTAGCTTTACCTATTGGACATCTCCCTTCACCACCTCCATGTGGGTGATCAACAGGGTTCATAACAGATCCTCTTACGGAAGGTCGAATACCTAACCAACGGTTACGTCCAGCTTTACCTAATACTACATTATAAATATCAGCATTACTAATGCGGCCAACGGTTGCACGACATTCTTTTTTGAATAATCGAATTTCTTTTGAAGATAAACGTAAAACAACAAAGTTATTTTCTTTTGCTAAGATTTTTGCGCTTGTTCCTGCGGAACGCATCAATTGTCCACCCTTGCCTGGAAAAAATTCAACATTGTGGACATCACTTCCTAGAGGTATATATTCTAGAGGTAAAGAATTACCAGGTTTAATTTCGACATTATCACCTGAGCAAACATTATCGCCCACTTTTAAGTTTTCAGGATGTAAAATATAACGTTTTTCACCATCTTCATATTGAATTAAAGAAATAAACGCATTTCGGTTTGGATCATATTCAATTGACATCACCTTTCCATTTATATCAATTTTATTTCTTTTAAAATCAATTAAACGATAAAGTCTTTTGTGTCCTCCTCCTTTGTGTCGAATTGTAATACGACCTTTATTATTTCTTCCTCTTGCCCTATGATTTGAAGTTGTTAATGATTTTTCTGGTTCAATTTTTGAAAGAATTGAAAAATCTAAACTACTTTTATTACGTGAGGATGGCGTATACGGTTTATAAATTTTGATTGCCATATTTTTTAGCTCAAATAATGTTTTTTGAATAATTTGATTTTTAATTAAAAAGTTCTGTAATATTGTTTCCTTCTTTCAATTTAACATATGCTTTTTTATAACGGGGACGTTTACCTTCAAATCGTCCAACTCGTCTAGTTTTAACTGGTAAAACGCATGTATTTACTTGACTAATCTCCACTTTAAATATTTTTTCAATAATATATTTAATTTGTGTTTTTGTTAAAACTCGATCTACAACAAAAGTATATTGACGATCACCATATAAATTGATTGATTTTTCTGTTAAAGAAGGATATTTGATTAGATTTAATAGATCACCTAAATTAAGCATATTGTTTTCCATAAGTTGAGTTTATTGAATCTAAAGATGCATTAGATAAAATAATATGATTGGTTGATAATAGTTGTTTTATATTTAAGCAGTTTGCTGTTGTTACTTCCACATTTTTTAAATTACGTGATGCTAGCCAAAATTGCTTATCAGCTTTTGTTAAGATAAAAAGGGTTTTTTCTGTATTTTTTAAGCCTAAGTCTGTAAGTAATTTTGTTATGCTTTTTGTTTTTATATTCGCGTTTAATGAAAAATCATCAACAAAGATAAATTGTTGTTTTTTCAAGTAAAGTGCTGACAGTATTGCTAACCTACGTTCTTTTTTATTTATTTTTTTATTAACTACTCTTGGTTTTGGACCAAAACTAACACCACCACCTTTCCATAAGGGTGATCTTGATGATCCTGCTCGTGCATTTCCCGTTCCTTTTTGTTTCCAAGGCTTTTTACCTCCACCACGAATTTCTGATTTCGTTTTTGTTGATGCTAAATATTTTCTTGAATTTTTTATTTGTGTTAAATAAGCTCTATGAATTAAACCGATTGAACGTTTTTTCTTTTCAACATTGTCTGTAAAAATATTGTTAATTGGATTTTCAATATCTTCTGTTTTTTTAATAATTTTTTCCATAACCTGAAAGTTTAACTTAATTTAATACTTACTAGATTTCCAGATTTTCCAGGTATTGATCCTTTAACAACAATAAGATTTTGATTTTTATCAATATCAATGATTTCTAATCCTTTTATTGTTCTTTGTTCATATCCGGTGCGACCTGGCATTTTTTTACCAGGTAATACACGTGCAGGTGTTGTCCCAGCTCCTAAAGAACCTTGTAATCGGTGGCTTTTTGAACCGTGTGACATAGCCCCGCGAGTGTGACCATGTTTCTTTATATTTCCTAAATTTCCTTTACCAATTGTTAAACCGCTTACATTAACGGTTTGTCCAATCTCAAAAAGTTCTACATCTAATTGTTGACCGATTTCATATGTTTCATTTTCTTCAATTTTATATTCTTTTAAATATCTAAAAGGTTGAAGATTTACTTTACTAAAATGACCTAACCTAGGTTTTGTTAAACTTCTAGATTTTCCTGCTATTTCTGCGTATCCAATTTGAACTGCATCGTACCCACATTTTTCAGTCGATTTAATTTGCGTAACATAACAAGGACCTCCTTTGATAATTGTTACTGGAATTACATCTCCTGTTGTATTAAAAATTTGAGTCATGCCGACTTTATTTCCTAAAATTCCAACCGACACAATAAACCTCTTTTGTTTTAAATTAAAACGTTACTAACCAAAAATAATGTTAACCAATATTAATTTTTTTGTCTATATCAATTAATATTCTAAATAACAAAAATAACCATATATAATTTAAAAGCTTGATTCTTATAAATAAATAAAATATAATAATGATGTATTTAAGAATTCTTTTTAATAATTTGTTATGAATAACGAAAATAGTACAAAACAAACTAGTAAAAAAATTGTTGGAATTGATTTAGGAACAACAAATTCAGTAGTTTCAGTTTTAGAGGGTGCAAACCCCAATGTAATACCTAATTCTGAAGGTGGTCGAACAACACCATCTGTTGTTGCCTATACTCAAAATGGCGAAGCTTTAGTCGGTCAATTAGCAAAACGTCAATCTGTTGTAAATCCTGAAAATACGTTTTATTCTGTTAAGCGTTTTATAGGCTCTAAGTTTGATGAAATTCAAGAAGAAACAGATCGTATTTCTTATAGGGTGTTGAAAGATGATAAAGGTAATATCAAAGTTCATTCTCCTATATTGAAAAAGGATTTTAGTCCCGAAGAAATTTCTGCTTCAGTCTTAAAGAAATTAGTAAATGACGCAAGTAAGTTTCTAAAAGAAAATATTAATCAAGCGATTGTAACTGTACCTGCTTATTTTAACGATTCGCAACGTTTGGCTACAAAAGATGCAGGTACTATTGCCGGTCTAGAAGTTTTAAGAATTTTAAATGAACCTACGGCGGCAGCTTTAGCTTATGGTTTAGAAAAAAAGGCAAATGAAGTTGTTTTAATTTTTGATTTAGGTGGTGGGACATTTGATGTCTCTGTCTTAGAGGTTGGTGATGAAGTTTTTGAAGTTTTAGCAACTTCAGGTGATACCCATTTAGGTGGTGATGATTTTGATCAAGTCATTGTTGACTTTATTGTTGAGACATTCAAAAAAGAAGAGGGTATTGATCTTTACAAAGAAAAGCAAGCATTACAAAGAATTATTGAAGCTTCTGAAAAAGCAAAAATTGAATTATCAAATTTACAATCTACACGTATTAATCTACCTTTCATTTATATTGACGGTCAAACTCCAAAGAATATTGATATAGAACTTGATCGCTCAAAATTTGAAAGCTTAAGTAAAGAATTATTGCAAAAATGTAAGACTCCAATTGAAAAGGCACTTGAAGATGCGAAGTTATCAAAAGCTGAAATTGACCAAGTCATTTTAGTTGGGGGATCTACTCGTATCCCTGCTGTTCGAAATCTTTTATCTGATTTCTTAGGAAAAACCCTTAATGAAACTGTTAACCCTGATGAAGTGGTTGCAATGGGTGCTTCTGTACAAGCTGGTATTATTGCTGGAGAAATTACAGATTTAATTTTATTAGATGTTACTCCACTATCGCTAGGGGTAGAGACAATGGGTGGCTTAATGACTACCATTATTAATCGAAATGCATCTATTCCAGTTAAGCAATCAGAAGTTTTTTCAACGGGTGCAGATTTCCAAGAAGCAGTAGAAATTCATGTTCTGCAAGGGGAACGTCCTTTTGCCAAAGATAATAAGAGTTTAGGTATTTTTAAATTAAAAGGTATTCCTTCTGCCCCTAAAGGAGTTCCTAAAATTAATGTTACTTTTCAATTAGATGTTGATGGTTTATTATCAGTTTCTGCTAGAGAAGAACAAACAGGTCAAGAACAATCAATTAAAATTGAAGGTGCTTCGGTTTTAGCGCGTGATGAAGTAAGTAAAATGATTGAAGACGCAGAAAAAAATGCATCTGCTGATAAATCTCGTAAATCGTTAGTTAATATTACGTACGAATTTGATAATTTATTATCTAAAGCAGAAAAGTTATCAGAAACGTTAACCTCACCAACAAAACCATCAGTTCTGTATTTTGAAGAAATTATCAAAGAGGTGAAATTAGCGTATTTAAATAATGATTTTAATAAAATTTCGTCGCATTTATTAACTGACTTAAAATATGCATACAGTATTCTAGTTTTAGAATTCTTAAAAACTATAATTTCCCAAGGTAATGATAATTTAAATAATCCAACTGATGATAACAAAGGTGTTGTAATTGATGTGACAGATGATTAATTTGTTTTTTAAGTAAAGGAGAAAGTGAGATTCGAACTCACGGAACCTTTCAGTTCATCTGATTTCAAGTCAGACGCAATCGACCACTCTGCCATTTCTCCAAATTACCAAGAATTT
>MDTB01028432.1_pt1 | contig 15214 bp, 15 predicted proteins | sample 811161 | NCBI WGS metagenome assembly MDTB01 (sample SAMN05326650, study PRJNA326480) | marine metagenome | isolation source: seawater | place: Mediterranean Sea | collected 2009 | reverse complement strand
TTTTTCTCCATAACTTAAAACTATTTCTTTTAAGAGATTTTCTCATTAAATGAATAACCTCTTTCTCAGTTTTTCCCGTTCTTTCTTTAATCTCATCAAAAGTAATTCTATCTGCCCATGCTGCCCATATGATCCAATCTGAAGTGCCGAAATTAGGCTCAGGTTTTTTCACTTTAGTTTTAGGGAATATACTCTTTTTCATTTCGATTAATTTATTTTATAAGTTCCACAGAACTCACATCAAGCTTGGCTTCAAAATCTAAACCCATTGCTACAAAACCTATTGTTCTAATTGATAGAGAATTAAAACTTGAGGGCTGAAAAAGGTGAGATTTTTTAAAATCTGAAAAAAAAAGTTCTATTGTTTGCCAATTTTCTGAAACCTGAAAATTATGTGAATAGTATTGCCACGGAAGAATTGTAAAAGGTGTTCTAATATGGATAAAATATTGTCCTGCTTTACCTTTCACATTGATTCTTATTCCATTATATTCGTCATCAATTTTTATTTCCGATCTAAACTGAATAAAACCACCATTATTTTCAGTACTTACGTCTCCTTTTAGTCTATAAAAAAAACTACCATCTTTTTCAATAATTTTAAAATCTCCTGTAGATTTTCCACCCATAACCTCGTCTGTTATCAACTCCCAATTATTCCCATAAACATTATTTTTCGGATTTTTATAATCAAAAATTTTCATTGAAAAGGTCTGAAAACTATAAAAAGTTACAATAATAAAAATAAATTTGTACATTTATTAAAAAAAGTTATTTTAATCTCAATATATATGAATTTTACATTTAATTTAAAGTATCCTCAAAAAAAAATAAAAAGGATTAAAAGATGAATAATAAAGAGATTAAAGATTTAGTAACTAATGCTCAGAATGAATGGGCTCATTATGTCGTTGATATAGGTGCCCAACATTCTCAAGGCAATGATATAAATAAAATTATGAAGAAATTTCTAGAAGATTTATATGCTTTTGAAATTTCAGATATTTTATTTAAACCAACTAAAGCAAGTATTAATCAATTTAGAAGAACAAAAGAAGATTTTATTTCATATTTTATAGCAAATAATAACTTATACAAGGAAGATAAGGGCTTTGCTCTTGAACCCTGGAAAAAAATTGTATTTGATAATTTTAATTCTATTAAAGTAGAAAAAGAAATTATATCAATGGGAAACTATTATTTCGAAAATTTTAAAAGCGAAACTATAAAAGTTGAGTTTACTTTCGGATATATAATCGATAATGTTGGTAAGTTAAGAATTAATTTACACCACTCATCACTCCCATTCCAAATATAAAATAGTTTGATGTACTATTTAAATAATTAGAGAAGTTTAAGGTTTGCAGCGGATATCTTTCCTTTATTTGTAGCTGTTTCAAAGCTTACTTTCTGACCTTCATTTAAACTTTGAATGCCAGCTCTTTCTAAAGCACTAATATGTACGAAAACATCTTTGCTTCCGTCTTCTGGCTGAATAAATCCATAGCCTTTGTTGGGGTTAAACCATTTTACTGTTCCATTTGCCATTTATACTCCTTATGGTCTTAATGTTTAGAATTAATAAAATATTAATCCTTGTTAAAATTTAGAGTCGTCGAATAATTTGGCTTATAATTGCCACTTTTTGTAATACTCTTAATTTAAACGCCAAAACCAAAAATAATAATTTTTGTGCAATATAGTTTAAGAGTAAATAGAAAACTCTTATTCAGTTAATTACACTATTAAAAATCATAATGCAAATTCATTTTTAATTATATTTCCTTCCTTTGTGAACAAAGTAAAGCCCAATTACTATAAAAATTAAACTAAAGACTAATTTAACGTCTATATTCTCATTTAAAAAAATAAAAGACCAAAAAAACCCAAAACAAGGAATGAAAAAATTACTTTGACTAGCAAAAACAGCACTATTTTTTTTTATCAAATAAAAAAAAATGATAATTGCAATTGCTGTACAAAAAATACTCAGCATTAAACAGGCAATCATGCTTGTTACTGAAATATTTGTGATTGTTTCAAGTAAAGATATTTTCTGAACTTGAAAAATACTTACTGTTGTAATAAATGAAAAAAAAGTAGCATAAATTGTTGATATTGTAGCAACTTGGATAGATGTCATTTCAGATATCTCTTTAACGCAATTAGCAGAAAGCGCATAACATAATGCAGAAAACAAAATGATTAAACTATAGAAGTTTCTTGTAGAAAAAATTTGGTTAAATCCTGGATTCATAAGAAAAAGTATTCCTGCAAATCCAATTAAAAGACCTAAAAATGTTATAAATTTTATTTTTTCACCTGACTTAGAGAAATGAGATATAATACATGTAAATAATGGCATACTCCCTATCAATGTTGAAGCAATTACACTATCCACATAAAGTTCGCTCCAACTTATTAAATTAAATGGAATCAAGTTACCAAAAAGAGCTATAAAAATTAGCTTAAAAGAATTATCAAAAATAAATATTTTTTGATTAGAAAAAAATTTTAAATAAAAGATTAGTATCAATGAAGCTATAAATAAACGAAAAAATGTCATAAGTGAAGGCGGTATAGTGTCAACGGATAATTTTATAAATAAGAAAGAGCTCCCCCATATTGCTGATAAAAAAAGCAAGGCTAAATAATCCGTAAAAAATTTTTTTGACATAAAATAAGAAAAATACTGAAATTATAATTTTCAAAAATATTACATCACAACAAAATATTGAATGATATTTTTACAAACTAAACGTTAATAGATATATTTTAGAAATCAAATAATTTAAATATAAAAAATGGTTGAGAAAGAATTTGCTTCAATAAAAAAATATATTTCACTAAAAAAGTATAAAAAAGCTGAGATAATTTGTTCAAGAGCTTTTAAGAAGTACCCTGATCAGAGTGAATTCCATTACTTGATGGGATTAATATATTATGCTGGGAAACGGTTTAAGAGTTCACTCAAACATATAGAAGATTTTCTAATAAAAAACCCCGGAAATAAGGATGGGCTAATATCAAAAATTTATAATGAGATGGCTTTAAAAAAAAATAAAGAAGCATTAAAAACTTTATTTGTGTTAAAAAAAAATTTCAATAACAACTCAGATATCTTAACACTTATTGCAAAAAATTATGAAGTAATTAATGATTTTAAAGAAGCTGAATTATATTATGAAAACGCATTAAAAATTAACTCAACTAAAAATAATATTTTAAATCTTCATAACTTTTATTTAAGTAAGAACTCATTTAAAAAATCAATAGAAATTCTTTTAAATTGTAATTTATTAAATTCTGATTCCGAAATAAGTATTAAAATTTCACAAGTTTACTATCAATTAAAGGATTTCAACAGTTCACTTAAATTTCTTTTAAAAGCAGAACTGATGGATAAAGAAAATGTTGAAATTAAAAAAGAAATTGGGTTTATATACTCCATTTTAGGTGATGAAGAAAAGTCTATAAAGTTTTATAAGTATGCAATTGAATTAAAACCTGATTATGGATTCGTTCATTTTCAATTAAGTAGAATAAATAATAAAATAGAAGAATCAGAATTAAATAAATTAATAATCAGTTATCATAAAATGAAAGATAATAAAAAAGACTATATTTTTTTAGGTTTTGCAATTGCTAATTATTTGGATGAACAAAAAAAGTTTGCTAAAAGTTTTGAGTATCTCAAAAAATCGAATGATTTAATTAGACAAGATCTCATGAAAAACGAAAAATGGAAATTTCAACATGAAAAAAAAATATTTGAAAATATTAAAAATATCTTTGATGAAAATATAATTAATAATTCTAGAGCAGAACAAACACCCATTTTTATTCTTGGTTTACCTAGGTCTGGCACAACATTAATTGAACAAATTATTTCTAATCATTCATGTGTTTTTGCAGGAGGAGAAGTTTCATTTTTGCAGAGAGAATTATTCGAAATTTTTGGAAATTTAGAAAAAGAAATAATTAAACCAAATATTTCAATTGATTCTTTAAAAAAAATACAACTCTCTTATGTAAAAAAATTTAAGACTTCAAAAAAATTTTTTACTGATAAAGCTCCTATAAATTTTTTATATATTGGGTTCATAAGGACAATTTTTCCAAATGCAAAAATTATTCTTTGTATAAGAAATAAATTGGATAATCTTCTTTCAATGTTTCAAACTGTTTTTGCAGAAAAAAATTATAAATTTTCTTATAATATTTCTGAATTAAAAGAATATTACGACTTATACTCTAATCTGATTAAGTTTTGGAAGGAAAAAGGAATTAACTTTTATGAATTGAAATATGAAAATTTAATTTCAAATACAGAATTACAAATTGAGGAAATATTAAATTTTCTGGGATTAGAAAAAGAAAAAAATTGCATTACCTTTTATAAAAACAAGAGACCAGTTCAAACGGCAAGTTTTAATCAAGTCAGAAAACCCATATATAAAAGTTCAATTGAAAAATGGAAAAACTATTCAGAATTTTTAGAAAATTAAAATTTCTAAATTATTTATTCTTCTTTATAGTCCCTTAACATTTTTTTTATTTCCAGACTATGCATTTCCTCTGTTTTAATCATTTCTCTGGCATATTCTTCAATGTATAAACTTTTTTCTTGTGATTCATCTAAAAGTTTTTTGTACATAGTTACTGCTTTATTTTCATGTAAAAGACTTTCCTCAAGTAAGTTATTAATTGAGTGTTTATTAGTCTCTTTTATAACAGGTATTTTTTGTGAAGGATGTCCTCCTAAACCTGTTAGTAATTCTCCTGCTTGAAGAGCGTGGTCTAATGACTCATTAGCCTGTGTCTTGAAGAAATTATCAAGAGTTATTCTATTTGGACCTGCAACCATTAAAGCAAAATGAGTATATTTAACTACACCCGCAAGTTCATATTGCAGAATTTCATTAAGAATATTTATTGTATTTTCAACATCTAAATCTTTCATAATTTTTCCTTTATTTAATCAAAAATAATATGCTCCTATTTGAAAGTTAAATCACAATGGAAAATTTAAGATAATTTATATTACGATCAAACTCAAAATTTAATTTTTTTATATAAGAAATAAATTAATAATCCCAGAAAAAATACTACTAGTAATATTCCTCTCCCGTATCCTAAACTCTCTAATACAGACATTGAGAAAATTTATTCTTTTTCTATTCCTATTTCATAAAGTTCAATATTTGCTTCTTCAATAAGCCCTGATATTGCATTAACATCTACTTTTATTTCATATCCGGCTTTAGTTTGAATATCAAATTCATAGGTTAAGGATCCATCCATACCAATTTCTCTTTCCTCGCTCATTACATCACCCGGATGAATTGAAAGAGCTGTTTTTCTTGCTGAGTCAATTGATACCTTCGCACCTTTTTTGAAAATAGGATGATCTTTATCAACCTCTTTTTCAATTTCAACTATCAGTCCTTCTTCAGCATTACATTCAACATTATATGTAAAACCATCTGCTGCAGCTTCTATGTCAAATTCATAAATAGGATCATCTCCTTCAATCTTAAACTCTAACTTTCTGGCATGTCCAGGAATTGTATCAAAAGCTTGGTCTAAACATTGTTCAACTTTTACAATATTATACATTTTAATATCATCTAAATCAGCATTATCTGATTTACCTTGAGCATGAATCATATTTGCAGTTAATGCAAAAAGTATGGTTAATATGTATTTCATGATTTCTCCTAAATTTGTATATATACAATTTGTTTAATTTAACAAGTAATAATTCCTGGCGGAGAGAGAGGGATTCGAACCCTCGAAACAGTCTCCTGTTTACACGCTTTCCAAGCGTGCGCCTTCAGCCACTCGGCCACCTCTCCTTCAATAAAATTAATGACTTACACATCCATTTTTGACCTTTAAATTCTCAGCCATTTTAATAGTTTTGCTAATTATACATTAATCCTATTAATTAAAGTAGAAATTTATGTTTTGGAAGTCGACTGAATCTGTTTAGAAAATCTGATCATCAAATTAAATTTTTTAATATTAAAGATAATTTAAAATACCAAAAATAGGTATGATATTTAGACTTTTATTAATTATAAAAAATTTCAATTTCATAATATGATTATATCTAAGCCAGAAAATGCGTGAGATTAATGAATTCGTCGATATAAGACTTGCAGAGTTTAATGTTGAAAAACTAGAAAAACTTAGGAAAGTTAAATTTGTTCTGTTATCAAAGCATAATTATATCACTTGGTTACAGATAATGAGATTTTTCCTTAAAAAAGAAAATCTAAATGTTGGAGAATTATATGAAAAATTAGACTCATATATTTCTAGACAAAGTTATTTTGAAGTTTTGAATAATTATGAAAAATTAAATATTATTCAAAAAATAAATTATCAAGCTGATTCTAGACAAAAATTAATTTTACCAACTTTATCTGCTTTTTTAGAATTTTGTGAGTGGGCAAATTTTAAACATGGTCATAATGAATATCAAAATGTTTTAGACCAAATAAAGTTAAATACCAACTTAAACAAATAGAATTTATTTAAAAGTTATACCTTATGCCAATCTTTAATGCATGATTTTTAATTTCAAAACCATCTGCTTTAAACTCTAAATTAGGATCTAAAAGGGAAGCGTCTCCATAATCAGTAAAATTATATTCTACAAAAGATGAAATTTTTTCAAAAAATTGATAATCGCCTCCAAAACCTAAAGACCATGAAATCATGTCATCTTCGTCTGCCCTAGACATACTTACACCATCGGTAGCCACAAGTGCTGGTATTTCAATATTTGCTATACCTATGCCAGCTTGAGGATAAACTCTAAATTTATCATTTACATTAAAAAACTTACCAATATTAAAAGACCAGTTGGTTACATCTACATCAGTTTCTTTTAATGTTCTTGTCGTTGAAAAAGTTACTGTTCCTGAAATATCTGCATTGTTAATTGATTCATATCCAGTTCTGAAAAAAAAGTTTTTGTAACTTATACCCAAAGATCCACCAAATGTATTAAATGAACTTAATTCTGCTGTATCTGATGTTGGAGATCCATTGACACCATCATTAATAAATGCGGAGTCATTATTTAAAAGACCAAAATTGTAACTTAAATCTCCAAAAAAACTTAAATCTTTTGATTTAACTTTACTGAATGAACTTATTAAAAAAACTGTAAGAATAATAACTCTGAACATATATACTCCGAAATTATCAATTTAGTATATTTCAATAATAAAAAAAGTATAAAAATTAGGTCTAAAATTAATACTTATTTGAAAAAAAATTTAACATTATGGAATTTATAAAGAAATTGAAAAGATCTCATTTAAGCAAAAGTCTTGATGATTTAATTTTTACCTACTTATTTTCAAGTGTCCGCCTTCACACACTTTATCGCCTCTACTAATTAATCACTTGTTTTTAAAACATTAATAAATGCAGATTGAGGTATTTCCACTTTTCCAAACTGTCTCATTCTTTTTTTTCCTTTTTTCTGCTTGTCTAGTAGTTTATTTTTTCTTGTTACATCACCACCATAAAGCTTTGCTGTAACATCCTTTCTATAGCTGTTAATAGTCTCTCGAGCAATTATTTTACCACCAATTGCTGCTTGAAGAGGAATCTTAAATTGTTGTCTTGGAATCAAATCTTTTAATTTTTCACAAAATACTTTGCCTCTTAACGCAGACGAAGATCTATGACAAATAAATGAAAGTGCATCAACAGGCTCATTATTTACAAGAATTTGAACTTTAACTAAATCATTTTCCTTATTATTTTCAAATTCATAATCAAAGCTAGCATAACCACTTGTGATAGATTTTAGTCTGTCATAAAAGTCAAAAACTACTTCAGCTAATGGAAGTGAGAAAATTAACATTGCTCTTGATCCAACATATGTCAGATCCTTTTGAATTCCTCTTCTTTCATTACATAATTTCATCACAGGACCCAAGTACTCATCAGGCAACAATATTGTTGCTTTAATGTATGGTTCACTTATTACTTTTATTTGAGAAATATCTGGAAGATTTGATGGATTATGAACTTCTAAATGATCACCGTTTGTTTTTTCAATATTATATACAACCGATGGTGAAGTTGTCATAAGGCTTATATCAAATTCCCTGCTTAATCTCTCTTGAATAATCTCTAGATGTAAAAGGCCTAGAAAACCGCATCTAAAACCTAGTCCAAGAGCGGCAGATGTTTCAGCTTCAAAAGAAAAACTTGCATCGTTTAAGCGTAACTTTGCCAGACTATCTTTTAGCAAGTCATAGTCATCAGCATCAATAGGATATAATCCGCAAAAAACAACAGGAATACTTGGTTTAAAACCTGGCAATGACTTTTCAGTCGGTTTTAAATCATCAGTAATTGTATCACCAACTTTACAATCTGAAACATGTCTGATTCCTGCTGTAAAGAATCCTATTTCTCCTTCTCTTAATTCCTCAACATATTTAATTTTTGGAGTAAAAAATCCACATCGTTCAACAGGATATGATGCTTTAGTTCCCATCATTCTTATTTTCATTCCTTTCTTTAGAATTCCCGATTTCACTCTTATAAGAATAATAACTCCTAGAAAAGGATCATACCAACTATCAACTAACATTGCTATTAGGGTATTACTTGAGATAAGAGTAGGACAAGGAAGTTTTTTAACAATTATTTCTAGAACATCTTTTATTCCTTCGCCAGTTTTAGCAGACACTGGGATTGCATATGATGCATCAATACCAATTACATCCTCTATTTGTTTTTTTATTCTTTCAGGTTCTGCAGATGGCAAATCAATTTTATTTAAAATTGGAATAATTTCATGATTATTATCAATCGCTTGATAAACATTAGCTAATGTTTGAGCTTCTACACCCTGACTTGCATCAACGACAAGAAGAGAACCTTCACAAGCTGCAAGTGATCTGCTAACTTCATATGAAAAATCAACATGACCTGGGGTATCCATAAGATTTAAATTATAAATATTCTTGTCTAAACTCTTATATTTCAGAAAAACAGTTTGAGCTTTTATTGTAATACCTCTTTCTCTTTCAATATCCATTGAATCAAGTACCTGCTGTTTCATCTCTCTTTCTGTTAATCCTCCACATGTTTGAATAATCCTATCAGCAAGAGTTGATTTTCCATGGTCAATATGAGCAATAATAGAAAAATTTCTAATTTTATCAATTAACATTATACTCTTAACCTTGCAGTAGAATTTTCTTCTACGCTTTTAATTATTTTTTCTGACAGTTCATCAATATCTTTTTCTGTCAATGTTTTTTCATCAGATTGAATTAAAACTTCAACAGCTAGTGCTTTTTTATTTTCAGCCAATACATTAGATTCACCAAAATTTTCAAACGAATCAAAAACTTTAACCTTCTTGATTAAAACTTTGTCAACTTTACTGATGATTTTTATGATCTCAGATGATAAAGCTTTTTTTTCTAAAATAAAAGAAAAGTCTCTGATTGACGATTGATATGGAGAAGGTAAAAAAACAGGTTTAGATACTTTTCTTTTTTTGTAAATTTTTAATGCATCAGTTAAGTAAAACTCAAAACAGGCTACATCATAATCCAAATCAAATTTTTTAATTATTGATGGATGTATCGAACCGAAAGATGCGACTAATTTATTTCCAACTTTTATTGTACCTGACTTTTTAGGATGAAAATATTCAGGAATCTCCTTATCAAATACTTCAAGACTATTAGGTGAAAAATTAAATAATTTTAATATATTAAATAAATCGTCTTTTATATCAAATATATCAGATTTTCTTGGCTCTTGAAGCCAATTTTTTGAAATCTCTTCTCCAGTGCGCATTGCCATAACACAATCATTTTGCTGTCCTGGTTTATCACCGTAAAAAATAGGTCCTAACTCGAATAATCCTATATTAGAAAAACCTCTGTTAAAATTTTTTTTTATAGATAAAAGTAAATTAATAGCAAGAGATGATCTCAGGCATGACATTTCACTGCTTATTGGATTACTAACCTTTATTAGTTTTTTACTTTTATTGAACAGTTTTTCATACTTTTCATCAACAAATGACCAAGTTACTAACTCTGTAAGTCCATAACTTACAAGACTTCTTCGAATAATTTTCTTTTGTTTTTGACTATGGTTAGTTACATTCCTTTTTAAAATATTTTCAAATGTTATCGATTGATTTGGAATATTCTCATAACCATAAATTCTTGCAATCTCTTCTATTAGATCTTCTTTTAAAAGAAGGTCAGTTCTCCATGATGGTGGAGAAATAATAAATTCATCATTTACTTTTTCCACTTCACAACCTAAAAGTTTAAATTTATTTTCAATAAAATCTGATTCAAATTTAATTCCTATCAAACTATTAATTTCAGAAATATTTAATTTTATAATTTTTTTACTTTCCTTATATTCTCCATCAAATACAGTTGAATGAATTTCTCCTCCACAATTTTTAATTATTAAGTCTGTGGCCACATTTAAACCATCAAGAGTTGAAGCAGGGTCAATTCCTCTTTCAAATCTATATCTAGCATCACTTTCTATTAAAAGTTTTCTTCCTGTATATGCAATTTTCTCAGGTGAAAAATATGCTGACTCTATTAAAACATTTTTAGTATCTAAATCACATGCAGTCCTTTCTCCTCCCATTACTCCAGCTAAGCTAATAATTCCTATATCATCACAAATTACAATCATTTCAGAACTTAATTCGTAATCTATACCATCAAGACCTGTAAACTTTTCGCCACTTTTTGAATGTCTAATAACTATCTTTCCTTGGATTTTATCATAATCAAAAACATGAAGTGGTCTACACCTATCAAATGATAAAAAGTTTGTAATATCTACTAAAGAGGAAATAATTTTTATATCACAAACCTCAAATCTTTTTTGTAGATCTTTTGAAGACATTCTATTCTTTACATTTTCAACTAATCTCAGATAAAATTGTGGACAATCTTTTAACTTTAGTTCGTTAGATAAAAAAATTTTCTTATTTAATTTTTTTTCAAAATTAATTTTAGGTGAAGCTTTCATTTTTCCAAGACCCAATGCATAAAGGTCTCTGGCTACTCCCATAACACCAGCACAATCCGGTCTATTGGGGGTTATAGCTATTTCTATGGAAACTCTTTCTTCATCTAAACAAATAGAAAAACTTTTACCAATTAATTTCTCATTTTCTAACTCAATTATTCCTTGTGAATTTTTTCCGATTCCTAGTTCATTTTCAGAACATAGCATCCCGTGAGACTGAACATCTCGTATAATACTTTTTTTTATTTTAATACTTTCTGAACCATCTATTGAAGGCAATTCAGTTCCTACTGGGGCTAAAACAGTTAAAAGGTTTTCTCTAACATTTGCTGCCCCACAAACTATTTTTAAGTTTTCTTTGCCATCAAAAACATCACAGACTTTTAATTTATCTGCATTTGGATGTTTTTGAATTTTTTTTACAATGCATACTTTAAAATCTTTTAATTTTTGGTAGGGATTATTTATTGACTCAACTTCCAGACCAAGATTTGTTAAACTAGATTCTAATTTATCTAAAGAGCAATTAAAGTCTAAATATTCTCGTAACCACTTAAGTGTAAACTTCATTTTAATCCCAATTTAAGTCTGGGATATCAAAACATGAAAATCCATAATGGTTAAGCCATCTAATATCATTTTCAAAAAAATCTCTTAGGTCTGGCATTCCATATTTTAACATTGCTAATCTCTCGATACCTATTCCAAAAGCAAAACCTTTTGCACCATTATTTGAAAATTTACTCAATTTAAATACATTTGGGTGAACCATTCCACAACCTAAAATTTCCATCCATTCATTTCCTTCACCTAAAATTATTTTTCCTTTTTCTCTTTTACAGTTAATATCAACCTCAGCTGAAGGTTCTGTAAATGGAAAAAAAGACGGTCTAAAACGTAGTTTTAAATTTTCATTATTAAAAAAGGTTTTACAGAACTCCGATATAAACCATTTCAAATTTGCAAAGTTAATTCCTTTATCAACCACTAAACCCTCTACCTGATGGAACATTGGTGTATGCGTTATATCGGAATCACATCTGTAGGTTCTTCCAGGTGCAAAAATTTTAATTGGTAATTTCTTATTAACCAAAGATCTTATTTGAACTGGAGATGTATGCGTTCTTAACACAAACTTTTCAGATTCATTGTTTTCTATATAAAATGTATCATGCATTTGTCTAGCAGGATGGTTTAATGGAATATTTAAAGCTGTAAAATTGTGAAAATCATCTTCTATATCTGGTCCTTCAACAAACTCTAAGCCCATTGAACCTAAAATAGAAATAATTTCCTCAATAGTTTGTGTTATTGGATGAATGCTAGAAACTTTTGAATCTTCAGTTCTTCCTGGCATTGTAGGATCGACAAAATCGTTTTCAATTTCTTTTTGTAAATTTTCATCTTCAAAAAAAGCTTTTTTTATTTGGAAAACTTCATTAAAGTTATTTTTAAACAAATTCAATTTTTTACCAAGCTCTCGTCTACTCTCAGAATCAAGACTTGAAATCTTTTTCATTTCATAATTGGTAATTCCATTTTTACCAAAATACTTAACTCTTATAGATTCAAGTTCACTTAAATTTTTTGAATCCTCAATCTCAGAGATTGCTAACTCAGCTACTTCATCAAGTTTAGACATGGATTTTCTATCCAAATTTTATTTAATATTTTGAATTTGACTGACAATTTTTTCAAAAGATTTTGGCTCTTGAGCTGCTAAATCAGCAAGAACTTTTCTATTCAAATTAAGGTTTATTTTTTTTAACCCATTAACAAAAGTTGAATATTTAAGACCATGTAGTCTACATCCAGCATTTATTCTTTGGATCCAAAGACTTCTAAAAACTCTTTTATTAACTTTTCTGTCTCTGTAAGAATATTGTCCAGCCTTCTCAACAGCTTGGTTTGCTATTCTAAATGTATTTTTTCTTCGACCATAATACCCTTTAGCTTGTTTAAGTATTTTTTTATGTCTTGCTCTTGTTGTAACGCCACTTTTTACTCTTGACATATTTTCTCTCTATTAAATTTTAGGGTTAAGGTATTTTTTTACAATTCTACTATCTTGTTTTGACATTATAAGTGGTCCTTTTGAAAATCTTTTCATTTTTTTTGGCTTATTTGACAAATTATGTCTTTTACCACTCGCATACATAACAACTTTACCAGTCGATGTTACTCTGAATCTTTTTTTAGTACCACTTTTTGTTTTCATTTTTGGCATAAGCATATGTATTTCTAAATCAAAAAATTATGAATTTCTTTATAAAGTATTTTCCCTCCAAAGCAAGAATTTTTGATATTAATTTATCTAGGTGCTATAACCATTGTCATTTGTCTTCCCTCTAACTTTGGCATTTGTTCTACTTTAGCAACTGGTTCAATAGCTATTTCAAGTTTTTTCAGAACATCCATCCCCCTCTGATGATATGCCATTTCTCTTCCTCTGAACCTTAAGGTAATTTTTACTTTATCTCCATCACTTAAAAATCTATGAATAGACTTAAGCTTAACATCATAATCATGATCTTCAATTCCTGGTCTTAACTTTACTTCTTTGACTTCAAATGTTTTTTGTTTCTTTTTTGCTTCAGCCTGTTTTTTTTGGATCTGATACTTATATTTTCCATAGTCAATTATCTTACAAACTGGTGGTTTTGCATTTGGTGAAACTTCTACTAGATCCAAGCCTAGCTCAAAAGCTTTACTGATTGCATCTGTAGTTTTTAAGACACCCAACATATCACCCTTTTCAGAAATAACTCTCACTTCGTCAGATGCAATAGATTCATTGACCGCAGGACCACGTTCAATAGTTCGGTTAGATTTATTCATATTTTAGTGGTTTAAACATGTATTTCATATTCTATCATAGTATTTTCATATAATCTAATTTTGCAAAAAATAAAGTTAATACTACAAACTACATAATTTTTTAATCTTTAATACAAATTTATCTAGCTCTAATATTTCTTGACTATTTGTTTCTTGCGTTCTCAAAGAAACGGTACCACTATTTATTTCATTATTTCCTACAACAACCATAAAAGGAATTTTTTTATGATTGTGTTCTCTAATTTTATAATTCATTTTCTCATTTCTATCATCCATAAAACTTCTAATATTACTTTTTTTCAATTTTTCTTGAACTTTTCTTGCATAGGAAAGGCAATCATCATTTATATTTATAATTACTACCTGCGAAGGAGTTAACCAATATGGTAATTTTCCTGCATAATTTTCTATTAATATTCCTATAAATCTCTCTAAAGAACCAAAAAATGCTCTATGAATCATCACTGGATGTCTTTTAGCTCCATCTTTATCAACATAGTTAGCACTTAACCTTGGTGGCAAATTAAGATCAACTTGTATAGTACCACACTGCCAATCTCTTCCAATTGCATCAACTAAAACAAACTCAATTTTTGGTCCATAAAATGCTCCTTCTCCCTCATTAATATCATATTCTAAATTCAAATTTTGAAGGGATTTTAATAAGGATTTCTCAAGAAAATCCCACGTTTTATCATCACCTATTCTTTTAATAGGTCTATTAGAAAATTTAATCTTTACATTATCAAAACCAAAGTCTTTATAAATTTCAAGAGTTAACTTAATTACTTTTTCACACTCATTTTCCATCTGATCTTTTAGACAGTATATATGAGCATCATCTTGAGTAAACTCCCTTACTCGCATAAGACCATGAAGTGCACCTGAAGGTTCAAATCTAAAAACTTTTCCAAATTCTGCAACTCTTAAAGGTAAGTCTTTATAACTTCTCAAAGAGTTATTATATATTTGGATTCCACCTGGACAATTCATAGGTTTCATTGCAAAAATTCTTTCATCATTAGTTTTTGCAAGATACATATTATCTTGAAATTTATCCCAATGACCAGACTTTTCCCATAAAGATCTATCCATGACTGTTGGTGTGCTTATTTCAGTATAACCAGCTTCCTCTTGTTTTATTCTCATATAATCCACAAGCTTTTTAAAAATTAACCATCCTTTAGGATGCCAAAAAACAGAACCTGGAGCATCATCTTGAAAATGAAAAAGATCCATTTCTTTTCCAAGTTTTCTGTGATCTCTTTTTTCAGCTTCCTCTAACATTTTCAAATAAGTCTCTAATTCATTGTTA
>MDTB01190940.1_pt1 | contig 15215 bp, 13 predicted proteins | sample 811161 | NCBI WGS metagenome assembly MDTB01 (sample SAMN05326650, study PRJNA326480) | marine metagenome | isolation source: seawater | place: Mediterranean Sea | collected 2009 | reverse complement strand
TTGAATGTCCGACGCATCGCCACCAAACCCGCCAGAGGGTTGATGAATCAAAAAGCGTGTGTTTGGTAGCGCAAACCGGTTCTCTTTATCTGTGGCGAGATAGATATGGGTAGCGATGCTGCCAACCCAGCCGGTGCCAACAATAAACACCTTGGGCTTGATAAACCGAATCATGTCAAAAATGGTATCGCCCGATTCCACATGACCGCCGGGGCTGCCGATATAAAGAGTGATCGGTTCGTCGGACTCAAAGGCTAACGCCAACAGCTTTTCAGCAGTTTTACGGGCTACTTGCTGATTGATCTCACCAAACAACGTTAGCGTTCTATTCTTTAGCAGCGTCGTTTCCAGCATATTGAAACTCTTGGCGGCATCCGTGGCTGCATTTCCATCTTTTTCGCTGTCTAACCGGATCATCGGCTTTACTCCATTATAAATAGGGTTGGCTCAAGCATTTTTTCGACCGGCTTAACATTACCGCCTCGCCGACCTGGCCACTTTATAGTCTTCGCTCACCCGTTAGTGTAGCGTCTTCGTCGTATGTTTGGGATGAGAGGAGAAATTTCAATGCCAATTGCACCTGAATACCAAGCCATGTTTGCCGCTTTGGCCGATGCTGGGCCGTCCACAGCTGTCTTTCACATGACGCCATCCGATGCTCGCGAGTACTACCGAGCCAGCCGCGCTGTAGATCCCCAACTACCAGTTCACCGAATACAAGATTTATCGATCCCCGGTCCAGCACAGGACATACCCGTGCGTATTTACCAACCGGAAAGTGACGGCCCGTTTGGCATCATCGTTTATTTTCACGGTGGTGGCTGGGTTATCGGCGACCTTGATACGGGCGACAGTGTTAGCAGACAGTTGGCAACTCTCGCCAATGTGGTGGTGGTTGCTGTCGACTATCGACTAGCCCCCGAGCATATCTTTCCCGCTGCGGTTGAAGACTGTTACGCCGCTGTCTGCTGGGTAGGCGAGCACACAGCCCAGTTTAATGGCAATGGCAAGATAGGGCTTCTCGGCGAGAGCGCTGGCGGCACCCTAGCTACTGTGTGCGCGATGCTGGCGAGAGACGATAGCAATGGTCCGGATATCGCATTTCAATGCCTCTTCTATCCTGTAGCTGAAGCCTCCATGAGCGAGCCTTCCTGGACTGAAAACGCCTCTGGACTTTTGTTAGAGACTGATACGATGATCTGGTTTTGGGACCACTACTGCCCAGATGCTGCAAGCAGAAACGATCCACGCACTGCGCCAATCCATGCCCAAGATCACAGCAACTTGCCGCCAGCGCTGATTGTAACAGCCGAATTTGATCCGCTGCGGGACGAAGGAGAACGCTATGCCGAGGTACTTAAGAATGCCGGTAATGAGGTTGAAACGATGCGCTGTGATGGAATCTTGCATGACTTTCTCGCCCTTGCAGCGGTATTTGACTGCGCACGCAAGCCATTTCTAGCGTCCATTAAAAGAATAAAAACATACCTATCCTAGGAGGAAACCGTGCTCTACATTCTGATCTGCAAAGACAAGCCCAACGCTCAAGAATTGCGGCAATCTGTGCGACAGGATCATCTGCAATTTCTCGCTACCCGAGATGTGCGATTTGCAGGCCCCATGTTGTCGGACGACGAAAGTCAAATGATCGGTTCGGTGGTGGTGGTCGATTGTCCGACCATGGCAGACGCTCAGGCCCTGGCGGCAGCCGACCCATATAAGCAAGCCGATCTGTTCGCCGAAGTGACGATTCATCCGTTCAAACAAGCCATCCCGGGGGTCTAATTGTGAAAAAAGCCATCGTTAGTGGCGTCGGCCCGTTAGACGGTCTCGGCGGTCAACTGTGCACGCGTTTCGCGGATTTAGGACTTCATGTTTTAGCCGCGGGGCGAACCCAAGAAAAACTCGATGTCATAGTCGAGGCGATCACCCAGGCCGGAGGTAGCGCCGAAGCAGTGATCGCCGACGCTACCAGCGAAGCCGACACAGAACGTTTGTTTGGTCTCGCGGGCAGCGACCTTGCTCTGGCTATTTACAATACCGGCAACAACACTCCCGGGCGCATCAGTGAAATGAGCGCAGAATATTTTGAAAATAGCTGGCGAGTCTGCTGCTTTGGCGGTTTTTTGTTCGGTCGTAGTGCGATCCGAAACTTCGCCGGCAATGGCGGTACGCTGATATTTACTGGCGCCAGTGCTTCACTGCGTGGCCGCGAAAACTTCGGCGCATTCAATTCATCAAAGGCAGCGTTACGAGCTCTCGCCCAGGCCATGGCAAAAGAATACGGCCGCGATGGCGTTCATGTCGGACATGTAGTGGTGGACGGGCCCATCGGCGGAGAGAAGATCAAACAAGGTTTTCCTGCCTATGCGGAAAAGCTCGGGGCCCAGGGCATGATCGACATCCAAGGCATAGTCGACGGCTATGAGTACTTGTATCGCCAGCCCCGACAGGCGTGGAGCTTTGAGCTAGATGTGCGCACCAGTGTGGAAAAATGGTAGCCAAAGCATCCATCGAAAAAAAAACGGAGGCTTAAAGCCCCCGTTTTTCATGATCATGCAATAGCAACAATCACGTTCACACTAGTCCACGCGAGCAGCCGCATAGCCAGACAGCACAACACTGCCATCTTGATTGGTCGTCTCAAGCTTCAGGTTAACAATGCCGTCTGTGATGTCTTCAACCGTTGCCGTAGCATTCAGAGTATCCCCTGGCCATACCTGGCTGGTAAATCGCACGCCATACTTGGTCAGGCGACCGTCTCCAACATAATTGGTAATCATTCTGCCCGTCATGCCCATGGTGAGCATGCCGTGGGCGAACACCGATGGATATCCAGCCAACTCTTTGGTGAATTTCTCATCAGTGTGCACAGGGTTATAGTCGCCTGAAGCGCCCGCGTACATAACGATTTGTGTACGCGTCAGGTCCTCGACCAAACACTCGGTATATGTGTCTCCAGGTGTTAAATTTGCTGCTGAAAGTGCCATGTTCCTCTCCTTATTGGTCTACTGGACGTTCGGTACGCACACCAACGCCCCGGGCAGTAATGACTAGCTCACCATTTTGGTCGCGATATTCCGTGACTGTTTCGGAGAACACCAACTTGCCCGAACGCTTACCTTCTTTCTCCCAAGTTTTGCCCGGCAGATTGGTGGCAGTCAAAACGTCGCCAGGACTGATATGTCGGTGGTACTCAAAGTGCTGCTCGGCGTGAAGTCCGCCACCACCACCACCACCACCACCGCCACTACCGCTTTCGCGTTTAATACCCGTGGCTTCTTTACCTGAGCCAAACCAATCTTCGCCGATCTTTGGACGCAAGAAATAGTCTGGATCAAACTGAGCGCTTGACTGCGCGAATGTAGGCGGTGCGATCACTTTGCCAGGCTCGGTGCCTGTAGCATATTCCGCATCGTAGTAAATCTGGTTAGCATCAGCGACGGAGCGCGCGAACATCATGATATGACTCGCCTCCACCGGGAACTTATCTATCGCCATAGTTTCTCTCCTGGCCCCAAAATTGAGTTCAGAGTATCTATCAGGAATCGCAACCCGTTCAAGGGTTGCAAATGAAATTACCTAGATCTGTTCCAGCCGGCATACGCAATGCATGGCCGCCTGCTGACTGCCAAAGAATCCTACTTGCCCTTAAACTCAGGCTCGCGCTTTTGCAAAAAAGCCGCTATTCCCTCAGCTTTATCTTCAGTCTGCACCAGCGCACCTTGGGCATATTTTTCGAACATCAGCGCCCCTGCCAAACTCGCCTCCATACCAAAATGCACCATGGCCTTCATGGTTCGCGGCACAAAGGGGGCGAAAGATGCGAGGTGTTTGGCCATACGCTGCACTTCAGGGAGCAACTCCTCGGAGTCTACTAAGCGAGTCACTAAACCAATTTGCAGCGCACGTTCCGCATCGATGGGTTCGCCCATCAACATCATCTCCATACCCCAACCACGGCCAACAATTCGAGGCAGGCGCGCCGTGGCGCCACCGCCAGGAATTATCCCCAGCTTGCCTTCTGGCGTTGCGAAACGTGATTTGGGAGTCGCAACGCGAAGGTCACAGCCCAGCGCAACCTCTAAGCCGCCGCCCATGCATATTCCATCAATCGCAGCAATGGTCGGTTTTGGCGTCCGCTCAAGTTTGTCCGCCAACCCTTGAACGATAGGCTCTAGAGCTTTTTTGAAGTCGCGGTCGATGACCTCAGATAGATCTGAGCCCGCCGCAAACGCTTTTCCTCCGGCGCCAGTGATGGCGATAACCCTGACCTCGTCATCATAGGCCGCTAAATCGACCGCACCATGCAGATCATCTAATGTGGCCAGGGAGATTGCATTGTGCTTCTCGGGTCGATTGATGGTGATCAAAGCCAACGGCCCGGTTACCTGATAGGTCACGTTGGCAAAAGTTTGTTCTGACATCTTCTTTAGCATCTCCTCTGACATGTTCTAGGCTTGCTGCAAAACGGCGCTTATCGTTTCCCATTCGTGAGTCAGGCGCAAGAGCGAGTCAACTAGATAGCAACGAGCTTAGAAAAAAGCCGCCGGCTTGGAGAGAGAACCGGCGGCTTAAGGAGCGACCTCGTGCTTTCTGGTGGACGCCAATACAACAATTTGCTCATCGTCTTGACATCACACCCAAGGTCTTTGGAGAAAGCGTTTAGACGCCCAGAGCGTCCCATATCGCCATCGTATCTTCAGCTTTCGCAGTTTCTAAACGATTACTTGCGGCATTATTTTTGTGTCATTTTGTATCAAGTCTTAACAGCCATTTTCTGCCGAAACCTTGCAACAGACTCTGCTAACGGCCTGTATCAGCTTCTATTTTCAACGGATGCAAAAACCAAGTGGAATGCCGCGCCGCCTTGCTCGCTGTCAGCTACCGTCACCGACCATCCGTGAGCGGCGCAAAGCTGCGCAACGATGGCCAGACCCAAACCACTGCCGCCGGTGACGGCGCTGCGTGAGGGATCAAGGCGGAAAAAAGGCTGGAAGATCTGCGAGCGCTGAGCTTGTGGTATACCTCGTCCGTTGTCGCTAATGACTACTTCCCGTTCACTTACGTCGACGCAAACATCTCCGCCGTGTTTTAGACCATTGGAAATCAAATTTACCAATACCCGACGAAATGCATTAGGTGCCAGCGCCAACGTGAAGTCATCTGGAAGCGCTGTAGCGAACTGTATCGGCTGATCAAAAGTAGCAATTGTGTCTTGCAGACAGTCTACTACATTCAACTCCTGAGGCAGTTCGCGTGCACCTTTGGCAAAACGCAGCGCATCACCAATTAGCTCGTCCATCGATTCCAGATTGTCTTCAAAACGCCGAACCAACGATGCGTCTACGGTCTCAGGCAGTAACGCTAGAGCCAACCGCATGCGTGTTAGCGGCGTGCGTAGATCATGAGAAATACCCGCCATCAATGTGGTCCGATTTTCCAACAGCAGTGAAATGTCTGTCGCCATCTCGTTAAAGTTTCGAGCGAGAGAGACCAACTCTCGAGGCCCAGTTTCGGGCAAGGGTTCCATCTTCTCGGTGCCACGAAATTGTTCCGCCTGTTTCGCGGCTTTAACTAACGGTCGGGCAATTCTTTGCACAATGAGTAGCGAAGTCAGGAAGACGATGGCGGCGCCCAGGGTCACAATGATGATGGCCACATATAGCACCTGAGTATCACGCCGACTTGGCGACAACCCAACCTGAAGGTCATAGCCCGCCATCGGGATATCTATCCAGATCAATTCATCGCCGTCGAGGATACGCACATCCATTGCAAGCCGAGCACGCAATTTGTCGCGCAGGAGTTCGGTGTAGGGTAAGTATCGGCTTAACAATGGCAAGTCTTGCTGAGCTTCGCTAACAATTAGGTCGTGGCTCTGCGCTAATTCTAACTCGAAGTAAGGGCGCGCTTCTGGTGGCAACTCTACCCAGGTCTGACAAGAAAGCACTAACAGCGCGGCCTCATCATCCGCCGAACGTTGGGCAATTGGATCGATCACAAACGCATACAGTGCAATAGTAGAAATCACCGCTATAAGCATCGAACTGACACCCAAGGTGAGCTGAGTTCTAACGAGCAATGACAAAGGACCCCGCCGCATCATGATCTCGGCACCAACCTAGGGAGCGCCCGAGGTATCGAACAATTCGCAGTAACCTCAACTGTCTGGTTTGACTCACACACGACGTCTAAGCAGGCGTTTGTCGGCGACTATGCGGAGCCAAAGCCAGCTCAATCTTCCTTTCCGCCCCCAGGACAGAACATATATCCCTTGCCCCATATGGTCTTAATGAACTTAGGCTTCGCGGGATCTACTTCCAACTTGGATCTTAATCTCGTTACGCGTACGTCAATGGATCGATCAAAGGGAGAGCGCTCAGCGCCCGTGAGCAAATCTAGGATGCGATCTCTATGCAGCACCTTATTGGGGTGCGCAACCAAAATAGCGAGAAGATCAAATTCGCCGGAGGTTAGAGGAATTTCGGTATCGTCTTGGGTTAGTCGATATGAGGCCAAATCAAGTGAGAAATCACCAAATTCTAACTTACCGGAGGAGGTTTCTTCCTGATCCTGGCGTAACGTGCGACGCAATACCGCGCGAATTCTTGCCAACAACTCGCGAGGGTTAAATGACTTGGGTAGGTAATCGTCAGCACCCAATTCGAGACCCACTATTCGATCCACATCATCGCCCTGAGCGGAAATAATTATAATTGGCAAGTCTGAGTGCTGTTTCAAGCGCGTCGCTATTGATAGTCCCTGCTCTCCGGGGAGCATCAAATCTAGGATCAGAAGATCGACACGATTGGTTTTTAGATAAGCATCCATCTCCTCGCCCGACTGCACTGCAGCCACGTCGAAGCCCTGCTTACGCAGATACGCCTGGGTCAACTCACAAATCTCAAGGTCGTCATCTAGTACCAACACTCGCTCATTTTGCGCTTCGGCCACTTCACTCATCATCGGCTCTCCCTTCAACCGTATCGCTTACGGTTTGATCGGAGCTCTCCGCTAGCTCTGCAACCGCATCTGAATCTACCTGGCTCGGACGCTGAACTACATGGCGTATGCTTTGCGGCAATAAAATTTGCTCACCGTCAGGCGTCGAAATTCGCACCACGGGAAGATTCGCCAACGAACTTAGGCGTTTAGCGCGCAGATCTGCAGTGGATGCCAAGCGCGTTTTGCCTTGCGACTCCGCCAAGCGGTTCTCAAACCCAGCCCCAAAGCGCACTGTTGCGCGAACACCGGGGAAACCATGAGGATCACGCACCATCACGTTGGCCGGGATGCTCGTTGGATCATAACCGTTAGCCGCACGAGCCTGCTGTATTTGTAGTTGAGCCAGCGCTGCTTGATCGACAAGACTAGATGGTGCCAAGGTTCTTCTCGTAGTCACGCGTTGGCCATTGGATAAAACCCGCGTCACCTGCGTGCGTATAACTAGCGGACGGCTATTTGAACGAGACTGCACGGCCCCGTAGCGGTGATTGGTTTGGGCTCGTTTGACTCGCACTTGTATATCTCGAGCGGGAGCACCCTTCCCTGATATTGCATTATCTGCCACCCGCATTCGCTGTCGGACTTCAGCCAACAAGTCACGCCGCTCCGCCGCCGTCAGCGTGGGCCAGGCCTGCAACATAACGCTTATTTCTTGATTTGATCGTTTCGACAGGGCGAGCTTATTCAACACAGCCCGCGGCCGTAGCGCCACATCATCACCTGATTGCTGTGCTTGCACCGCTGCTTGCGGCTCCGGGTCGGAGTTGGCTTGTCTGGCAGGAATCCACGGCATGTAAGGTTCGACAACACCAGAATCATCAGCAGGTAACTGCCACGGTACTTGTGCAGCCGTCTGGGCAGCCAACAGCATACCGAACACGGCCACACTGATCGTTGGGATTCCCTGTACTATTTGTTTCGAAACATTCATGACGAAATGGTGCCTTGACCCGGCCTTACTGACAATGCCCTTCGATTATTAATTGGTGCTGTTTCCCGCCAATGTCCTGCCTGTTTCATTTTGTTACTGGAATAACGCTACCCACACCCAAACTTTCTGCACTTTGATCGTTGAAAGCGCGTTTTCAGACACAAAAAAGGCGACCAAGAGGTCGCCTTTTTGCGATCGGCGGCTACGCCAACCAAGTCATCAAGGACTACGCGACTTCGAATAAGCCTGCGGCGCCCTGACCACCACCGATGCACATGGTAACTACCCCATAGCGCTGATTTCGGCGCTTAAGCTCGCGCAGAATCAAACCGGTTTGGCGCGATCCAGTCATACCAAAAGGATGGCCGATGGAGATGCTTCCGCCGAGTACGTTGTACTTTTCGTTGTCAATGTCTAGCGCGTCTCGGCAATAGAGGCACTGAGAAGCGAATGCTTCGTTCAGTTCCCATAAGTCGATATCATCAATAGCCAAACCTGCGTTCTTCAGCAGACGCGGAATAGCGAAGACTGGGCCGATGCCCATTTCATCTGGCTCACAGCCAGCAATAGTGAATCCGCGATAGATACCAATTGGCGTAATGCCCAACTGCGCGGCGCGCTCAGCGCTCATCAGCATGGTCATAGATGCACCATCGGACAGTTGTGATGCATTACCCGCGGTCACTGATCCGTCTTCTTCGAAAGCCGGCGCCAATGACGCTAAGCCCTCTAGAGTGGTCTGCGGACGATTGCATTCATCCTTATCGACCCAAACCTGCTCATGGCTTTCTTCGCCGGTTTCTTTATTCACTTTGAGCATCGTTGCGTTCATGCCAACGATCTCTTCCTGGATTTTGCCTGCCTCAACAGCCGCCGCGTAACGAATCTGGCTTTGCAGAGCATACTCATCCTGCATTTCACGCGTTACTTGATAACGACGTGCAACAACCTCAGCGGTATTACCCATGGCCATGAATATCTCTGGCTTTTCTTCTAACAGGCGTTGGTTTTGCTTGGATTTACCAGGCTCTTGGCGGGTGCGCATTGAAATAGAATCAACACCACCAGCAATGGCGACTTCAGTTTGTCCTGAAGCAATCTGGTTTGCCGCAATCGCGATAGATTGCAGGCCTGAAGAACAAAAGCGGTTGATGGTCACACCAGCAGCCGTGATGGGTAGCTTGGAAAGTACCACGGCCAGACGAGCCAAGTTGCCGTCCTGCTCACCTGCATGACTAGCTGCTCCCACCACTACATCTTCCACTTCATCAGCTCCAACCTGTGGGTTGCGATCAAGCAGCGAATCGATGCAGTGAGCCAACAAGTCGTCTGAACGAGTCAAGTTGAAGCTACCGCGAAAAGCCTTGGTTAGGCCGGTACGTACACTATCGACAATTACAACGTCGCGCATATTTAGGTCCCTTTTGTAGTTAAGCGTTATCGATAGCTACTGCTATCTTTTGAATTATCACCGCAGAGATAAAACTCAAGCCCTTGTTATTCACTCCAGTAAGCGGCGCCAAGCCTGCCTCGAAAAGTGGTCGTGACGATCACCCAGATGAATCAAACCGACTCTTTGTTACCAGCTTCGCGTTTCCAGCGGCTAGTAAGCGGTATAATCTCCTCGAGTATTTTATCCCCCAGTGCTGATGTTAACGACAACGACGACTTTGTACCACCGCAGGTTTCCTCTAAGAAGCTTCTCGGATAGCATGCAAAATCACCAAGCCTTGTGTCAGCTTGGGGCAATTAAGCCAATTAAAGACATGCATAGAAGGTATTACTATGAGCGAGTCAGCCACTCCGTCGTTTCACGATCTGACCATGAATTCTATCCAGGGCGAATCTATCAATTTTGACCAGTACCAAGGCCAGGTGTGCTTGGTGGTTAATGTCGCCAGCCGCTGAGGACTTACAGGCCAGTACGCCGGGTTGCGTACTCTGCAAGAACAATTCTCTGCCTACCCTTTTCAGGTATTAGGCTTCCCCTGTAATCAGTTTGGCGCACAGGAACCGGGCAGCGACCAAGAGATCTTGGAATTCGCCCAAACCAAATATGATGCTAACTTTCAGCTGTTTAGCAAAATAGAAGTCAACGGCCCAGGTACATGCAACCTGTACAAGATACTTAAAAATGCCACCGGCGGCGAAGATATTGGCTGGAATTTCGCTAAATTCTTAGTAGACCGCGACGGCAAGGTAGTGCAGCGCTTCAGTCCGCAGACTACTCCAGAGGAACTGACTCAGGTCATTCACGACCAGTTGGGGCTGTGAGCTCTTAAGAGCCGTTAGCAGCCACAAAAAACCCCGCTTCTGCGGGGTTTTTTGTGCTCAACTGTAAAACTAAACAATCGCCTAAAGACAATCGCCTAAAGACACTGATCCTTAGTAGTCGTACTTCAGTTTCAAAGCGAACGAAGTACCTGGCGACTCTTCAAAGACCACCACGTTATTCGCAGCAATCTCAACCGCCTCATCAAGGATGTTTTGCGCTTTTAACTTAACCGTGAGGTTCTCCGTTGGGTACCAAGAGTAAGTGAAGTCCATAGAGTTAAACGGCTGTTCATACTCATCAGGGCTACCTAAACGTCCTGCTCGATAAAGGCGCTCACCGAACACGTTAAATATCAACGATGCGGTGTGTTTGCCGTTATCTGAGTCAAAGCCAAACATCAAGTTGGCAAGATAATCACTTGCACCCGAGGCTGAGCGTCGGTTGTTGGTTGGCGAAATGGCATTGTTATCGACAGTTGTCTGGGTGTCTTGAATGGTCGCATTGCCTTGGATAAAGAACATCCGCAGCGACTCCTTAAGACTTTCCAAACGATATACCGCTTCTAGCTCGACACCGGTTATGTCTGTGCCAGCAACATTAAACACGCTCACGGCGCGAGCGTTGTCAGACCGAGGCACTTCGAAGAACTCGATTGCGTTAGTGATCTCTTTCGTAAACGCACTGAAGGTAAAGCTGCTGCCACTATCGAAGACCCAGTCTGCGCGCGCATCAAAACTGCGCACCTTAGCCGGACGAATATCCGTATTACCCACAACTAAATCGTTAGTTATTGGATCAAAGTAGCTAGCAGGGCTAACTTCACGCACATCTGGACGGATTGCTGTTTCGCTGAACGCCAGGCGCAGTTGGAAAGTTTCAGCTAACCATGACCCGTCATAACCAAGCGCAACCGATGGGTAGTATTCGCTTTCTTTGTATGAGGCGTCCTCTAACTCATCGATGTCGGTAGTGACGGCCGGGTCATCAACGCTAAACCCATATACATTCCACGGCAGTGCAACCTGGCGGTAGTTCTCCTGACGTGCACCGACAGTAATCCGGTAGTGCTCCATGAATGATAGATCCGCGGCCATATAGGTCGCGTCGGTCATCGTCGCCGCAAGATAGCTAGCAGTGCCGCTTTCTTGGACCTGTAAGATGAAGCCATTGTCTGCGTTAGTTACGTTGGCGTCTGAAAACACCTCATCGTAACCGCCGATCAAAGCTGAGGTGCCCGCCTCGGTACTGCCCAAGCCCAACTCGCGCTGTTCAAAGCCACGCGCTTTTCGGTCATGGTGGTAACCAAACAAAATGGTCAGCGTGTTGTCGCCAAAGTTGAAAGGAACTTCAGCCGTATAGCCGTAGCTCAGCACTTCATCTTCCAACTGGGTAAAACGAAAGTCAGCCGCGCTGCTGTCGTTACGCACTACCGAACCAATCACATCGCCACTATCGTCTAATGTGGTATTCGACTTGATCAACAGTTGGCTCGGTATATCTGTTTCCGCTACTGAATCCGAATATATCCAACTAATCGAGCTATCGGTTGGGATAAGACCTCCGATCAGCGGAATGTATTCATCCGCGTTATAGCCAAAGAGATGCTCGCCTTTGAACTGTAGCGTCTCTAGATCACGCTGCTCGAACTCCGCCCGATAGTCGCGGCGCCCTACACCGTCACTGGCCAGGGCGTTATCAGTGAAATAATCTTTTAGCCCAACCTCGTCGTCAGTATTGCGTATGAACAAATAGTTAGCGCTAATTTCGTGGTCTTGATAGGCGCGCATGCCTACCGTGGCGATAGTATTCAGATCAACTGAACGCACACTGACCGACTCTTCACCAAAGATTTCTTCGGGATTACCCACTGAACGGGTAATGCGCTGAGAACCCCGCCAGTTGGAGTCATAAGAGCCCGCGCCCTGAAAACCAAATTCGAAGTTGTCGCTTACTTGCATTGAACCGCCGATCGAACCTCGATAGTTCATGTCTGGGTCATCATCTGCATCAGTGAAAGCAACGTTACGATTCAGTGCTAGGGCAAGCTGCCGATTTATCACTTCAGCATCCGCCGTCGTCGCATCGGCATCGCCTTGAGCGATTAGGCTTGTGCGGATATTCGCTGGTGATAAGTTGCCCCGGTATGTAGTCAGAGCCGAGAGCAAGGTGGAACTCAAGGCACGAGTGCCATCATCCTTACCCCAATCATCATCACCACCACCAGCATAACTGAGCAAGTTATCGCTTTCGCTATTGGTACCCGAGCCAACTTCGAGGGAGAGGTTGAAAGAGGAATCGGGGAACGGCAGCGTTCGCACTTCTACCAGGCCACCGGCAAAATTCGCTGGTATGTCAGCAGAGAAGGTTTTCTGAACTTTCAGTGCCGAGGCAATACTGGATGGGAAAATATCTAAAGGGATAACATTTCGCGTCAAATCAGGGGACGGAATGTATGCGCCATTCAGTGTCGTTGTTGAGTAACGTTCACCCAAGCCACGAACGTAAACAAATTTATCATTTACTAGGGAAACGCCAGTAACTCGGCGCAATGCTGCTGCAACGGTAGAATCTCCTAACCGGCTAATGGATTCAGCATCTAGTACATCAACGACAGCGTCATCGTCCATTCGCTCATTCATCAGCGCTTCTGCTGCGCTATAAAAACGCCCTAGGACCACTACCTCTTCAATAACTGGTTCGTATTCCTCTTGCGCGCCGACTTCCTGTGCTTCTTGGGCAAAAAGCGAGATCGATGTACCTAATAAGGCGCAGCTGACCAAAATTTTTGAGCTTTTCATCGGAACTTTCCTATCTTTAACTGGCCTCGACGTCGCCGCGCGGACCAAAAATCGAATCATGCAAACCAACATTGTTGTCAGTTGGTTTTATAGGGATCGACGAAGGCACCGATCGTGCCCTCGCTCGATCGGGTTCCTTACTCGCTAGCGTCGAACCAAAGCTGCTGGTCAAGCCCAACGGCCCAGCCCGACGTCCAATCAGTTCCTGCCAAACGCAGGCCACCGACGTAGGTCACACCATCGCGAGCTGCTAGCGTGGTGCCATCAACTACCATTTCAGCGAAGTCCAGGCTCAACACTGGAGTAGTGCCACCTACCAATATCAAGTCGGTGTCTAGATCCGCGGTCGCGTCTACCGCACCAGAAATAGTCGCAAACACATTGTTACCGCCAGCAGCAGTGGCAAGATAAACGGCTGCATCTACACCACCCAAACTCTTGGAGCTCGGGGTTTCACAGGCAAATACGCTATTACGAATATAAGCGTCGGTGCCTGCTTCGATCGCTCCTGCGACTGGGTCAACTAACGAGCCGCCAGCCTTGGCAGTCTGCGAGGTATCTGCGCGAACACACCAATTGTCACTGCTCACCTGCGGTCCGAAAGAACCGATTACCAGAGCGTCAGAAATTTTCGGGTAGATGCCTTCGCGTAAACGCCAGCCGGCACCTGGATCGTGGGTTCCCTGCTTGTTAGCGTTATCCGGATCAGCTTCGTCTTTAACGCCATTGACCGAGATGATGCAGGTGAGGTTGTTTACCGTAGGACGGCTATTGAGTTCACGAGCAACGATATCGTCTATAAACGTCTGGGTTTTCGACGTGAAGGAACCAATACCGTCCGCTTCGATACAACGATTGCCGTCGTATTGCGACTGAATGACCAGCGCGTTAGTGATAGTGCCGTTATAACCCTCATCCATATCGATGGAGTCATCGCGAACGAACATGGCGATGTAGTTTTCAACATTTACCGAACCGCCGAAAAACTCATATCCGTCATCGTAAGATGAATAGACCTGGACGTTCTTCACCACTGTATTGCTACCTACGCCCGCAAACGTGATTGCGTTGAGTTCGTTGTCGGTCGCTACTTCATAGCCAGTATGCTTGGTGATTACGTACTCTAAACGGCCGGATGAGTCTGTGTCGCTGTTGCCGCCATAGTGGGTAGTGTTCTCACCCTCAGAACCCTCGGACACCACGTGGCATTCGCCGTCTAAAGTCGTGCTTCCGCGTGTGCCTTCGTAGCTGCACTTATTGGTTATGCCGAACCCATTGATTACGATGCCGCCCCAAAGCTGCACTTCCTCAGCCGTGGCTTCGCCGTCTAGGTCTTTCTTCGCTGTGAAGATTATGGGCGATGCTGCTGTGCCAATGGCACGAATTTGTGAGCCTCGATTGATCGCAATGAAGTCCTCTGCAGAGGTAAATGCGATGGTTGAACCAGCTTCAATCGACAGCGTTGGTCCATCGCCACCGGCAGCGATCGAGGCACCGCTTAAGCCTGCATTGGTGGAGTAATTCTTCCCCATGAACAGGCTGCCTTGGAAGATATGCGCGCCGTCGTCGTCCAATGCCGGGATCAACAGATCCACCTCAATTGGATTGGCCCCGCCATCGGAGAACAGCTCATTGTAGGTGCAGTTGACTCCGTCGAAGTCGCCAATCAACGAGGTGCCACCTGAATTCTCGTAAGAAGCACAAGGATTTACCGTAGTCGTAGCTGCTTGAGTCGTGTTGTTGCTGTTTGAAACCGTATTGTCCACCGTATTATCTACAGTAGACGGCGAGAGATTGATGTCGCCGCCGCCACAGCCAGCTAAAAGGCCTGCGACGAAGATGCTGCCAACAACGATCTGGCTCACCTTGAATACATTTAAGTCCATTTTTAACGTCCCCAAAATTTTATAGAGTGCCTCCCAGGGCGGGAAGTGAATCGCACTCTAGATAGCAATAATTACATTTAAATTACATCCTCATGAAATATATATTAATTGTCGAAATAAACGAGATTTCATCACAAAACCCAGCTTTTTTATTGGTTTCAACCTTTCCGAAAAACTTCATTAGAGAGTCAAAGTTGGATTTTTAATTCTTATTAAATGGCCTCGTAGTGATAAATAACTTAAATATTAAACCGGCTAAATGAAATATATTTAGTATATACAAAATATTAATTTAGGATGCCTTTAATAAATACGTA
>MDTB01160044.1_pt1 | contig 15215 bp, 16 predicted proteins | sample 811161 | NCBI WGS metagenome assembly MDTB01 (sample SAMN05326650, study PRJNA326480) | marine metagenome | isolation source: seawater | place: Mediterranean Sea | collected 2009 | reverse complement strand
GTTCGGGATAAAAATTGTAACGGAAGCCGACTACCGAAAAGAGCCACGGCGGCAGTCCACATAGATAAAATTAGCACCCAAAGCAACAATGAACCCTCGTGCGCAGACCACACCGCGCTAAATTTGAAGTATATTGGCAGTAAGGTATTGGAATTCTGGGCTACGTATCGAACCGTAAAGTCGTCGCTCAAAAATGCATTTGATAAACACAAAAATGCAAGAAAAACAAAAAACATATTTCCGCAAGCTAATGAGCGTCCCATTTGCATCCACCTGACTGTGCCAGTGTATGACCCTGCAAGTGGAAGAAGAGCTTGAACAAATGCGAGACAGGACCCGATGATGAGAGCTATGTGGCCCATCTCAGGGCTTAGGAAAACATTCATGTTTAAATTTACCTATATCCCCTGATTTTCATACATTTCAGCTATTTCTGGAGGTGTATAATTTTCATCATGTTTAGCCAAAACTTGAACGGCATGGAGTGTGTTTTGGTCGTCAATCTTGCCAGTAACGACTGTGCTCTGACCTTCACTAAATAAATCAGGAAGAATTCCTTCATATGTTACTTTGACGCTATGCAAGCCGTCCGAAACGAGGAATTCAATCGCCAAGGATTGTTGAGCACGTTTTAGACTTCCCACAACCACTTCACCACCGGCGCGCAACGAGACACCTAACGGGGCTTGTCCGATTGCAATTTGAGATGGTGTATAAAAAAAATTTGCATTTTGTCGGAGCATATATGCAATAAGAGCAGTGGCTACTGAAGTGGAAATTAAAATGAGACAGATCCACTGCATTCGCTGTTTTCGTAGGGGATGCATCATTTTTTAACTTCCGCATTCCGCAATGATCTCGACTCAGTTTTCATACCTAGTTCTATATTTCTTAAAATCCGACTATGCGATAAAATAGGAAGTAGAACCAAAATTAAGAAAATTAGAAGCGAAACCGAGACAGCAGTCCAAACGAATACTCCATGTCCGTCCATATCAATTAATTCATACAACGAGGAAAACTGCATTCTCATTATATCACCCCGACTTTTCCTGTCTTCGCACGCAAAGGTCTTTGACCCAGCTGGTAGCTTGCTCGTGGTAAAGGATTTCAGCTCTCAAAAACAGACAAATAGTAAGCGCATAGAATAAATAAAAGCCCACAATCATGACCAAAAGCGGCTGTAACATATCGATATGGATTGTGGATTCCGATGTAAGTTTCAAGGTGGCGGGTTGATGTAAAGTGTGCCACCAATCAACGGACTTATATATGATCGGCACATTAACGGTCCCTACTAAAGCGAGAATTGCACCATTCTTTTGGCCATATTCTTTGTTATCGAAAGCCCTTATCATTGCCATCACGCCAAGGTAGAGAAACAGTAAAATTAACATTGATGTCACGCGGGCATCCCAAACCCAATAGGTGCCCCACGACGGTCTTCCCCAAATGGCTCCAGTGAATAATGCCAAGAAAGTCATAGATGCTCCGATTGACGCAGCGGATTTCATAAACCAAAATGATAATTTTGTTCTCCATACCAGTCCGACTGCACCAGCAACTGCCATGAAATAATACCCTGCTAACGCAAGGAAGGAAGATGGCACGTGAATATATATAATTCGAAAACTATCGCCTTGACGAGCATCAGGAGGCGCTATCAAAAGACCCCAGAACAATCCTACAGCTAAGAGTGTCACTGAGATCAAGAGAAGCCAGGGAATTGCCTTACCACTGGTGCTGTAAAAGAATTTCGGCGAACTGAGCCTGTACAGCCACTTAAAACTTAAAAAAGATCGAATCAAAAAAACTACCCTCAAAATAAAGGTGTGGAACGAAAAATCGCAGCAACAACAATCGGACAGATCGCAGTCGCTAGACATAAAAAAATTCCCATTACTGCAAGAGGGAATAACCAATCCATTCCACTGATTGCGAAGTCAATTGTTGCAGTGCCGAAAATTATTATCGGCATATACAGTGGAATCACTGTAATCGGCAACAAAAAACCTCCTCTCCCCAGCGATACAGTCAACGATGCACAAACTGAGCCAGCTAAACTTAAATAAGCACTGCCAATTACGATGCTTAATATCATGGGTATGTATCCGTCAGCTGGAAGCGATAAAACGAAAGCCATAATCGGTGAGGCAAGTGCCATAGGCACTCCAGTCATGACCCAATGTGCTACAAGCTTCCCAAATATGGGCTGGGTCAAAAGTTGTGGCGATATAAGCAATTGCTCCAAGGATCCATCTTCATAATCGAACGTAAAAATCCTCTCTAACGACATCAAAGAAGCAAGCAGGACCATAATCCAAACGATTCCGGGTGCGATACTGCTATGAGAGGCTGAATCCGGAGGAAGCGCTAGTGGAATAAGCGATACCCCCATACACATGAATACAATAGGAGCGATTGTGGCCTCGAACGTAGACCTTGCCATAGAAAGCTCTCGGAGGAAATACGCAAAAAAACCAATATCGTGCCGTGTCTGCGAACTCTGCATATCAATGACACCAAATTGTCATGTCAATCTTACGAATGTTTGATAACCTCAGATCTTGATGACCAGTCATCAAAACACTTCCATTCTGCTTCAAATGCCTCTCAATTAATTTTTCTATGATCGACACCCCAGAAAGATCCAGCGAAGAAAATGGCTCATCCAAAAGCCACAACTTTGCATCACTCAAAATTAGTCTTGTTAAAGCAACTCTTTTAAGTTGCCCCGCTGATAAACGATAACAAGGTAAACCGCTGACAGAGCTCAGACCCATTTCATCCATCGCCTCAAAGATATGCTGTCTTTCTCTTGTCGAAGAGGCCGTCCAATAAAGATTATCCAGAGGGCTCAAAGCTAATTTCAAGGCCAATTGGTGTCCAATAAAAATTATATTGCTTAGGTATTTATGCCTATCAGCATAGATATTTTCACCATAAGTGCTGACAAGGCCTTGTTGAGGTTTGATTAGGGAAGTCAAAATACGCAGGAGTGTGCTTTTCCCACAACCATTCCTGCCTTGTAGCAAAAGTAGTTCACCCTCACTCACAAAAAAATTAACCCCACTAAAAATGGTGCGTTCATTTCTCTCGAATGCGAGGTTCTCCACTCGTAACACTTTATCATTAAATTTCGTCAAACTCAGTATGCTCATTAAACAAAAAGGGCGATGTAAAAAATTTATCAACGGGGATCATGTTAGCAAAAATATTTATAAATTTTCTTTCATAAGAATTCCAAAATAATAGGCTCAGAGTTTACTACATATACGAGTGCCTCTACTATTAGGAGCGTGAGGCGCGCGTAGTCAAGTATAAGATAGGGAGTGTGTGCCCAAATTTTCGGGCTTGCCCAGATGACCCTATACAAATATAAAGGAAATAATATAGTGAAATTTTATCGTGTCGGCGGCGCTGTAAGAGACAAATTGATAAATTTTCCGAGTAATGAAAATGATTGGGTCGTTGTAGGTGGCTCTCCAAAAAAAATGATTGAACTTGGCTTTCGTCCAGTCGGAAAAGATTTCCCTGTATTTTTACATCCAACTAGCAAGGAAGAATATGCGCTTGCACGAACCGAAAAAAAGACTGGTGTAGGCTACCATGGCTTCACTTTTTATTCATCTGCCGAAGTAACACTGGAAGATGATCTGAGACGCAGAGACCTCACCATGAATGCAATCGCGGAGACTTCGGAGGGGTGCCTCATAGATCCATTTCATGGTCAAAAGGACATCAGAAAAAAGAAAATAAGGCACGTGTCGAAAGCATTTCGTGAAGATCCTGTCAGAGTCCTTCGTACAGCGCGTTTTGCGGCACGCTACTATCATCTGGGTTTTAGTGTTGCCAAATCCACAATTGAAATCATGCATGAGGTAGCATCGAGCGGAGAACTCAGCTTTTTGGTTGCTGAGCGCGTTTGGAGGGAGACGGAAAAGGCCTTAGGTGAAAAAAATCCCCACATATACTTTAAGATTTTGCGTGAGTGCGGAGCGTTGAAGTTTCTCTTTCCAGAATTGGACTCCATGATAAAAATAGCAGAAGATTCTAGCTCCAACAAAATGAATTTATCTATTCAAAATCCTCTAGACTCGCTGATGAACGCAGCTCAATTATCCGAGAAAATAGTTATCCGATTTGCAGCAACTTTTGCCCAGATTTACCAAAGAACTGAAGAATATGACGTACAACTGAGTTTAACCGAGAAGAAAGCATTGGAGTCGCGACTGGCAGATGTATGTGATCAATTAAAAGTCCCCAGTAAATTTAGGAGACTTGCATTAATTGCACACCGGAACCAAAAATTACCTCAAACAATCCATGAGATTAGTTCGGAGGAAATACTGAAGATTTTACTTAGTGTAAATGCCACTCAATCAAACGACGATTTAGAGGACTTACTGATTTGCTTAGACGCTATAACAAAATCAGGTCATCCTTCCCGGGCGTCTTCCTTCTTGAGAGCAACGCAAAAAATAGTGGCCAATCTTGACGTATCAGATATAATTAATCTTGATTTGAAAGGTGATGAAATTGGAGATGTTATAAGAAACAAACGTCTCCAAGCCGTTGACGAATGCAAATTAGCTTTTCATTTTTGACCAGTTAAATAAGAGATCACTCTTAATGTTCGAATCAAAAAATAATCAGGTTATTCTCGTAACCGGCGCCGCCAAACGTATTGGTTCTGAAATAACAAACTTGTTCCATGCAAGAAATTTCAAAGTAATTATCCACTACAACAAGTCTGCGGTTGAGGCCAACCTTCTTTGTGATAACTTAAACACAAAACGCAAAGAAAGTGCTTGGTTGGTGCAAGGCGATTTGAATGAACCTATCTGCATTAAAAGAATTATTAATCTGGTTGAGTCAGTCGGACGAATTGATGTTCTCGTAAATAACGCCTCCAGCTTTTATCCGACTGCACTAGAGGACGCAAATGAAAGTCATTGGAATGATCTGATGAACTCCAACCTTAAAGGCCCATTCTTCTTAAGCAAGGAACTAGCGCCTTTACTGCGAAAAAGTAGTGGTTCGATAGTAAATATTTCCGATATGCATGCTAGACAGACGCTTAAAGAACATTCCATATACACAATTGCTAAAGCCGGCAATATTGCAATGACCAAGTCTTTAGCCCTTGAACTTGCGCCTGAAGTGCGAGTAAACAGTGTAGCTCCGGGAGCAATTTTATGGCCAGAACACGAGAAAGACGACAAGCTTAAGCATGATAAAATTCTTGCGTCTATACCAATTGGCCGACTTGGGGCAGAGTCTGATATTGCAGAGACAACGTTTTTCTTGTCAAGTATCGCAACATACGTTACAGGGCAAACGATCACAGTTGACGGAGGCGCTTCAGGTAGCCTTCTTTAATCCTTCTTGATCAAAGATTTAATAAAAAGCTTAAACAATTTAACAAATACTGATTTGTCTTCCTCGCCAGTTAAAGTTCACCCTCCAAAGGTCCTGAGTGTCCTTATCAAAGATTTTCCAATGATTGGAATAAGTTAAGCCGGTACAGGGATGGATACAATCTGGAGCAATCTCGGCCAGTGGTAATAATACAAACTCATTCTCAAGAATCTCCGCGCGAGGCAGCCTGATGCCATCAACATCACCCCAGCGGTCATGAACGCATAAGATATCTATATCCATTGTCCGATCTGAGAATTTTGGTGCGCTCCTATCTCTTTTAAGTGCGTCCTCAATTATTTTAAAGACATTCAAAAGCTCATTTATGGGAAGATGGGATTGGATGGATACCGCTAAATTTAGAAAATTTTTCCCCTGAAAACCTAAAGATTTACTCTCGTACACTGAAGAAATAAGACATAATCCGAACTGCTGCTCCAAGGCATCCAAAGCAGCATGGATGTTTCTTGGGGCATCAATATTGCTTCCAAGACTCAAATAAATCAGGGACAAAGAATTTTCTCTCCTCGCTCTATAATTATACCCACGTCCTTTGACCCCCTAAGAGCACCAGGTTTGCTGACCCGTAATCTTAGCCAAGTTACTGAAAACTCGGCGAGGATAAGCTTTGCGACCTCCTCAGCCATTCGCTCAACCAAAAAAAATTCACTCTCCTGTATAAACTTAATAACTCTTTTCGCAATAGCTTTGTAGTTGATCGCAAATTGAATATCATCAGTTTTTGCGGCTTTGCGAATATCTGTTGCCATTTCGATATCGAGACTCACAACTTGCTTTACCTCCCTCTCCCAATCAAATATGCCAATCACAGTCTCTATTTGAAGATCTGATATGTAAACTATGTCCATTGATTGTCAAGCTCCCAAAAGAGATAACTGGGAAATTGGCCATCGCGGCTTTACAGCGATAGATAGGCTACTAGATTCTCCTGCGAGTAACCGCTGACATCCAGCATAAGCGATCATTGCCCCATTGTCGGTACAAAATTCAGGTCTTGCATAAAAAACTGACGCCCCGATGTCTAACGTTGCCTTATTAAGCTTTTCACGTAATCTGGCGTTAGAAGCCACACCGCCAGCAATTACTAACTTCGACAACCCCTCTGATTCGAGCGCCCTTAGGCTTTTCACGACCAACGTATCGACTATCGCCTCTTGAAGTCCCGCACAAATATCCGCGATTGTGCCAGGTTGAGGTAGGCCTCCCGATTCACTATTATCTAGGACTAAATTTTTAGTATGAGTTTTTAACCCAGAAAAGCTAAAGTCAAACCCTGGGCGATCAGTCATTGGACGCGGAAAATTAAATCGAGTCACATTCCCAGATTGAGCCATTCTCGAAATTTCGGCTCCTCCGGGATAACCTAAGCCCATTAACTGAGCTATTTTATCGAATGCCTCCCCCGCTGCGTCGTCTCTAGACTCTCCAATTATTCTATATTTCCCAATAGCCTCTGCGTACACCAGTTGGGTATGCCCTCCTGAAACGAGGAGCGTTATGAACGGAAACTTTGGAGGATTATTCTCTAACATTGGCGCCAATAAATGGCCTTCCATATGATGTATGCCCAATGCTGGAATTTTCAATGCAAAGGCCAACGATGATGCCACCCCAGCTCCAACCATTAGAGCGCCAGCTAACCCTGGGCCTCTTGTATATGAAATTGCATTCAAATCAGTCTTTTCAAGAGAAGCATCTCTTAAAACTAAAGATATTAAAGGCAATATTTTTTTTACGTGATCGCGGGAAGCAAGCTCTGGAATTACTCCACCAAACTCAGAGTGAATAGGTGCCTGAGAGTAAACACGGTTTGCTAATAATCCAGCCTTACTATCGTAAAGCGCAATGCCCGTCTCATCACATGAGGTTTCAATTCCTAAAACGCGCATTTCTATAATTTCCGCCAATTACTGTTAATTTGTAATACTTACTCTCAATTAATTAGTGTTCAAATTTTGTGACTAAGCTTAATGAGCACTAAAATTGTCTATATTAACTTTCATTATCTCACAAACTTAAGCCTTGGGATCTTTGCATGATAAAAAATACTCGTTATAATCGCCCACTCTTTTAAATAAAACTGACATTTCCACATGAAATGGTTCACAGACAGGAAGACAATTCAATGCCAAGCGTGCGAATAAAAGAAAATGAGCCCTTTGACATAGCGCTTCGCAGGTTCAAAAGGTCATGTGAAAAAGCCGGGATACTGGCAAAAGTAAGAAGTTGTGAATTTTATGAGAAACCAACATGGGAACGAAAACGAAAGGCAGCTGCAGCGGTAAAAAGGAATCAAAAAAAGGTCTCCAGAGAATCTAGGAAATTCACAAGACTCTATTGAATGTAGGGACACTGCATTACATTAGCTAGTTGAATTTTAAGTTTAAGCGCCGTGTAACCATTTCAACTTTTTCCTGCCACCGGGTACGCTATGTTCAACCCAGTGGTAATATGTGTGTCAACTAAATGTCCGGACTTATACCACAGCATTTCATCGACGATCTCCTATCTCGCATTGACATCGTTGATATTATCGGAACAAGATTAAAACTTAAAAAAATTGGCAAGAATTACTCAGCATGCTGTCCTTTTCACGATGAAAAGACACCTTCTTTTTCTGTAGCACAGGATAAGCAATTTTATTACTGTTTCGGATGTAGCAAGGGGGGCAGTGCACTGAACTTCATAATGGAATTTGACAAAATCGATTTTGTAGCCGCTGTAGAGGTGCTATCTGCAATCGCCGGAGTTCAAGTACCATCAGCACAACTTAGTCTAAAAAACGAGGACGAAAAACGAAAAAGCTTATATTTTACTCTTAAGCAATGTGACAATTTTTATCGGCTTCAGTTACGAACCCATAAATATTCAGCTAAAGCTACGAGCTACTTAAAACAGCGGGGTTTAAGCGGTCAAATTGCAGCAAAATACGGTATCGGTTTTGCCCCCCCCGGCTGGGATAATCTTCTTCTAAATGTGGGATTGGACACACAAACAAAAGGTCTCCTAAATGAATCTGGAATGATTATCAAAAAGAAGGATGAAAGCAAGCTATATGATCGTTTTCGTAATCGCATCATTTTTCCAATTCGTGATAATCGAGGACGTACCATTGGTTTTGGCGCACGCGTTATGGATGGCAGCAAACCTAAGTACATAAATTCCCCAGAAACACCCATATTCGTAAAAGGTCGAGAACTCTATGGACTATACGAGGCTCGAAGAGAATTAAAAAACATGCCCAAACTTCTTTTAGTAGAGGGGTATTTTGATGTAATAGCGCTCGCCCAACATGGTATTAAGAACGCTGTGGCCACTTTAGGGACATCTATTAGCAAGCACCATCTTGAAAAGATTTTTCGTAATACTTCAGAAATAGTATTTTGTTTTGATGGAGATATCGCTGGACGCGCTGCTGCCGTTCGCGCTCTGAATACCACATTAACAGAACTCCATGACGGTTTAACTGCCCGCTTTCTTTTCTTGCCCGGGGGTCATGACCCTGATAGCTTAATTCGAGACCGCGGTAAAAGATTTTTTATGAATTTAATTGAGTCGTCTCTACCGCTATCTGAATTCTTTTTCACTCAAATGATGAATGGAATAGACCTCAACTCGGCTGATGGAAAAGCAAAATTCAGTAAATTATGTGCCCCACATATCAATAAAATACCGCATGGTGTCTTTAAACATCTTATGCTAGAAGAGCTTGCTCAAAGAACAGGAGTACCAACGGACGACTTAAAGTATTTAATAACCGAGAATAACCGAAATAATTCCGAGTACGACAGTGCAATTGGAGGCTCAATGGACCCAGCATCAACAGGAACATTCGCGAACAACAGCATAGAGACAATATATGAAACGACACAATTAAAAGCACCTAATCAGAAACCAAAGAGAAAACTAAGATTAGCGCCGATTCATTACCTCACTGGATTACTGATCAATTACCCAACTCTCTCAAAACATATCCACGACGTGTCAATACTTCAACAATCCGAAAACAACGAAATTGATATATTCGTGCGGTTACTAAATTTTATCAGAAACCATCCCGACTATAGCACTTACCAAATTTTGGCTTATTGGACAAGTGATCTCGAACTCAAAAAAGATGTCGATTACTTGACTAGTTTTACACTTGATGACATGTACAGTGCATCCTACGATACAAAAAGGCGGAATGCAGACGAATTCTGCGATGCATTTGACCACGTTTCTAAGGAACTTTTTTCTACTCTGCCCCGTGTAAAGCAGGCGCAAGTCATATTAAACCGTGAGCCCCTTCGAGAAGGGGACGTAAAACAGTTGTATAAAATACTTTTCGAACTGTCCGACGAGTATCCCGAAAAAGATATAAAAAAAGATATAAAACATAAGCTTGTAAGTACCAAAAAAATGGGCACCAAGACAAAATAGTCTGAGACACCTAGTAACAATTCAGCTATACTGTCGCGCCCAAATTTAGTTTCATTACTCATATGCCTGACAACAATCACAAGCAGCAATCCGGAATCAAAGACCTCATTGCCAAAGGCCGCGAACAGGGTTATCTCACTTATGCTGAAGTGAATGACCACCTACCTGAACATATTGCAGATCCAGAGCAAGTCGAAGATATAATACAAATGATCAACGATATGGGTATTACAGTGTTTGAAATAGCTCCGGACGCTGAGACACTTTTGATGCTGGCTGGGGACAATACTCCTGATGAAGTTGCCGCGGCAGAAGCAGCAGCAACGCTGGCATCCGTCGAGTCAGAGCAACACAGAACTACCGATCCTGTGCGGATGTACATCAGGGAGATGGGATCTGTTGAATTACTCACCCGAGAGGGCGAAATAGAAATCGCAAAACGAATTGAAGAAGGAACGAGAGAGATAATGGCCGCCATCGCAGAGTGGCCAAATTCAGTGGAAAAAATCATTTCAGAGTATGACAAGATACCCTCAGGCGAACGACGCCTCACTGACATCATATGTGGGTACCTCAATCCCATGGATCATGTGCCGTCTGCCTTAGCCCAGCAGCAAGCAGCCGAGGCCATGAAAACCGAAAATGATGTGGACGATGGAGAAGATCCTACTTCTGAAGAGGAGCACGAAGGAGGCCTTGATCCAGAAGAAGCAGCAGAACGCTTCATAGAACTAAAGAAGCAATTCACTAAAACAACTCGGTCAATTTCTCGCTATGGCCGGATGTCTAAAAGCGCCATAAAAAATATGCAGGAATTAGCTAATCTGTTCAAATTTTTAAAATTGACTCCCAGACAATTTGATCCTCTTGTAACTACGATTAAAACCTCTATAGACGGTGTCCGTCGCGAAGAGAGGCACATTCAAGAGCTCTGCGTACGACGTGCTAAAATGCCAAGAAAATTATTTATTCAGAACTTTCCCGGAAACGAAAGTAACCATGAATGGTCGCAAACACTCTCTATGCCCGGCTCTTCATGGGCTGAAAATATCAAAAATGGACTAGCTGAAATCCAACGATCTCAGAAGAAATTAGGAAAAATAGAATCGGAGACCGGATTTAGCATCGTCCAGATCAAGGATATTAATCGGCGTTTAACGATTGGAGAGGCGATGTCTCGACGCGCAAAAAAAGAAATGGTGGAGGCCAATTTAAGACTAGTGATATCGATTGCGAAAAAGTATACCAACAGGGGCCTTCAGTTTTTAGATTTGATTCAAGAGGGAAATATAGGCTTGATGAAGGCCGTGGATAAATTTGAATACAGACGGGGCTATAAATTCTCTACCTATGCTACATGGTGGATAAGACAGGCAATCACCCGTTCTATTGCTGATCAGGCGCGCACCATTCGAATTCCTGTTCATATGATAGAGACCATTAACAAACTTAATAGAATATCACGCCAGATGCTGCAAGAGATAGGGCGTGAACCGTCTCCGGAGGAGCTCGCAGACCGGATGGAGATGCCCGAGGACAAGATAAGAAAGGTTTTAAAAATTGCGAAGGAGCCAATATCCATGGAGACTCCAATCGGAGAGGATGAGGACGCCAGTATTGGTGACCTCATTGAGGATATAACGATAGCCTTACCTGTCGAGGAAGCAACAAAGAATAACCTTACAGAATCCACCAGAGGCGTGTTGAGCAGTCTTACTGCGCGTGAAGCGAAAGTACTTCGCATGAGATTTGGAATTGATATGAACACCGACCACACACTCGAGGAAGTTGGAAAACAGTTTGACGTTACTCGAGAGCGAATCCGACAAATTGAGGCAAAAGCCCTCCGAAAATTACGTCATCCGACACGATCGGAGCACCTACGCAGCTTTATTGATGAATGATACGTCTGAAGAATTGAGGGGCCCATAGCTCAGCTGGTTAGAGCAGTCGACTCATAATCGATTGGTCGTAGGTTCAAGTCCTACTGGGCCCACCATTATTTCTACCAAATAGATAAATCGACAAATAAATTTTCAATCGATTGCCACTCAGCAAGAATCAAGCCCGAAAAAGACCATCAAAATACCGTCAGTCGAGTCATAATCGATTGGTGATAGTTTCAAGTCCTTTTGGGCCCAGCATTGATCAAGAGTTGGAGGATTTAGCGATAGTAACCGAGAAATAACAATGCGACTTTACAAAAGTTAACTGCTTGCATTTTGCCGAAGTGAACGTATGGATATTTTTGAATTTCCATGGCAACTGTCACAAATACATTGTAACTCTAATTGAGGATTTATGAGAGCAAAACCAGCGTTTTTAACTAGTTTTTTTAAATCACGCAAGAGTTTAGAGGACATCGATATTTCTGTTGCAATTGCACAGTTATTACATATTAAAAATTGAGGAGCCTCGTGGGTGTGATCACAATTTATGTGAGAACACGTCACATATTTATTGTTTAAGCTCAATTTATGGACTAGATCAAGGGACACAAAAAATTGGAGAATTCGGTATACAGACATTGGTGGCATTTTTTCATTGCAAGATTGGTTGTAAAGGTCTGCTATTTCATAAGCTGAAAGAGGTACATCTGCTTGCAACATAATTTTAAAGATCCGCGCACGTTTCTTTGTAAACCGCGTACTGGCCCGATCACAAACACCTTTGGCTTTTAAGATTGTTTTTTTGATCATTTTTTGTTGACACACTTTCTCCGGCAAGGAGTCAAAGCAATGAAACTGACTCACCACGATTTATGCTGCCTTCCACTCTGGGAATGGGTCATACAAGGTCGCCCAATACTCCTTACCTTTGAGAACCTCTTGCATCGGTAACAAACACTCGTCAAGTGCCTTACTGAGACCCGCTTCATCCATATTTTGACCAATAAATACTAACTCCTGTCGCATATCACCAAAAGGTTCTGCCCAAACTTTATTGATTGAGGCCAAATAGTCAATATCGGTGGGCCAATCTTTTTTGGGAATAGCCTTCCAAAACATACCCGCAAATCCATAATGGGCGATTCCTCCAGCTTGACTCCATTGACCCGCATACTCAGGTCGTGTGGCCAACCAGAAATACACCTTGGAGCGAATTAGCTTTCCATACTTATCTAAGCTGTGTAATAAGTTGTGAAATTTTTCAGGATTAAATGGTAGTCGAGCCTGATAGCTAAAACTACCAATACCATACTCTTCGGTTTCTGGAACGTGTTCTCCTCGCATTTCCTTGAGCCATCCAGGCGCGGTCTGGGCTCGCTCAAAATCAAATAGACCAGTTTCCAAAACCTCTTTTATATCGATTTGACCTTTAGCAATTGGAATAATCTCAGCATGCGTGTTTAAGGTCTTAATTATCGCTTTGAGACGCTCAACTTCCTTCGAGCTAGCAATATCCGTTTTGCTTATCAGAATTATATCTGCAAACTCCACCTGATCAACAAGCAAATCGGCAACAGTTCGCTCATCTTCCTCACCAAGGGACTCTCCGGTTTCCTGTAGATACTTTGCCTCATCAAAATCCTTCAGAAAATTAACAGCGTCAACAACTGTTACCATAGTATCAAGGGTAGCAACATCCGATAGCGAAATCCCATCCTCATCAGCAAATGTGAATGTTTCAGCAACTGGAAGTGGCTCTGAAATACCTGTTGATTCAATCACTAAATAGTCAAAACGTTTTTCTTTTGCTAGGGCTGTTATCTCCTGCAATAAATCCTCTCTCAATGTACAACAAATGCACCCATTACTCATTTCAACTAACTTTTCTTCACTCCGACTTAAAGAGATTTCGCTTTTTACAAGTGACGCATCCACATTTATTTCGCTCATATCATTAACGATAACGGCCACTTTACGACCTTGACGGTTATTTAATATGTGACTAAGAAGAGTGGTTTTCCCCGCTCCCAGGAATCCGGATATTACAGTAACAGGTAATTTGTTCATACTTATAAGACCTTGATGCTATCCATTGTTAATATAACAATATGATGTAGTGTATCATTCCTTCTTGATGCCCGATAAAAAAATTTCATTTTTTCTTGCCATAAAATAAATAATTATCAAGCGTAACTAGAGCGGATGAAAAAATAAGATGTTAGAGACAAGGTTTTAGTTACAGCTGTCAAGACAAAAGTACTAAACGGTAAGTTTTAACTATCCGACTTAACCTTTAAGGCATATACAAAGAAGTGCCCAAATACAAAATACATCTCAATTGATTAGGTTGAACGATTGATATCGACTATATAACCTAGTGAGCCAAAATAAACTTACCGGCAACTTTTCATCAGGTTCAAGCGGTTAACCAGCTCTTTTCGTAATGACTGCACTGCATACGGTTTAAGTGTCTTCCATTTTTTGCACTCATCGCGAGTTCTACCGCAACCCACACACCAGCCTTTTGGGCCTGAGAACTCACAAACATCAATACATGGACTTTTTTTCCGCCTCATCCAGAAAACTCACATCAATTGACTTTACAAATTAGGTGATCCTACACACCTACTTATTTATCTGCCAAGTTGTCACATGTCCTTTTGCATCAACAGCAGCCAACGCGCGTCCGTCTGGTCGCCATGAAACTCCGCTTACTAGGTCTGTCATCATGGCTACTCCGGTAGGCTTCCCATCCCCATTATTTTCAAGTACCCATACGACAATCGTCCCATCTCGAGAACCAGAGACTAAGCGATTACCATTAGGTTCAAAAGAAAGACTAGAAATTGGTTTGGTATGCAACTCAAGTTGACCTGGCGTAGTGCCCTCGGGACCGTCATTCTCGAAACTCCAAACCGTTACAACTTCCGCTCCCCCTGTTGCAAGGAGTGCACCACTGTGATCAAAATCTAAATGGCTAGGCTTGTTTGAATAACCCGACATCATTGAGTCGTTTGCCGTTGATCGACGCCAAAAATGAACTGAGTTATCTTGACTACCGCAGGCGACGACATCTCCATCGGGGCTCAAGACCATTGATATTAGAGATCCCTGCCAATCAAATTTTTGGTTGAAAGTTGATGAGTTTATGTCGAAAAAAGTGACACTCCCATAGCATGCGGTGACTAATTCATTTTTTTTCGACCATTTAATTACACTGACTGTACTCGCATGAGATTTTGATTTCCAAATCTCTGCACCATCTGAATTTATGACATGTACTTTTCGAGAACAGGTTACGGCCAACTTCGCACCGTCGTGAGACCAAGCGAGATGTTCCGTCCAATCAGAGCCAATCTTTACAAGGACGGTTCTCGGAGTGCTCTCCGCTCTCGTTCTTCCTTATAACCCTTATGAGAATCACTAAATAATCTAAGAATAGGACCAACACATTCTTCTCGC
>MDTB01085011.1_pt1 | contig 15215 bp, 15 predicted proteins | sample 811161 | NCBI WGS metagenome assembly MDTB01 (sample SAMN05326650, study PRJNA326480) | marine metagenome | isolation source: seawater | place: Mediterranean Sea | collected 2009 | reverse complement strand
TTTTTTAGTAACAAAAAATTTTGATGTTATACTAGACTGGAATAGATCGAATTACTTTGCTTTAACCGTTTTTTTATTATCCGATGAAGTTATTAAATAGTCATATCTTAATAAGAAAAATTTTATTTGTTTTCTTGATGTCCATAATTGCTAGTTGTTCGGAAACAACCTTCTTAATTAATTCTGCAAAAAGAATAGGTACATGGGGAGACAATCCAACTTATAAAGTAGGCAACCCCTATAAAATTAATGGTAAATGGTATTATCCGGCTATAAATTATGAGTATGATGAGGTTGGATATGCGTCATGGTATGGCCCAGGTTTTCACGGGAAAAAAACAGCTAATGGAGAGATTTTCAATCAAAATTTAATTTCAGCTGCTCATAGAACTTTACCTCTTCCTTCTATTGTTAAAGTAACTAACTTGGAAAATGGCAGAGTAAGCTCTTTTGTAAGAGTGAACGATAGGGGACCATTTGCCAAGAATAGAATAATAGATCTTTCAAAGGAAGCAGCTAAAGAACTGGGCTTTGTAAATAGAGGTATTGCAAAGGTTAGGGTTGAGATACTTGAAGATGAATCCAGAAAGTTTGCCAATGAGTTAGTTCAATCTAAGAATAAAGCTAAGTCTGCTAAGATTCAAAATATAGAAAAGAAAAACTTAAATCCTCCAGTTCAAGAGATTAAAAGTGATGATAAAGAAAATAAAGCAGTTAAGGAAAAAAGTGAAACTGATGAAAATTTTGTTTTAAAAGATAATAAGATAGCAATTCAGGTTGGTGCATTTACAGACCATAGAAACGCAAAATCTCTTATTGAAAAGCTTTCAGAATTCAAAGCCTATATTAAAAGAGAATTTATAGACGATAAATATATTTACAGAGTCAGAATAGGGCCTTTAAGCAATATTAATTTAGCTAACCAATTACAAGACAAACTTTTTCAACTCGGTTATACCTCTTCGCATCTAGTAATGAATTAAAATGAATAAACTTTTAATCTTTTTACTTTTCATTATCAAAACTTCACTTGTTCAAGCCATTGAAACACCAGCTAAACAAGGAATTCTTTACGATTATGAAACAAAATCTGTTCTTTTTGAAAAAAATTCTGATGAACTGATGTCACCTAGTTCAATGAGTAAAATAATGACAATTTATTACTTGTTTAAAAAAATTAAAGATGGAGAAATATCTATTGATGATGAATTTGAAGTTAGTAAAAAAGCCTGGAAAAAAGGCGGATCTAAAATGTTTGTGAATTTAAAGTCAATGGTTAGAGTTGAGGATTTAATTAGAGGCATAATTGTGCAATCCGGAAACGATGCTTGTATTGTTGTTGCAGAGGGTATCTCTGGAAGTGAGAATATTTTTGTTGATGAACTCAATGAGTTAGCTAATGAAATTGGTCTAGAAAGTTCAACTTTTACAAACTCAACAGGTTGGCCAGATAAAAAACACTTAATGACTGTTAATGACCTTCTTAAATTAACTGTTAGGACTATTGAAGATTTTCCTGATTTATATCGTTATTATTCTGAAAAAGAATTTACTTATAACAACATCAAGCAATTAAATAGAAACCCATTGCTTTTTAGACCTATTGGTTCAGATGGACTAAAAACAGGACATACATCTTTAGGAGGTTATGGTCTTGTGGCAACAGTAAAAGATAAAGACAGAAGGTTAATTTTAGTACTTAATGGTTTAAAATCTAGTGCTCAAAGATCAAAAGAATCTGAAAGATTAATGAAAATTGGTTTCAACCAGTTTAAAAGTATTAAGATTGCACACAAAAAAAAAGAGTTAGGGAAAATACCTATTTGGTCTGGGAAAAAAAAGGAAGTTAGCTTTTATACAAAAGATGATATCTCTATAACCGTACCTAAGAGAGATAGAAAAAAAATAAATTTTAAGATCAGATACCAATCACCTTTGGTTGCTCCCGTAGAAAAGGACCAACATATTGCTGATTTTTTAATTAAAAAAAATGATAAAACAATAAAATCATATAAATTATATGCGAAGGATAAGATAAACAAATCAAATTTTTTTTCTAAAATGATTTTAAACTTTAAATTTCTTCTATTCGGAGAAAGTTTAATTGCAACACAATGACAAAATTTATAGCTTTTGAAGGTATAGATGGAAGCGGAAAATCTACTCAATTAAAGTTACTAACTAAATCACTAGGTTTAAAAGGAATCAAATTTTTTTGCACAAGAGAACCTGGTGGTTCTAATATTTCAGAGCAAATAAGAAAAATTTTAGTTAGAAAACAAAAAGAAGACATTTTGCCACTAACTGAGCTTCTATTAATTTACGCTGCAAGACACGAACACTTAAAAAAAAAAATAATACCAAGTTTAAAAAATAAAATAGTCTTGTGTGATAGATATTTTTACTCAACCTATTGTTATCAAATCTTAACAAGTAATATTCCTTTTACTACACTGAAGTATTTGCATAGTACAATTACAAATAATCTTATGCCTGATTTAACAATTGTTATTGATCTTGATTTTAAAACTGGAATTAAAAGAAGTCTTAAAAAAAAAAATAAGGAAACTAGGTTTGAATTTAAAGATAGTTCATTTCACAAAAAAGTATCAATTGGTTTTAAAAAATTAGGGAAAAAGAAAAAAGTTAAAATATTTAATGGTGATAGGAGTAAAAATGAAATTCATAAAAATATAGTAGATTTTTTAAATAAAAAAAGAATATTAAATAAACAAATCCCATATTATTATGATAAGTGATTACGACATTATTAAAAAAAGCTATCACCGTGAGTTTGATCTCATAACTAAACTTTACTTAAAAGACAAATTTCCTCACTCTTTAATTTTTCATGGACCAAAGGAATCAGGAAAACGAAAGTTTTTGGACATTTTCATAAAAAGTATTTACAAAGAACTCAACATTGATCACTTTATCTTTGAAATTAATAGTGACGAAAAAATTGCAATGGTCGATGATGTTAGAAATTTTATTAACCAATGTAATTTAACAAATTCAGTAGATAATATTAATAAAAGCTTCCTTGTAATAAATAATTTAGAGTTACTTAATAAAAATTCAGTTATTGCCTTACTTAAAACTATAGAAGAACCACCCCCAAATACTATTTTAATATTGATTACTCATAATTTAAAACTTATTCCTAAAACAATTCAATCGAGGTGTGTTAAAATCAAGTTTAATCCTCATCAACTTTTAGCTAGTAAATATGAAAATAAAAGTGAACAAGAAAACCTTCTTATATCAGATGGCTCTCCCAGTATGTATAACCTTCTTCAATCTAATGATGGGAATTTAATTAAGGGTGAAATTAAGAAAATTTTAGAATCTCAGACATTTAAATATGTAGATTTTGAAAATTTTTTTTTAAAAATTTCAAATAATTTTGATATTTATCTTCCTTTAGTTATAAATTTAATTTTCCATAATCTAAAATTATACTTTAAAAGTAATATTTGTGATTTAAACAAAAAACAAAAAATTTTAACTTTCTTAGATTTTATAAGAAATAATTTTAGAAAGGATTTTTTTTTAGATAAAAAAAAGATTTTATTTTTAATTTTTAATGAATATTTTTCCTTAGAACTAAGTTAATGAAAAAAATATATATAACCACACCCATATTTTATGTAAATGATCTTCCCCACATCGGTCACTCTTACACCTCAATTATATGCGATACTCTAGCAAGATTTTATAGACTAAATAATTTTGATGTTCTTTTTACTACAGGCACAGATGAACATGGTTTAAAAGTTGAAAAGGCTGCAAAGAAAAGTGGAATGTCACCAAATAACTTTGTTGATAAAGTTTCACAAAACTTTAGAGAATTATTAAAAAAAATTGATTCAACTAACACAGATTTTATAAGAACAACAGAAAATCGACATAATATTGCCTGTAAATCATTCTGGAATATTCTTTGTGATAATGACCAAGTGTACTTAAGTAAATATAAAGGATGGTATTCAATTAAGGATGAGGCCTTCTATCAGGAAAAAGAACTTATAAAAAAGAATGATTCTTTTTATACAGTTGACAATGAAAAAGTGGAATGGATTGAGGAAGAGAGTTTTTTTTTTAAACTTTCTCAATGGGAGAATTATTTGCTAAATTATTATGAAGAACACCCTGAATTCATTCAACCTAAATCAAGACGGAATGAAGTAATTAGTTTCGTTAAATCTGGGTTAAAAGATCTTTCAATATCCAGAACTAGTTTTAAGTGGGGCATAAATGTTAAAAAAAATAGTAATCACATTATGTATGTTTGGATTGATGCACTTGTTAACTATTTAACCTCCTTAGGGTACCCAGATTTAAAAAAAAAAAAAGAATATTGGGACGAATGTATTCACGTAATAGGTAAAGATATTTTGAAATTTCACGCTGTCTATTGGCCGGCAATGCTGATGGCTGCAAACCTCCCTTTACCAAAAAGAATATTTGCCCATGGTTGGTGGACTAATGAAGGAAAGAAAATTTCTAAGTCTTTGGGCAATGCAATTGACCCTAATAAAATTATAAATACTTATGGATTGGATCAATTTAGGTATTTTCTTTTAAGAGAAGTAACATTGGGACAAGATGGAGACTTTTCAGAAAAGGCTTTAAAAAATAGAGTTAACTCCGATTTATCAAATAACTTTGGAAACTTAGTACAAAGAATAATTAAATTCCTTTTTAAAAATTTTGAAGGTGTTATTCCTTTTCAACTTGATTCAAATTCTCTGAATAATCATCCATTGAAAGATAGTTATTTTCTTTTTTCAAAAGTAGAAAAGTTGATTACTAATTTTGAGTTAAGTAAGGGTATTGATGAAATTTTTATTTTTATAAGTAGTCTAAACAAGTTTATGGATGAGTCTGAGCCATGGAACATGATGAGAACTGATAGAGAATTAACTGGAAAAATTTTAACTCAATTAATTGAGGGCTTAAGAGTTATTGGAATTATTTTACAACCCTTTTTACCAATTGCTTCTAAATTACTTCTTGATACATTGAATATAGATAATAAATTAAGAACGTTTGAATATTTAAATTCAAAAAATTTTTTAAAAAAAGGACACAAACTTAATGAACCAAAAGCATTATTTCCAAGATTTGAATAAAATAGTCGATTCACATTGTCACCTTGATTTTCAAGATTTTGATAACGATAGAGATAAAATAATCAATAATGCAAAAATAAGTAATGTTGATTATTTCTTAACAATCTCAGTTAACCTTGAAGACTTTGATAAAGTTTATGAAGTAACTCAAAATTATGAGAATATTTGGTGCACCACAGGTATTCATCCAAATAATGTTGGTTTAAAAATTAACTCTGTTCAATTTGAGAATATTAAAAGAAATATCTTGGGCAATCTTAAAAACAATAAAGTTGTTGGATTAGGTGAAACTGGTTTGGACTTCTTTAGAGGTAAAGAAAATAGAAAAAATCAGATAGAATCTTTTATGTTACATCTTTTTTTATCAGGAGATAAAAAGTATCCTACTATTGTTCATACAAGAGAGGCAGATGATGATACAATAAATTGCTTAAATGAATCTGTAAAAAAATATTCGTCTACAGGTCTTATTCATTGTTTCACATCTACAAAACAATTTGCTAAAAAAGCTCTTGATAATGGCTTTTATATTTCATTTTCAGGAATAATAACTTTCAAGAATGCAATTGATTTAGTTGATGTTGTAAAATATGTACCGTTGGACAAAATTTTAGTGGAAACTGACTCACCTTATCTAGCACCGGTACCATTCAGAGGAAAAAGAAATGAACCATCATATGTCAACTACACATTAGAAAAAATTTCTCAAATCAAAAAAATTAAAAAAGATGAATTGATAAAAATTACTACTAAAAACTTCTTTACTTTATTTTCCAAAATTAAAAATGACTATCGAGATTGAAATATTAGGTTGTGGAAGTTCTTCGGGAGTTCCTGCTATCGGAAATAACTGGGGTTCCTGCAATCCAAATAACCCTAAAAATAGAAGGCTACGTTCTTCAATATTAGTTAAGAGTAACCAATCAACGATAATTGTAGATGCTACTCCAGACTTGAGGCAACAACTTTTAAATGCAAATGTTAAGTCTCTTGATGCTATATTTATTACTCATACACATTCTGATCATATAAATGGAATTGATGATTTTAGGTTTTTAAATGTTATAATGAACAGAGATCTTAATCTTTATGCCACCAAAGAAGTGTTAAAGAAAATCAAAGAAAGATTTGGCTATGTCTTTGAAAAATTAGTACCTGAGGCTAATGGTTTTTATTATAAACCATGTTTAATACCTCATGAAATATCATCAGATTTTAATATTAATGACCTGAAAATTTCTAGTTTTGAACAAAATCATGGGTTTATGAACTCAACTGGCTTTAGATTTAATAATTTTGCATACTGTACGGATGTATTGGAGTTTGATAAGAAAGCTCTAAAAAAGCTTGAGGGACTTGACTTATGGATCGTGGATTGCCTAAGATTTAAACCTCATAAAACTCACGCTCATTTTGATAAAGTAATGGAGTGGATGGAACTATTGAAACCCAAAAAAACAATTCTCACTCACATGAACTATGAGGTTGATTATGACTTTATAATGTCAAAAGTACCAAAAAACTGTATTGCAGCCTATGATGGATTAAAAGTAAAAGTATAAATTTTGTGGAGAAAAAACATACCTCCATTAAATAGTAGATAGTATCATATTAATTTGTTCTTTTTCCGCCAAATTAATGTTTTTTTTATGCCTTCATTTAAACTTACTTCTGACTTCCAGCCCAATTCTTTTTTCGCTTTTTTACAGTCTAGAACTAAATTAAATTTAATTGTGGGCGCTGTAACATTTTTTTTTATTTTTATATTTCTACCTGTAGTCTTAATTATTAATTTTACTAAATCTAATATTTTAACACCTATTTCAGAACCACAGTTATAAATTTCATATTTATTTTTTTGTTTTCTTATCGCCAATTCAATAAATTTTATCAAATCTGAAATATACAAGAAGTCTCTTATTTCATTACCTTTCCCCCAAATTGTAATTTCCTTTTTAGCATTCATTACTTTTGAAATCGTTGCTCCAAGCACATGACTTTTTTCTAAATCAAACTTATCATAGGGACCATAAATATTACTATGACGTATTATAGTAAACTTTGTATTTAAAAAATTAGAGTAAAATTTACAAAGTTTTTCAATATAAACTTTTGTCCAACCAACTCCAAAATATTTGTCTATTATTTGATAATTAAATTTTTTTTCATTTTGTTTCCTATGGCTACTTTGATACATAACAGTGCAACTAAAAAAAATATAATGTTTAATATTATTATTTTTAAAGATCTGTTTTAAAATGTTTACATTCATTAAAGCATTGTCGTTTACATGAATATGTGGTCTATCAATAATATCTTTTACACCAGAAGTTACAGCCGCAGCATTAATTAGAATATCTATATTATCAAAAATATTATTAGTTTGTTTTGTGTTTTTAAGGTCACATTTAATCCATTCAATATTGGTATTTTTAAAGGGGACTTTTTTATTATATGTAGCTTTTATTTTTAATTTTTTAGAAAAATAAAGTGCAATGTTTTTACCAATAAAACCAGTTGCACCAAGTATCATAATCTTTGTTTTTTTTTTTATTATTTTATTGATCATTGAATGAAAATTTTCTGTGCTTTTTTTTTTGATTCAAGAATTGAACCTTCAGTTCCAATATCAATAAATTTTGGGTTATTAATCTTAACTACACTTATTTTTTCATTATTTTTTATCATGCTAGGGATAAGTTGATTTTCTAAACTCATATATCCATTAGTTTTATATTTAATAATTCTTTTTTTTTTAAAAAAATATATTCCTGAATTAATATACCCAGGACCACTTTCTTTTTTTTCTAAAAAATTAATCAATTGATTCTTTTGATTGAAATCTATTTTCCCAAATCTTTTAGTGTTTTCCATATAATGACAAACTAGTGTTGATGAATTTTTTAAATTAATTGACTTCACAAGTTTCTTGATGCCACCAGCTAAAAAGCTATCGCCATTAAGAATTATTAAATTTTCTTTACATAGGTCTATCAAATTAAAAATAGAACCCGCAGTGCCTAGTTTCTTTTTTTCTTTAACAACTTTTTGATTTAAATTTTTAAATTCATTATTACTTACCCAATTTTCAATTTGTTCACTTTTGTATCCACTCGCATAAATAACATTTTTAAAATTTAAGTCTTTTATTTCTTTAATTAGCCAATAAAGAAAAGGTTTGTTATGAATGCTTATCAGTGGTTTTGGTTTATTTGGATAGAGATGTTTAATTCTTGAACCTAACCCTCCAACTAAAACGATAAATGAAATATTTTTTTTATTAAATTGTTTATTTTGATCCATAAATTATTTTTATTGAAACTAATAGATTATTGTTCTGGTACCTGAGTCGTCAATTTCTGGTTTAACATATAATTTATTTTTAAGATATTTTTCTATAAACTTATCTCTTTTTCCTTCCTTAAAGTAAGCAAGTACAAACCCACCTCCACCAGCTCCCATAATTTTATAGCCCAATATTTCTTTTTTATTCAATATATCTAATAAATCTGTGGTTTTTTTTGTTATCATCTTATTTGAGAGTTCTTTTTTCATCTCCCAGGTGTACTCAAGTAGTTTTCCAAATGTATCTATATCTTGGTTAATAAGGTTTGAATATGCCTCGTCGACAATTTTTTGCATTCTCATTAATATATCTTTTTTTTTATCTATATTTTTTAAAATTAATTGTGCCATTTGGGATGAATTTCTTTGCTCATCCGTATAGACTAAAAGTAATCTTCCTAAAAATTCAAATCTTTCATGATCTTTGAGAATTATTGGGTTGATTTTAAAAGTTTTATCTTTTTTTATTTTTACATAATTTAGATTTCCAAAAGAAGACGCAATTTGATCTTGTATGCCAACATTTTCTTTCAAATATTTGTTTTCTATTTGATATGAATTCTCTGCAAGTTTATATTTATCAAAACCTAGATTTTTTAAATTCATTATACAGTTACCTACCGCACAACAATATGCTGAACTGGATCCAATTCCACTTCTTGCTGGAAGGTCTGCGAAGTAAATAAATTCTAAATTTTCAAAAAATTTATAAAAACGTAGTGATTCACGAACTATTGGTTGTTTTATTTGATTAAGATCATTTGTAGCCTCTTTAATTCTCCATTGTACATGGTATTTTTTATCAGAATTTTTTGGTAGTCTTTTAACTACTGAGTAAGAATATTTTTGAAATGCTAGCGATATAAACGCTCCTCCATTATTAGTAAACCATTCTTCGTAATCAGTACTTCCTCCAAAGAATGAGATTCTAAATGGTGATTTAGAAATAATCATACTTATTATCTTACTAAATAATTTTTATTTTTTTTAATTTTTTTTCTCCAATAATCTAGTAAATCGTTAAGCGTTTTTTTATAATTATATTCAGGACTCCATCCAGTATGAGATTTAAACTTTTTACAATCGGGAACCTGCAAATCAGCATCTATTGGTCTAAATCTCTCAGAATCTTTTATTATTTTTAATTTTTTTTTTATTGAAGATATACTTATTAAAAATTCTAATATTTCCTTAATTGTCAAACTTTGATTACCACCAATATTATAACATTCACCAAAAACTGGCTTTACAGTAACTAGCATGAAATATGCTTTTACAGCATCTCTTACATCCGATATTGTTCTCAACGAATTTAAATTTCCAACATATATTTTATTTTCTGTTAACCCATTTTCTGCCATAGCTATTTGTTTAGCAAATGAAGATTCGGCAAATACATCGCCTCTTCTAGGACCCGTATGAGTAAACATTCTCGTTGTTAAAGTTTTAATCTTGTATGCTTGAAAGTAAAACTTTGATATTAAGTCAGTTCCAATTTTTGAGATTGCATAAGGAGATGCTGGATGAAAACTACATTCTTCTTTTATTGGTAGGTTTTCCTTACTTACTTTTCCAAAGATTTCAGATGACGAACATATATGACAAATGGTATTAGAACTATGTTCTTTTACTACTTCTAAAATATTATGTGTTCCTAAAATGTTAGTTTCGTAAGTATCTAAAGGACTAGTGAAACTTGTAAGTGGATAACTTTGTGCAGCTAAATGAAACAAGTAGTCAGGTTTACTTTTTTTCATTGCTGGAATAAGTGATTGATAGTCTCTAAGATCACCATAATGTAAATATATTCTTTTTTTTTTATTAATACTTTCTATATGAAATTCAATGTTTTCAAGTGAACTTCTCCATCTTACAAGTCCATGAATTTCCCAATTCGTATTTTTTATTAGATAGTCAAGTAAATGAGAGCCAACCATGCCAGTTATACCCGTAATAAATGCTATTTTTTTTTTCACAATAAATTTTCTCTTTTTAAATATTTTTTAAAAACGTCATAAATATATTTTATTTGATTATTGCCAAGGTTTTGGTGAATGCCAATAGAAAATCCATTTGTCATAATTTTACTGGCATTTGTAAGATTACCCACAACACGATGTTTAAATGTTTTTACAACTGGTTGAGATACAAAATTGCCCGATACAATTACTCTTGTTTCAACACCATTTTTATTTAGAAATTTACATAATTTATCTCTATTAATAACTTTAAGATTCTTAATTATTATCGTGAACCCAAACCAAGTGTGAAAAGATTTTTTTTTTTCATGTTGGTATATAAAGAAATCATTAAACTCTTTCATCAAATTCATTAAATTATGTGCATTATTTCTTCTTTTTTTTATAAAAATATCTAGCTTTTTAATTTGAGTCATCCCCATTCTCGCTTGTGGCTCTGTGAGTCTTAAGTTGTAGCCTTCGTTTACAAATAAAAAATTAGGATCAATTTTTGGATAATCTTTTGTCCATTTTTTTTTTTCATTTAAATTTCTTATCCATCCGTGTGATCTTATTATTTTCATAATTTCAGCTAGTTCATAGTCGTTAGTTACGGTTACTCCGCCCTCTAGACAAGTAATATGATGTGAAAAATAAAAACTAAAGCTTGAAGCTAAGCCAAACGCCCCTAAAAATTTATTATTATATTTAGCTCCCATTGATTCACATGTATCTTCAAGAAGAATAAGCTCTTTTTTTTTACATATTTTTGTTAGCTCTTTCATTTCGCAGGGGTTGCCATAGATTGGAATTGTTAAAATGCCTTTTGTTTTTTTTGAAATTGCTTTTTTGACTTGATCAATGTCTATATTCATAGTTTTTATATCACAATCAACAAAGACTGGTTTTAAACCGTATTGAGTAAGTGGAAATATAGATGTTGACCAAGCTAGTGCTGGTACTATTATTTCATCATTTTTTTTTAATCTTTTAGGGTAAAGATTACTCATCAATGCAGATATCATAAGAAGATTGGCTGATGAACCTGAATTACTTGATACTGCATATCTAAAACCAAACTTATCACAAATTTTTTTTTCAAAAGATTCAACTTGTTTACCCATGGTTACATTCGTAGTAATAAGTTGCTTTGTAAAATTAAATATTTCCTCAGCACCAAAGGTTGGTTCATGTAATTTAATTTTTTTTTTATTGTTTCTTTTAGAATGAAACTTTTGCCATTCATTTTTAATAGATTTGTATAAAAAATTTTTTTTCATTAAAAGGGGCCTTTAAATTCTTCTATTTCTTTGGTTTTGATTTTTTTGGGTTTCCAGTTTTTTTTCTTTGTAACCATTTCATATGAAATTTTAGCTATTTTTTCTGGGCTAGGATAAAAGATCTCTTCCAATGCAGCTGTTGTAGGGCAGGGTGTAAATAAATAACCTATTCTTTTAACTTCAAATTTCAAGTTATGTGTTTCTACTAAGCGTGATATAATTTCAGATGAAACCCCACAATTAATCCAATCATTTTCTACAATTATTAATTTTTTTGTTTTTTTTACTGAACTAACAATTTTAAGTATATCTAAAGGTTGAATAGAAAGTAAATCAATTACTTCTGCCTTTATTGATTTTTCTTTTAATAATTTTTTAGCGTTAATGCAGTCTATAACTGTAAAACTTATTCCAACCAATGTTATATCACTACCTTTAGATAAAACTCTTGATTTACCAAATTCTACTTTATAATAACCTTTAGGTACTAAGCCCTTATTTTTATAAAGCATTCTATGTTCAATAAAAATTACTGGATTTTTATCTTCTACTGCTGTTATGAGAGTTCCTTTAACGTCATGAGGAGTTGTAGGAGCAATTACCTTTAATCCTGGGATATGAGCAAAAATTGAAAATAAAGATTGACTGTGCTGAGCCCCTTGTCCCCAACTTCTACCAATACAAGCTCGAATGACTAATGGTACACACAGTTTCCCATCTGATATGTAATGAATTTTTGAAGCCATATTTATGATTTGATTCATGGATAGCATTAAGAAATCCATTCTCTGATGTACTAAAATTGGTCTCATACCTGCTATTGCTGCACCAATACCAACACCAGTCATGCTTTCCTCACATATTGGTGTATCAAAACATCTATTATTTTCAAAATCTTTGTGAAGATTGAGTGTTGTACCGTAATGTCCTTTTGGGTCATCAACACCTTGTCCAAAAATAAAAACATCTTTATTTTTTTTTAGCATTATTCTGTTTGCACTTAAAATTGCATCTGCATAAGACATGTTTTTTAACAACTTATTCTTTTGTAACATTTGACTCTATGTTTTTTATTTTTGGGAAATTTGATTTATAAGAATAATTAAGGGCATCATAAATTTCTTTTTTTATTTTTTTTTCAATTTGTAAGAAGTTTTTTGTTTTTTCTTTTAATGAATCTAATTCACTTAAGCTTTTTAGCAGTTTTTGTTTATCTTTTTTTCTATATCCTAACTCAAAATCATAATTTATACCAACGTGATCAACCTCCCTATAAGTATTGATTTCTAAAAAGACTGGTTGCCCATTTTGTTCTATTCTTTGAAGAGCTTTATGAGCATATTTAAATATATTTTTTGTTGAATTGTCTTTTATTTTAATCGTATGAACGCCAAAAGACTGAACTTTTTTAGAAATGTTTAAAGTTTTCATTCTTTTTTTTTGCTCTGAATATATAGCTAGATGATTGTTTTCACACACAAACATAATTGGTAGTTCCTTTAAAGCACTGAAATTTAAGGATTCCCAAAAAGTTCCCTGATCCATTGCTCCTTCTCCATGATAACAAATAACTCTTGAATTTAACTTTTTTAGTTTAATTGCTAAAGCATAACCAACAGCCTCTGAAATTGCACTTCCAACAATTGCAGAGGTAAATATAAAATTTACCCTCAAATCCCCTAAATGCATTGATCCAGCTTTTCCCGATGATAATCCAGTTTCCTTACCAAATAATTCGGCCCACATTTTTTTGTAATTTCCACCGTGTGCTATAAAGTGTGCATGGGATCTATAGTTACTAAATATAATATCTTTTTTTTTATCAGATGCTAACGCGATACCAACTGCTATTGATTCTTGTCCTAGTGATAAATGAACAGGGCTTTTTATTATATCACTATCATATATTTCAATTATTTTTTCTTCCGTAGATCTAATTTTTTTAAATAAGTAATAAGCTTCTGAATATTTAAACTTTTTTGTTTTCATACTTTACTTTATAAAATATTTAGACATTCTTCTTTAATTAAAAAAATTATTTATCTTATTTTAAAATTATTTAACATAATAATGTTCTTAACCGTTCAACTATAGGGACCAAACTTACTTACATACCAAAAGAAGAAAGGAACAGAAAATAAAGTATAATAGATTTTTGTAGCTCTCTGTTTAAAGCATTTTTGAATGTTGTTTCTTAAAAATTCTGTAATAATCACTGAAAATGGAATAATAAGAACTGATATTATATCTAATGGTCTGTGAGCTAAAAGAACATAAAAAAGTGGATAAATAATTGTTAAGATTGTCACACTTTTATAAATATTATTATCAAGATCAAAATTTAACTTTTTAAAGAAAATAAAAAAAGGAAGAATCAATATAAAAATAAACCAATGTGAGATTAAAAATATTTTAAAAAAGTCTAAATAATCATATAACAATTTATATAAAGTAAGAGCTAAGTTATTTGCATTAAAATAATCCCAAATCCATACCACCATTTTGTAGTTTTCAAAATTAGAAACATAAAATGATCCATTTATACTGATTATTAAAAAAACCCATATTGAATAGGGTATTACAAATATTAAACTTAAATAAAATAACTTAATTAGTTTAAGTGATATTTTACCATTTTTATCACTCATAGTTACTAGGAATAGAAAAATTATGAATGGAATAAAAAAAGCAAGATAAAAAAGCATACAAATTCCTAAAAATAGAAATAAAGGTTCAAGTTTTAATTTTTTTTTTTTATAAATTTCTGTTGAGTAGAAAATAGTAATAATTGATAAGAAAATATTAAAAAGTTTTGTTGATGGTGAGTATAAAAATTGGTTAACAGTATTATTTATAATTATTAATAGAGCAAACCAATAAATCCAATTTTGATAACTTTTGTAAGAAAATATATTTAAATTAAAAATTCTAAAAAAAAAGTAAATTGAAAAAAACAAAATAAATAAATTTATTAATAGATAGCTACTGTAAACAATCTTTGGATGAAATAATTCATTTATAATGTATTTAGATCCATCATTTTTAAATCTTATAGTTTTTTGGGGATAACCATCTAACCCGAAACTTTTTTTAACTATAAAATTAATTGGATATGAGATTAAATGAGACAAAAGAATCAAGCCTGGTCTTGGTTGTCTTATAGAATCTTTGTCTAAAAGACGAATAGGGTCTGATGAATTATGCATGTAATCAGCAGAATCACAATTCATACTATGTCCAAAAACAGAGCCTAACTCAAAGTTTCTTACACAATATTCTTTTTGTAGACTATCTGGAACCCTAGGTCCTATAAATAACAGAACAATATAAAAGGCTGCTATACACCAAAATGAAATAGCTGGTAATTTTTTTAAAAACATTTATTTACGATTAAATTTATCCTAAAAAAATTTGTTCACTAATCTTTTTTTTAAATTATTAAAAGTTATTAATTAGATCTAATATAATATTATATATATAAATTTATTTTATTTAAA
>MDTB01071755.1_pt1 | contig 15215 bp, 11 predicted proteins | sample 811161 | NCBI WGS metagenome assembly MDTB01 (sample SAMN05326650, study PRJNA326480) | marine metagenome | isolation source: seawater | place: Mediterranean Sea | collected 2009 | reverse complement strand
GTATTTTTAGTTAAAGTTTTTAGAGCTTTAGAATTATATATTTTTTTAACGTCCTCTATGTTTGCCCATGGATCGTAAATATCTAAAATACAATCAAACTTCTTTAAATTATCAAAAAGAACTTTAACACCAGAATTTCTAATATCAGCACAATTTTCTTTAAAAGTAAGTCCCATAATTAAAATTTTAGCTTTTTTAATCTTTATAGATTTTTTTTTCATAGCAGTGACTAATTGTGATGCAACATGTCCTCCCATTTGATCATTTAGTTCTCTCCCAGCTAATATAATTTTGGTCTTGTAACCAATATTTTTGGCTTTGTGAGTAAGATAATACGGGTCTACTCCGATACAATGACCACCTACCAAACCTGGTTTAAAAGGAAGAAAATTCCACTTACTTGCTGCTGCATCTAAAACTTCTTGAGTATCAATATTTAGTTTACTAAAAAGTATAGATAGTTCATTAACAAGGGCAATATTTAAATCGCGCTGGGTATTTTCAATTACCTTTGCAGCTTCAGCTACTTTTATACTAGGAGCTTTATGGGTTCCTACAGTGATTATTTCATTATACAAATCATCTACTAAGTGTGCAATTTCAGGTGTAGAACCTGATGTTATTTTTTTAACGTTCGAAATACTATGATCTTTATCTCCTGGATTTATTCTTTCAGGACTATAACCACAAAAAAAATCCTTGTTAAAATTTAATTTAGAAAATTTTTCTAATACAGGTACACATTCCTCCTCAATGCAACCTGGATAAACAGTAGACTCATATATAATTAAATCTTTTTTTTTTATAAACTTGCTCACCATTTTACTTGCGTTTAATAGTGGCTTCAAATCTGGATTTTTAAATTTATCTATAGGAGTTGGAACTGTAATAATATAGCAATTTGCAGATTTTAAATCTTCTGAACTACTAGTAAAAAGCACTTGTTTTGAACTTAGCAACTCCTTTTTATTAAATTCCAAATTTTTATCTATGCCAGATTTTAACTCATTAATTCTTTTGTGATTAATATCAAAGCCAACTACATTTTTTTTTTTTGAAAACTCTAAAGCAAGAGGCAAACCAACATAGCCTAGACCAATAATTGCTAATTTAATATCCTCATTTTTATTAATCATTTTTATAAAAATCTTTATACCACTTAACAAAATTAGATACTCCAGTAGCAACTGATGTTGAGGGTTTGTAATTAAATTTTTCTTTTAAATTGTTTACATCTGCAAATGTGTCTGGTACATCCCCAGGTTGAAGTGGTAAAAAATTAATTTTTGCTTTTTTGCCTAATGCTTTTTCTAGAGCTCTTATATAATCCATCAATTCTACTGGCTCATTATTGCCAATATTATAAATGTTCCATGGTACTTTGCTGGTTGATGGATTTGGATTGTTACTATCCCAATTATCGTCACTTAATGATTGATTATCAAGAGTTTTTATAACACCTTCTACTATATCATCTATATAGGTAAAGTCCCTAGTGTGCTTACCATGATTAAATACATCTATAGGTTTTTCCTCAAGAATATTTTTTGTAAATTTAAATAGAGCCATATCTGGTCTTCCCCAAGGTCCATATACAGTAAAAAATCTTAGACCAGTTGTTGGCAACTTATAAAGATAGCTATAAGTATGTGCCATTAATTCATTTGATTTTTTTGAAGCTGCATAAACAGATAAAGGATGATTAGCACTGTCTACCTCTGAAAACGGCATTTTGGTATTAGCTCCATATACACTAGAAGTGCTAGCATAAACTAAATGGTCTATTTTATAATTACGACAATTTTCTAAAATATGAGCAAAACCCACAATATTACTATTAATATAAGCTAGAGGGTTTTCCATAGAATAACGAACGCCTGCCTGGGCTGCGAGATTCACTACTTTGTGAGGCTTGTATTTTTCAAATATTTTCTCTAGTTCATTTTGGTCAGTAAGATCAATTCTATGATGCTTATAATTAGAATATTTTTCTAGTCTTTTTAAGCGTGAGTCTTTAATTTTGGGGTCATAATAATCATTATGATTATCAATGCCTATTATACTATCTCCACGCTCTAATAAATTTAGGCATAATGCAGAACCAATAAAACCAGCTGAGCCAGTTACGATAATTGTTTTAAAATTTTGAATCATTTACTCAAATTAAATCATAATTATTAATTTTCATTAAATATATTAAATGAGATTAACTGTATATTAGAAATCTAAATATTTTTCTTACTTTTTTTGTAAACTTTAATCCACACTTTATTATAGGAATTGAGCATTTTGTTAATAGTAAATTTTTTTTTAATTTTTTGTCTTGCCATAGTGCATTTTTTATTCCATTTTCCAGTTCTGATTTCATTAAGAGCATTTTCTATTGCTTTAGACAATTTCACTGAATTCTTAGGAGGTACTACCCAGCCGGTTTTTCCTACAATAAATGCTGAATCACCAACATCGGTTGAAACACATGGTGTTCCACATGCCATAGCCTCAGCTAAAACATTAGGGAAGCCTTCGCCATAACTACTACTTAAAATATGGATATCTAATCCATTCATAATCTCTGTAATATTTCCTTTTTTTCCTAACAGTTTTATATATTTAGACAATCCTAATTTTTTTATTTCTGTCACTAATTTTAAGTTATCCTGACTCATATTAGTACCAATAAGAACACAAAAAAAATCTATATTTTTTAATCTGATTAAAGAGAGCGCGTTTAGTAAGTTCAAATGATCTTTTTGTGGGTCATAACGAGCAACATTGCCTATGATCGGAATTTTTTTTTTAATTTTAATCTTCCTTAGGAAAATTTTTTTTTGAACTTTATTAATTTTTAGAAATGATAAATCAAATCCATTTGGAACAAATTTAAATTTCTTATTATCATACCCTTCTGTTTGATAAATTTTTTTTGCCCTTCTAGATACTATTATTATGAATGAAGGTATAATGTAAGATAATTTTGATAATATTTTTATGATCAAAATAGTAGTTAATTTAGATTTTCCTATTTCAATATTTGAATATCGAATATTCCAAATAATATTCTTAATCCCAGCTAAACGAGAAGCAATGCCTCCTAAAAAATCAGCATGAACAAGCCAAGTTTGTACAATATTAGGTTTTATAGAACGAATTAGTTTTATAAGAACAAAGAATTTATAAAATGAGTAAAACTTTAAATTTAAGTGATAAACTTTAATACCTAAATTATTCAATAATGAATAATACTTTCCTCGGTCTGTGAGTGAAATAACAATATGTTGATTAATATTATCATGTTTACAAATTTTAAATAATGTTAACTCTGCACCACCATCGCCCAAACCAGTAATTATGTGTAAAATTTTCATTAACTTTTTTTTTAATTTTTTTAATTTTTTTTAAATATTTTATTTTGTTTAATTATATTAGACAAAACTAATTTTGGAATTAAAGGACCTATTAACAAAATCATTTCTATCACAAATTTTGATCTATGCCTGATACCCGCACCAAAATTGCTCACTCCAATTGCGAAGGCAAATAAATAGAAAATTAAAATAATCGAAATTATTCTTAGAAAGCGATCTTTCAAAATAATTTTTCGATTACAAAAAATTAAATAAGTAAAAAATAAATAAATTAGACCGTCAAAAACTCCAACTAAATGAGATAATTTTTGTACATCCCATGGAAATGGCGAATAAAGAAAATATACAACTCTTAAAGGAATTTTATAGAAAAACTCAAAATTGGAATTAATATCAGCCCAGTCGCCATAAGATGCGTCGCCTATCATTCTGGCTCTTAATTCACTCACAAACCAGTTGAAATGAATATCCTGAAAATATCCAACTTTAGGAATATAAATTTTGTTTAGAAAAAAAAGCTGCAAAACACCTAAACATAAAATTGTTATTAAAAAAGCTTGAAAATTTAACTTTAAAAATATGACATTTCCAAGTAACTTTCTCAAACTAGTTATTCCCACAATAATTAAAAAAATTATACAACCTAATATTAAAGGGCCATGAAAGAAAGTTGCTCCAATAAAGCCAAACATCGCTAATAAAATAGAATTATAATTGCCTTTTGACACCCAATTGAATACACCGAAAAAAGCGACTAATAAAAAAAAACCACTATAAACCTCTCTCAATGGTAATGCTGAGTATAAAACTAAAGAGGGAAATAGAGCTAAAACCCAACCAACTTTATTAGCTGTGAGATCGCCCCATATTTTTTTTGCTAACAGCCAGCCTAGAAAAACAGTTCCTACACCAAATAATAAACTTATTGACTGTGCCATTAAAATGCTTCTACCAAATAAAGAATAAAGCATACCAATACCCCAACTATAAAAATAACTATTCATCCCTGGAAATTTACTTAAAGCATTTAAAAATCCATCTTTTCCATAGGACCATGCAAGATCTTCAAATCCCAGCGCATCTTTAGTGCTATCTGGCAAAATAGCAACATAATGACCAATTAAAATAACTAATACTCTCAAAATTAATGCAAAAAGAATAATTTTTGAAACTTCAGGATTTTTTAATGCAATATAAATCACTGCTAAAGACACTAAAAGAATTGAGATAAGACCAAGTAAATCAGACATTGGGTCTTAAATTAGTATTTTTAAATAATTATTTTTTATAAGTATTTTGTGCATATTATAATTTACGAATTAATCCTATAAATTTTCCTTGAAACTCGACAACGGCAAACTTTAGAAATTTTTTTTTTACAAACTCAGAAAAATAAAGATTATCTTGAATATCATCAGAAATAAATAATCCTTTATGATTTAAAGAATTCCATAATATAGGGAAAGCATAATCTCGACCCCACCAAGATTTATCTGAGTCATAATGACATAGATCTATTTGCCCGTCGGCTTTACTCAAAGCAATAATAATTCCTGGTTTATCAGGTTTTCTAATAAGTACCCAATTTTTTCTTAAATTTTGAGGAACCACAATGCCTACATCATTTTCATTATTTTTTCTTGGATAAGGCATGTCCACACTATACAGAGTACCTCCTCCATTTTGAGATAAAGCCTTAAGGATTGCAAGACTTGACCATCCATAAGCAACACCTGTCTCAATCACATTTTGTGCCTTAAGTAATCTCACACAATCATAAAGTAAATGAATATGACCAGAACCACCCATTTTCACAGATGATTTGGCTTCTAGCTTACGACCTTCTATAATTGTATCATTATCTAAACCAAATACCTCTCCTTTTAAGTCAAGCTTTTCTAGGGCCTCTGTATATGAAATAGCATTTTCTTCAGCCCATTCATAAGCTTTTTTACTATTTAAAAATGTATCATGATTGTGCAAAAACTTTCTCTTAATTAATGAAAAAAAATGCTGATAATACTTTGGGCGCAAAGCAAACCATATTATAAGTAAAATTTTATTTAGCATAAATTAGTTTTGTTTAGTAGGAATGCTTTGTACAAAATTTTTTATTATGAACACATGATAGGGAGTTTTGATTATATTGAATAATTTTATGCTATAAATCATGTTTTCAACATTTAGAAATTTAAGTAATATTAATTTACTACTTTTAGCATATTATTTAGTTTATAAAATAATAGCAATTATTTAATAAGGTGATCAAAAAAAGTAATGAAAATTAAAAACAATATTGTGGAGATAATGATAATTGTTGGGGTATCACTCCTACTTTTTTACTCATCTGATCCTGTTGTTCGTCCTGATACACCTCGTTATTTGAGTGGGAGCTTACTAGATCCTCCAATGTACTCTAGTATAATTATTTTAATGGAGACATTATTTGGAACTCTTAAATCTGTCGTTGTGTTTCAGACTATATTTATCGGCTTTGGAATTATCTATTTTACAAAAACAATGACTACTAAATTTAATTTAGATTTTTTAATAAAAGTTCTGGTTTCATTATTTTTATTCTTACCAATCATTCAATTTTATGACAATTTATTGACTGAACCTTTTAGTTATGCGTTCTCACTATTATTTGTGAGTTTTGTTGTCAAAATAATATTTGACTTAAATGTTAGTAATCTAATTTGTTTTATAATTTTTGCCGTAGCTCTGTTACTTACTAGAAATCAATTTATGTTTATTTACCCAGTAATTTTATTAATTTTTTTAGGTATATTTATACTTAATAGCTCAAAAAAAATAGCTGTGTGGTTAACATCAAGTTTTATAGGTATTTTTCTTATTCATAATTCTATTATATTCTTAAATACTTATGCTAACCAGGACTTGGTAGATGAAAAATATGTATTGTCTTCAAATAAAAATTGGACTGAGTCCTTAACCTACGTTAGTTTGGGACCTTCATATTTTTTATACATTGATGCTATTTACATCTCAAATTTAGAAGATTCTCAAATTTTTGAAAACCAAAATTTAAGAGAAACTCTAAATACAATTTTTAACGAGATGAAAAATAGAGAGTCTTTAAATAATTACTATGATGGTAGAGGTCATTTTGGTAAAAGCCTCACAGACATTAGAGAATATTCAAATCCTTTGTTGATCAAATTGGCTAGGGAAGAAGGCATTGCTATAAGTAGTTTGAAAAGAGAAATAGCTATAACGTTAATTTCCTCAAATTTTGATAAGTATATTAAGCATGTGTTTAAAAAATTTTATGATTCAACTTGGTTATTTGTGTTTGTACCTTTTTTTATATTACTTACAGCTTCAATTAGTTTTTTTAATCACAAATCGCATTTCTCGTTAGTCATAATATCTATATCATTATTTGCTCTTGCTAACCATTCTGTAGTTTATCTTTTTGGTCGTATTCAACCTAGATATTTGATTTATTCTGATTTTATACTTTTGGTATTTATTATTATTCTATTTAGCATTTTTTTGAAAAAAGAAAAAAATAAATTTTTATAAAAAGAATTTATCACTATTTTTTTTTTATAAAATAATACGAATTAAAACATCTATCAACTTGGGTAAATTTATTCTTTTTTAAATTTAAAAAGAGAGAATTGATTTTTTTAGATTTAAACATATTGTTATGAAGTTCAAAAATAATATATTTTATGTTCTTAACTCTATTTAAGTTTGACAAAAAATACTCCTCAATTCCTTCACCATCCATAATTAATGTATTAAAATTTTTAAAATTTTTAATTTTATTAAAATGAATATTATAAATTTTTTTTGATTTACCTTTCTTTTCATATTGAGATGTGGATAAGAAACTACTTCCAACATAATATTCGCTAGTTTTCTTATGATTTTGTAGAACTAGATTATTATTATACAATTTAAACTCACAATCATTAGTCATTAAATTTTTTTTTAAATTTTTAATTATTAATTTATTTATTTCAAAGACTAATAATTTATTTTTAGATTTGTGAAATGCTATTGTTGGAATAAAACCTAAGCCTCCACCAATTATTATACATTTATTTTTACTGTCTACGTATTTTTCAACTAACTTTCTATCATTGTATTCGTATGTCTTAAAAAAAAAGGATGAGTGGGAGGATAATGATATATTTTTAATATTTAAAAAAAATTTAAAATTTTTATAATAAAATTCTTTGATTAAAAATTTATGAATTAATCCAAAAAATAAATTTTTATGAATTAAGTAATATGCGGGGAAGATTATTATTTTTGTAATGTTGTTAAATACTTTCATAATTATTTTGAATTTTTTGTAAACTAATTTATTTATAATTATATTAAATAAAAAAACGCATTCTAGGATTTTCTCAAAGTAAAGTATATTATTCTAAATAGTAAAGATAAAATAAGCCTGTTTTTATAATTGAAATTAGTGTTTGATTAAAATTGATTTTATATTTTAAATTAAAAGATTAATCAGCTTTAAAAAAGTTGGGGAAATTATTTATTTTTTAAAAAATAATCTTAATATAATTTCAAGGTAAATTAAGTCAAAAAAACATAAACAAAATAATCAAAAAAAAAGATATAAACAATTAAATTTAATAGACTTTTTTAGTACTAATATCTAAGTCCGTATAAAGGCTAAGTATAGATTTATGAGATATCTACTGTTATAGCTTACGTGTGAATTCAAAAATTACTTTAGTTATTCCTGTTTTTAACGAGTCTAGTGAGATAGATAATTTTTTTAATGATTTGAAACAATGTAATTTTGATTTAATCAATGAAATAATTTTTGTTAATGATTGTTCAACCGATAATTCATTAGATTTACTGCAAGATAAAATAAATGAGTATAAAAAATCTTTAACTAATATTAATTTTTTTCTAATTAGCAATCTTAAAAATAGAGGATATGGTTTTTCAATTAAAAAAGGTGTTGAAAGTTCCAATAATAGTTCAATCGCAATAATCGATTTAGATAGAACATATAATATTAAAGATTTAAATAATATTTCAAACGAATTTATTAATGAATACAAACTTAAATATGATTTAATTGCTGGTCAACGAGAAATTAACACTACAAATACTTCTAGATTAAAGATAGTGGGAAAATCAATAATCAATATGATTACAAATTTTTGCTTCAATGAAAAAATTGTTGATTATAATTCTGGATTAAGAGTTTTTAATAAAGATAAATTTATTAAACATTCCCATATGATGTCAAATAGATTTTCTCTAACTACTTCTATGACAATTACTTTTTTAAACGAAAACTATGAAATAAAATTTCAAAAAATAAAATATGAAGAAAGGTCAGGAAGATCTAAACTTGGTTTTAAAGATTTTTTCAAATTTTTATATACAATTTTTTCTTTATTATTTTATTATAAACCTTTTAAAATTATTATTCCTTTATTTTTTCCATTATTTTTTGCCTTTGTTTATTTTTTAATAAAAGATATTTACTCTAATGATTTAACCGATAAAACTATATTGCTTTTCAATTTTAACTTTTTAACAATAATACTTCTTTTTATAATAGATAGAATAAACAAGGTTAAATGAATATTAAATTTTTTTTATTTATAAATATTAGTAACTTAAGATATAAAATTGATAAATTTTTTATATAAATACAGTATACTCTCAATTTTAAGTTTTATTTTTTCAAATTTTTTATACTTTTTTTTTGAAAAAATTTTACATCCATCTCTAGCATCACTGGTTACTATTGTTATAATTTTTAATATTAATACAATCTTATTATTTAAAACAAAACTTTTTAAAAAAAGTAAAAAAAATTACTACAAGTTATTGTATTTGGCAATTTCATTCCGATTGTTTGAGTATTTATTTTTTAATATTTTGTATTTGTTTATTTTGTCTAATCTTACAAGTAACTATATTTTTGTAATTACTTTGCTTGTTAGCTACTTAATTAAAACGATCATTTATTATAAATTTTCGATCGATAAAAAAAATTTCTAATTTATTGTAAACTGATTAATTAAATTTTTATATTCTCTAAAAACCTTTTCAATTTGATTTTTTTCTATTGAAATCTTTAGCTCTTCATAATCAAAGTTATTTTGAAGTAAAATTGTCATCTTATTTTTTAAATCATCAATATTAAGATACTTTGCAATATATCCATTTATCCCATCTTTTATAATTTCAGTCGATCCTCCTGGACAATCAAATGATATAACCGGTGTATTCATTGCAATAGACTCAATCAAAACATTTGGGTAGCCCTCATATAGAGATGTGAGTATAGTGCCCTTGGCATGTAAATAATAAGGAATAATATCTTTTTGAAAGCCCTCAAAATCAATTCTATCTGATACTTGGCACTCAAAAGCTTTTTCTCTTAATTCTTTTTCTAAACTACCCTTTCCAACAATCTTCAAACGTAAATCAGGAAATTTATCCGATAATCCTGCAAAGGCTTCAATCGCAAAGTTAAATGATTTTTGTTTTTCCAAACGTCCAACACATAATAAATAATTTTCTTTCTTTATTTTTTTTAAATCACAATTTTTAATATAATCCAAAATATGTTCAGGAAGTGGATTATAAATTATACTCGATTTGTGGTAAAGTTTTGGAAAAAAAGAAATCAAATCATTACGCATTGCTGCACATTGATTTACTACATGATCTGTTCTATTATAAAAATATTTTATCAAAGTTTTAACCACATACCTTGTCCAAAAATTTTGTTGTCCGAATTGTTTTATTTTAATAGAGAGAGTATTAATATTTCTGGAAATTATTTTTATGTTTAGTCTTAAAATAAGACGTAAAATTACAAGAATTACTGTCAATTCATAATTAAATACCAAAAACGTTTTTATTTTATTTTTATAAACATATTTTAGTAATGGTATTATGGAATAACGTGCATGATTAACATTTAATACTACTAAATTTACCTTTTTAGATAAGCGATTTAAATAGGATTCGTCATTCAAGTTTAGTATTACTAAATCTACTTGCCAATTATTTTTAATAAAAATATTAGCCACACTTACACAAACACTTTCGGCGCCTCCACCACTCAAAGAGCTAATCATTAAGGTAATTTTCTTGTTTGAATTCAATGTATAAGTTATTATTTAATTATTTTGATCACTCCATGATTGAAACATCAAGACGTTCCATAAATCATAGTGCGATTCATTTTTATTAGAAATATAATCTTCCCACTTATTTCTAATTAATTTAGGGTTAAAAAATCCTTCATTTTTTAATTTTTTTTCACTCAATAAATTTTCTGCCCAATCTCTTAGTGGTCCTCTCAACCAATCATTAAGTGGTATTCCAAAACCCTTCTTTGGTCTATCAGTTAGGTTTTCAGGTACATAATTTTTTAGAATTTTTCTTAAAATCCACTTTGATTTTCCATTTCTATATTTAAGAGAATGAGGTATTTTCCATGAATACTCAATTAGTCTGTGATCAAGAAAAGGAACTCTTGCTTCGATCGATGATGCCATAGAGGTTCTGTCAACTTTTACAAGAATATCATTTGGTAAATAAGTAATCTGATCTAGCACCATCATTATTTGATGATTGTTAAAATCTGAAAATTTTGGTTGAAATTTAGTTAAAAAAGTTCCCGGTTCTTTACTATTTATTAAAACTTCAGCTGGGTTTTGCCAATGTGATGAGAGAACATAATAAAGATCTGATAGAGTTTTTGCTTTTAATGCATTAATACTTTTATTTTTATATCCATGCCTTGCATACTCGTTCAAGTTTGGTAAAAAATTTAGTATTTTATTCAAATTTTCTTGAGACATTGATTTAATTCCATTTGCTAAAGCATTTCGTAATGTTCTGGGGATTAAATTAAATTTGTTTGACCAATTATTCGTTGAATTGTATCTGTTATACCCACAAAATAATTCATCACCTCCGTCACCTGAAAGGGCAACTTTTATTTGTTTTTTTGCAAGTTGTGATAATATAAAAGATGGGATTTGTGAGTTATCTGAAAATGGTTCATCATGAATTGTTGGTAATTTTGGTATCACTTCCATTGCTGTTTTTGAGGAAAAATATAGTTCGGTATGTTCTGTATTAAGATGTTTTGCAATTTTTTTTGCATATCGTGCCTCATTAAAATCATTTTTGCTAAACCCTATGGTAAAAGTTTTAATTGGCTTATTAGATTGTGATTGCATCATAGACACAATTGTTGATGAGTCTATTCCACCAGAAAGAAAGGCTCCTGTTGGTACATCAGATACCATCTGTTGTTTTACTGACAATTTTAAAAGATTTTCAAGATCATTTTGTATTTCAAGTCCGTTAAATTCCAATAGATTTTTATTTCCATGAATTGCGCATTTTGTTAAAGACCAATAATTTGTGATCTTTGGTAGTAAACCTTTTTTCAGATCATTTTCTTTTAATTCTAAATAATGCCCTGGTAATAATTTATGAATATCTTTATAGATTGAATAAGGATCAGGTATATAATTATGACGTAATTGAAGAGAAATTGCATTCCGATTAATTTCCCCTCTAAACATAGGATGTGGTTTCAATGCTTTAAGCTCAGAACCAAAGAGAAAAACTTTATTTATTCCCTCTCCTTGCCATCCATAATACAAAGGTTTTTCACCCATACGGTCTCTTATCAAAGTCAATGTCCGCTTTTTCTTATCCCAAATTACAAAAGCGAACATGCCAGTTGCTCTCTGTAATGTTTTTTTAATTCCAAAAATTTCTATTGCCTCTAACAATGTTTCTGTGTCAGTACCACTTTTCCATTTAATATTTGAATTAATTTCTTCTAGTTCTTTTCTAATTTCTAAATGATTATATATCTCACCATTGTATGTTATTACGAATCTTCCTGAATGTGAGGTCATTGGTTGGTCTCCAGCGCTTGACAAATCTAATATTGATAACCGTTGATGGCCAAAGACAATACCTAAATTTTTATCTTTCCAAATCTTACCTCTATCTGGTCCTCGATGTAAAAGATTTGCGTTCATTTTCAATATTACATTTTTGAAGTTAAATGAATTTTTTGAGTAAAAACCTGAAATTCCACACATATTTTTTATAACTCTTTAATCTTTGTTAATTCAAAATTAATATAAAAATCTTTTCTCATGAAAGCATTAATTCCTTAATTTCAGAACCTCCATTGACATCTTCTATTAATTCAAATTTTCCATTTTTTTTTCTAAAAAAACTTGCAGTATTTTTTTTTTTATTATTTGGCGTTCTATTAATAAGGACAATAGAATTTTCTCTTGAAATTTTTTTTAAATTTAATATTGCTTTTCTAAGCTCATTTTCGGAAAAATAAGAAAAATTTAAAAGATTTGAAACTCTCACTACATCAAAAAAATTAAAATATTTTTTTTCGATATTAAAAATATCTTGTTCAAAAAATTTTATCTTATTTATTTTGTCTAAATTAGGAACTAACAATTTAGATTTTTTATATTTTACATTGATAAGATCCAATAGATACATTCTATTAAATAAAAGAGGTAGAATTTTTTCAACTTTTTTAAACAAAAGAAAATATCTATACCTCAAACATTGCTTATCTTTTTCAACCATTAAAAGTTCATTACTTGCACTATATAAAAAAATAAATTTTCCAACTTGATAAATTTTTATGTATATTTTTTTATCAAATCCATAAATATTATTAATTTTTTCTTTATTGATGTCAGACAATAATTCCAATGTTGATTGGCCTGACGACACAGCAAAATCACATATTTCAATTTTTTTTGAAAAATATTTTTTTATATATTTTTTTAATAATATGTTAACATCAAACATTCTATTGTGTGATGTTGTCATAAATGTATTGTCAACTCTCAACAAAGAAAAAATTTTTTTCATCATTTTTGCATTAACGTTTTTTTTTAATATAAAATAGCTATAAATATCGGTATAAAACTTTTTAGTATTTTTCATTTTTTCTTTTATAGATATTACTTATTTTAATATAATTAAAATTGTCTTCATAAATGATCTTATCTTCATCTTGATTCCAGCATTTTTTAAAACAAACATGAAATCTTGTTTTGCTCTAGTATAATTTTTTATTATTACATTATAATTACCTGACATATACCTTAACTTGACCTCTAAACTTAACTTTTGTTGTTTGTTAAAAAATTCCATAAAGTCATTAACAGCTATTCTATGAGGTATGGATAAGTCTCTTTTTTGAACACTGTTGTCGTGGACAAGATAATAACCTAGTTTTTTTTTAAAATACTTAAATTTATCTGTAATTTTAGCAATTCTTAACCATGTATTATAATCCTCTGACGCGACTAAGTTCTTATTTTCATTTATTCCTCCAATCCTAGTTAATATATTTTTACGTACTATCACTGAAGAGTTTCCAATTGCATTTCCCACATTAATTCCTCCTATAAGTAAATCATTTAAAATTGGTTTTTTTAATTCACGACCAATGTTGTCTCTTCTTTTTAAAAATGAATTAGTTTTATCGTATATTATTTCTAAATCGTGGTATATGAAATCAGTCTCTTCATTTATATCTTTTAAACAAATCTCAAGTTTGTCTAAGGTCCACCAGTCGTCCGAATCTAAAAATGCTATCCACTCTCCTCTTGAATTTCTAATTCCCATATTTCTAGAAGATGCAATTATTCCTTTGCTATTATTTTTTAGATATTTCAACCTTTCATCATTATAGCTTGATATAATCTTATCTGTATTATCTGTTGAATGATCATCTACAATAATTAGCTCTAATTTTGAGTAAGTTTGATTTAAAACAGAGTCTATTGCTTTTTTTAGAAAATTTGCACGATTGTAGGTTGGTATCACTATAGAAACAAGTGGATTATTTTTTTTGTTTAACATTAAATATAAATTTAGTTAAAGAATGTTTTTACTTATTATATGCTTTTAATATATTTTCTAGATAAAAATTTTATTAAAAACATATAAGTTAAGTAAAATATTATAATTTTTTTTTCATCTATTTTGATTTATCAAGCTCGAATACTTTAATTATATTTTGTTCAGTAGGTTCAATGAAAAAATTATCTTTGTACCAATCGGCTATATCTCTTATTTCTGCTTGATTGTGTGTTCTATAATCAATTAGTTTTTTATAAATATCATGTATTTCATTTGCTTTAAAAGCTATATCCCAGATTTTACCTTTTCCTTTTTCTACAAGAGGATTTGCTGTATAATTATCTTGACTAGCAACAATGATTACAGACAATCCACATGATACAGCCTCCAAATTGGAGCCTGATGATGATGTTCCTATAACTATTTTTGCCTTTTCGAAAAGTTCATAAATACTCTTATCGGTAGCAAAAATATTTTTAGGCAATCTTCCAAATCTTTTAATATCAATAGCTGGATGATTTTTAAAGATTATGTGATTAAATTTATTTAAATTATCAATCATAAATTTTGTTTCTGATACTGCGTACGAGCCAAGGAGTAATATATTTTTTTCTTCCTTAATACCCTGGAAATCAAATATTTTCTGATATCTTAAAGATACTCCAGTGCTATAATTAATTTTTTCAGATCTATCCATGACATGATATTTGCCATTAAGCAGTATTTTATGAGGAGAACTCATCATGTCATGATCTATATCATCTGCGAAACTGTAAAGTGTTTCACTATTTAAGGTAATAAATAACCCTATAAGCTCAATATGACTGCAATTTTTTTTGATAGCATAGTTAAAACTTCGTTCTATTACTTGAAACTCATACCAGGAGTATATTTTTTTAATACTGTTAATTTTTGATAAATTTTTACCTAAAATATATCTAG
>MDTB01007044.1_pt1 | contig 15216 bp, 2 predicted proteins | sample 811161 | NCBI WGS metagenome assembly MDTB01 (sample SAMN05326650, study PRJNA326480) | marine metagenome | isolation source: seawater | place: Mediterranean Sea | collected 2009 | reverse complement strand
TCTCTGTTTTCTTTCTAATGACAATGGGTGAACAACAAGAACTGAAGGTGCACTAGTATATCCAGCACCACCCTTTAGATTTATAACTGATAAAACACGACCACTACCAGTCTCAATTTGAGTCTCAGCAGTCGCACCTTCTCCACCACCACCTTGGAATATTAAGATAGGAGGAACTTCATAATTTGAACCAGTATTAGTGATAGTGACTTGTGTAACTTGACCCCCACTTATAGTTGCTGCAAACTCAGCAACAGTTGGTCTCAAACCTGTAAACTCATAACTATCAATCGTAGTTGAACTTGAAACAGCTGCAACAAGACGATCAGCACCTTCACTATCAATTTGAACCCTATCTTCTGGATCAATAGCATTGAATGTATTGCTGAGTAATACATCTGAACTACTACCTGTATAGATGAACAGAACACAGTCAGATCCTGCTCTAGGTGCTTCACTAAACTCGATAATAGAACCTGTCAAGTTATATGCAACGCCAGGTTCCTGATACACACTATTCAGGAATATAAGTAAGTTGTTTTGTGCTGAAACTGAAGAGTTGTCACTTTCTAGTGAGAAAGGTTCAGTGTTCTGCTTCATAGTAAATGTTTTCTTTTTATTATCAAAGTAAGGTGTAATTTCATCAAGTTGTGTTAATTTACCAAAGTAGTATCCAAAGAAGTCCATACCAGCAAGAGGTGCTTCTGAGAATGTTACTTCACTACCAGAATATGTGTATGCTTGATCACCACCCTTAATTTGTAATGTGCTGTTCAAGAATATTAAGAAATTATCACTTGCTGGTAATGCTTGTGTAGATCCACCAGATAACATATTGAAGGTAGTATCTACACCATCAAATGTACAATCTGAGACACCAATCTGGAAGAATGGTTGTGTAGATGTTGTTCTAGTGATACCTGTTAAATTACCATTGTTAGTTCCAACATTTAATGTAATTGATGTGTTTGCAACAACAGAATCAATATTAATTGCTGTATCGTAGTAAGGATCTGAAGGACGTGGATATGTTTTAACTGATGTGTTATTATCGTTAGCACATGTGAAGGAAAGAGAGTTGTTAGCTATCTTAACGCTTGTTCCAGCTGTCAAATTATGATTACCTATTGTTAGGACTAATACACCTGTACTATTGTCATATGTAGCATTTGTTACATCATGATTGACTATTGGAGATGCTCCAACATTGACTGTAATAGTATTAGTAGTTGTTCCTGTAATAGTAATAGTCTGTCCAGATACAGGGTCAGTAGATCTTGGATATGTCTTAGTTGCTGTATTGCCATCCATAGCACATGTAAAGGACAATGCGTTATCAGCAATAGTAAGTGTGTTGGAAGTTGATAATAAATGAGCATTCGAGGTAATTACCATATTACCTGTTGATGGAGTGTATGCTACGTTAGTTACTGCATTTGGTAAGTTACCAACATTACTTGTAACACCATTTGCTACAGCAGATACGAATGTGTGTGCATAGTTACCACCTGACTGGACTGCGTTGCTTGCTGTACCACCTGCCCAAGTGTGTGCACCAGTTCCCACTGCCTGTGTAACTATAGCCCATAACGTTGTTATGGTAGATGCTGTGTCAATACAGCATGCTTCTGAGTATGATGTGCTTCCAGAGTCATTGCTGATTGTATTGTCTTTTGATTGTGTTCCTACAGTGTATGAGTTTGTAGTAACTGTAAGGTTACGCATAACCTGACGAGAAATATCTCTAGCATGATTGAATACTTGTACAGACTGCCCTTCTTCGCCAGATAGGTGTGCTGTTCCAACATAGAAGTTAGCAGCATCATATGTTGCATCGTTTCCACCAAACTCTACGTTATCAGCAACTGCATCTATTAGTAAGTTTGTATCACGAATACACTTGACTTGATAGGTGCTAGAGAATCCAGAGTTGTCTGCCATCATTCTACCATATGCAGTTGTAGCAATAAAGTTCTGGTTCGCTCTAAGTAGTGCTCCTGCGTCTGCACCCTTACTATACTTGTAAACACCGTATGACACCACTGCTCTCTCAACCGCTGTTGAGGTGGCACTTACAAAGGTGTGAGTAGATGTATCTGATGAAGGACCTACAAACACAGTAAACGTATCATTTGTTACTGCATCTATTGTTAACCATGCTTCCTGTGCGGGATCTCCAACTCTAGGATATGTGTGTTGAGTAGCATTATTGTCTTTAGCACATGTGAATGTTAATGAGTTTGTAGCAAACTTAATTCTGTCACCTTTAATCATTCCATGACTTGTCTTTGTGCAAACCATTTGACCAGTGCTAGGTGTGTAAGCAATACCTGTTGGTTGGAATTGATATGTTGCAACTCCTTGCCATGTATGAGCGTCAGTGTTTGTAGGTGTTGTTCCGTTTAATGCATTGACTGTAATTGTTGTGGATGCCACTGCTTCAACTGGTACATCCTTCATCTTGCCTTGTGTACCAATAGGATCTGTAGGACGTGGATATCCAAAAGTAGCTGGTGTGCCACCATATGCACAACTGAATGTTAATGACTGGTTAGCAATCCTAACTGTGGATACCGCAAACTTAACACTATTACTTACTGCAGATACAAATGTATGTGGACTTAGATCAGTAGAAGGAATACTGTCAAGAACTTGAACTGTAAATGTATTTGTAGTGCAGTCAAATACCTGTAACCATCTGTCTGATGCATAGTCAGTAGAACGTGGATAATCACCATTACCGCCACTACCATAAGTGCAACTAAATCTAATTGCACCATCTGCAAACTTGACTTGATCACCATTGACACGTCCATGATTAGCAATAGTTACAACCATTAGACCTGTATTAGGATCATATGTCGCAGTAGTAGGTGTATGTGTTGTAGGTGCTGATAAACCATGTCCTGCTCCTATTGTCAATACCATGACACCATCTGCAGGAGTATATGTTGCACTTGTAGGAACGAACTGCTTAACTAACTGCTCACCAACACGAGGGTCAGATATGCCTAATACATCTGTATTAGTATATCCTTCACCACCAGATACTTTCTTGACATTTGTAACCTTTCCACCAATAACTGTGATGTCAGCAGTAGCACCAACTCCATTACCAAGTCTATTTTTAAGTGGAATAGCAGTGTATATTCCATCGCTATATCCAGAACCAGATGCTAGTTCATTAGGTTCGTCATTAGATATCCCTACATTGACGTCAATAGTTTGTGCTGCAACTCCAGTGATAACAAGGGTTTTGCCAGATACAGGATCTGTAGAACGTGGATAAGCATGATTAGAACCATGGTTGTCGGCATCACAAGTAAATGTAATTCCACCATCTGCAATGACAATTGTATTGCTTGTGGTCAAACTATGATTACCAATATTAATTTGCAATACACCTGTAGTAGGATTGTAAGTAGTTCCAGACTGTGCAGTAAATTGACTACCAGATGTAACTTGGATAGCGTTAGTAACACCACTGACAAATGTATGAGTTCCTAATCCAGATAAACCAGTACCAAAAGTCTTAACCTCATCACCAATTCTATCTAATACAAATGAACCACTATAAGTTGAGCGATCATAATACATGCAAAGTATTTTACTGTTAGCAAGAGGAGGTGTAACAAATGTTACATTGTTGCTTGCTAGTGTATATGTTGCAGGGTTTGCAATCAATCCATTTACCGTAAGTAGTAACTGCGATTTCTGTGCAGTTTTACTAATCTTAGTTCCAAGATCAATACCATCAATTTTTAACTTAAATGTATCATTAGTTCCATCCACAAAACATCTCAAAGAATGGTTAACTCCACCACCTTGTGATGTTAAATCAATTTTACTTCCACCAAGAGTTGAAGCTAGTTCAATTGTATTAGCATCAACATATCTGATATAATATTCACTAGCATTGGTTAATCCACCGATAGGTGTTGCTGATCTGTTGTTCGGATAGTTACCAGTGTCAACAGTTGGCAATGCAGATGAAGGACTATTAATAGCAGATGTCACGATTCCTGCCAAAGTTGTGATAGCACTCTTCACGTCCTGACACCCTCCAGAATCGTTTGTAATACTTAGATCTGTCTTTGGAACTATAGTTGTGTATGTTCCAACTGGAAGGTCATTTGTGACTGCTAGAAGGCATAGATCTCTTGCTTTGTTAAATGCATATATTGTTTCTGCTTCTTCACCCGCAACGTGCTGTACTGCTCCACCACTGATATAAGAATCTGCAGCATCTACACTGAAATAGTTACCACCATACTTAAGATCATTTGTCCATGCAGCTATTACAAGTCTCGTATCTCGTGCACATGTTGATTGGGTATATGATAAACTTGGATATTGTGCATTTAAGAATCCAATTGTTTCTTCAACAATATAATCAATATTGTCAACAATCAAATCTCTGGCATCTAAGAATCTATCTCCACCAGAATTATAAGTTACTATTTGATCAGCAACTAAACCATGATTAGTTATTGTAATTCTATCATTTACACCATCTACTATTGTAGAACTAGATCCATCAAATGTTAATGTTCTATCACTAATATCATCTATTTTGTATACAATGCAAGAAAGAATTTTCTGAACATCTAGTAATTGTCTTCCATAGATAGAAACCTCTGTAGGAACTAATGCACTATAGTCTGGTTTTGATAGTGCGAAGTTATTAATTTGAGATAATTTACCAGTGTTCTTAGCAGATGGTTTAGGAGTTATAAATGTGGTTCCATTGAATGTAGTTCCAACACTATTTGTATTTGGTGTCCACCAACTATAATCGTTACTTGGGTTTAGATTTTCAGTAGATCTTGGTCTATATTCTTTTTTGACAGATTGTAGTAATACTTGTGTACCAACTACCTTAAATCCTGCAGGGTGAGCAGCAAACTTGAGTGGGTTCTTCCAATCTGTTATGTTTATTGATGAGGATACGTCATATGAGAACTCTTGGAATCTATCACTATCATAAACACGTTGTTCGTTAAGATCAAGGAATCCAGTTGTCTTCTCCCAATTAGATGCCGATATACTAATTGGAGATACAATAAATTCTGCATCTGCTCTATCAAATGCATGTATTTGACCAAATGCTGCAGATTCTTCACCAAATACAGGTTGACCAACTACAAACTCACCTTCTATAAGTTCTACACTTACAACACGTCCAGAAGCATCCCAGTTTTTAATAAATCCATACGCTGTATATGATGTATTAGATGCACCTTGATATATCCTTTCTCCAATAGAGAAAGTAGCGGGTTTCATATATGCAACGATATTATCACCTAAGTCTGTAGTCTGAAGTGTAAAGTATGTCTGTCCTGTGAGTGGATCTCCTACAGGTGCACTTGTAAATGCAACAGTTGTCTCAGTATTTGCATTAGCAAGACTAGTTGCAAGTTTAATTTGATTACTTGCCAATCCGTTTGCAGTTGTCGGTGAAACTGCATAGTAAGTTGCGGTTGTATTAAGAGGTGCAGGAAGTGTTCCTGAATTTTCTACTAAAGTAAATTTAGTTCCTGAAGGTATTTTTGGATTATATGGGAAATTTAATGTGCTGTTAGAAGTAAGTGCAACAAATGTATGTGTTACTCTTGCTTGTACAGTAGGTGCAGATGTAAATCCTCTACCCGCATTGTTAACATTGACTGCTTGTATAATTTCATTTCCAATCAACGGTTCTAAGTCAAATAATGATCCTTGACCACCAACGAGAATAATCTCTGGTGTTGCAACAAAATTAGCACCACCATTTACAACATCAAGATAGTCAATAACCTGAGTTCTGATTAATTGTAAATTATAAGTCGTATTTAATTTTGGTTTAAGTGTTCTATCGTGACTATAGTTAAATGTAATGTTCTCACCACCAATTTTCAATATTTCACCCATATCAGATGACTTGAGTAGTATGGATGCACCACTACCTGTCTTTTGTTCTACGTTGATTATTGGAGGACTTTGATATTGTTGTCCCGCTGCCTCTATATTGATAGATGCAACACCTTCATTAACAATTAACGCATTTAATGCAGAGTTGATACCATTACCACCCTGTGCAGTAATTGTAGGTGCAGACAAATAACCAGATCCAGAGTTGGTTACAGTTACAGAGTCAATAGCAGCATCTAACAGTGTTGATGTTGATACAACGTCTGTAAAGGTAAGTCCACCAGTAGAAACTAATAAGACTGCATCATGAGTTCCATCAGAACCACCTAGGTCTGCTCCAGAAATTGTAAGTTGATCTCCTAGAACGTACGCAGTTCCACCCGCTGTAACAGTGACGGATGTAATAGTCCCATTACCATCAGTGACAATAGTGAAAGTAGCACCAGTAGCAGAAGAACCCGCAATTGACTTTTGGGTAATTCCTGTGTAGGTTTGTGAGGTTCCATAGTTTGTCGCAGATTGAGATTGAATTGAGACTGTTGAGATTATACCGTAATATGGATCGTCAAATAGAACAGTAGGTGCAGATCTATAGTTAGATCCTGCTGCAGTAACTGTCACTTCAGACACTTTACCCGCACCAGAAACTGCTGCAGCTACTGTTGCTTGAGATCCTGATATTGCACTAATGACTGCAACTGAGTTACCACCAGTGTATACTCTAGACCTAATAAGAAATTCTTGTGTGCCAACTCCAGAACTGGTTATTGTTATTGCAGTACCTACTTCTGCAAGTTGTGGTGTAGATGCTAACTTGACACGTCCTGAGTCCCCTATATTGATAATGTAGTATGTTTGTCCTACTGTAAGATTACTGATTGCGGTTGTCTCAGATGAGACATACTTTACTGGATCTCCTGTTTGTGCATCATGAGCTGCAAATTCAAATTGATCATCATATCCAACTGCATCAATTTGTGATGGGTTAATACTGTAAGACTTACCAGAGTTGAACATAAGGTAACCCTTCTGCCCTGCTCCTGTTCTTGTATTCTGTAATGGTTTTATTCTCAATACTGATGTAACAGGATTCCAAGACACAACTTGACCTCTAGCAGTGCTGTTGTCTTGAATTATCTTACTAATTACAATTTCATTAGGTAAGAAATTTCCTAATATGTTTTCTAAGGTTATATCAACAAAATCTGGTAGTGTTACAACACAAGTAGGTAATGATGATTGATTATAACCAGATCCTGCGTTTGATACAGAAACATTTGATAATCCACCAGAAATCGTTGCTGTTGCTGTTGCACCAGAACCAGATCTACTAGAACTTAATAATTTTGGTAGAGATTGGTAATTTCTTCCATTATCGCCAATTGTTATTGTTGAAATACCTCCTGTAGCATATATTGAACTTGTAGAGTATGATACACCTGTACCATAACCAGTTTCGGGTTCTATTGCTGTAATGAAGTTTATACGATTAGTTCCTGCATCTAATGTTGTAATCGTGTGAGTTCCCAATATAGGATCATTAATTACAGTAAAGTATCTACTGTTAGTGGAGTCACTCTTAACGGTAATCGCATTACCCATCGCTAGATGGTTTTGACAAACGTAATGTAATGTATCTGGAGAATCTACAGCAGGAGTAATTTCTACACTACGTGTTGTTGCTGTAGCAAACTGAGAATTGTATTCTGACCATGTAACCACATCACCATTGATTCTATAGACGACACCTTTTTCATATCTAAGTGTACCACCATATGCATCTTCACTTTCAGAAAAATATATCGCATGAGTAGCATTTGATGAATCATTCTGATTAAATGTATAAGTTGTTCCACGAGACATTGATATAGCAGGAGATTCTGTTACAGACCCATATTTGTCACCTGTAATATAATATCCATTACTAGATCCATAACCATATAGAGGATGTGCAGTAGTTTTTGCTGCAACAGTTACAGTAAATGTATTTGGTGTGGTATTTGTATGTTTGACATCATGATAATAGAAAATACCAGGCAATTCTGCTATTTTTGTTGTTATTGAAGTTTGTTCACTTGTTATGGCATCTCTTTCTTCATCCGTAATGTTTTTGTAAGTTAGTATGTCTGTATTAGCGGGATCTAACGTAAATGACAATACCTTTCCAGTATTACTTGTATGTGAGGTATCAAACTTATAAGAGTGTCCATCTATTAGTGTTAAATTTGGTTCCTTGATATAAACATCTGCTTTACCACCAGAATTACCTGTGGTCACGTCAGCAGCACTTGTTGTTGCAAAATTTCTCTTAGCAGTAAACTTTCTTGCTGTTTCCGTTCTAACAACTATGTAATTAGTCTTATTATAAGACGTAGGTGAGACACCTGAGATATTAACTAGATCACCCGCTTTTAATTGATGTGATTTATCAGCATGGAATTGAACCTCTCTTTGTACTTGAGTTAATGTAATACTAAATGAAGATCCACCGTTATTACCTATATTGAGATCATCTGCGGATATAGTATCACCAATGTCATATCCATATCCAAAATCTGTAAGTGTAACTGAGGTTACTGCACCACCAGAAACAACTATAGTTGCTTTTGCATTTTTTCCATCTCCATTGGTTGATATTGGAACATTTGCATATGTACCATTTGCATAGCCTGACCCACCTGTAATGGAAGACCATCCATCTTGGAATAAATTGCCATCTGTGCGTGTTCTTAAGTATGTCCATGATACACCACCGTCTGACGCACTGCCAGATAGATGAGTAGGAGATGATGAACCTGATGTTGCACTACTAGCTGCTTGATACACTCTATTTGCAACATGAACTAAATCTCCTATTACATATGCAGTTGTTCCTTGCCATGCATCTAATAATTTTGCACTTGTTAAATCAAAATACTTAAAGTGATAATTTCCATTGATGATTTTTGATGTAACTGTTCTACTAAATGAATTATCAGTTGCGGAGATTTTAACTATATCTCCTGCTTGTAGATAATTTGTTGTGGATGTAAAGAGAGAACCGTTGAATATGTCATCATTAGTTCCAACAGTAATCGTTAAGTTAGAAACTGTTGCACCTTCTACTTGAGATACAATTGCACTTACACCTTCTCCACCAGTATCAGTATTGTCAAACGTCAATCTATCGTTAACCTTATACTCTTTACCGCCACCTTCTACAAGGTATTGATCAATATTCTCTGATGAGAATTTATTTGTGGATGATACAATTAGAGAATCCGCAGTTCCACCTCTAATAAACGGATAGTAACTATAGTATCCAATACCATCTTCAATGTATGTAAGAGTTTCACCTGTTTCCATCACAATCAACGTTGTGCTGTCTTCTAGTGCTAGGAAGAAGTCAATTTTATTATCTAATGGTTTTCTCTTTGCTGTGATATTATCTACACCTACGAATGGAGCTCTGTAGCGTACTGCGTCTTCTGTAAAGTTTTTCTGCAGTCCATTACCATTCCAGTTAACAGCATCCGCTTCTCCATAGAAATCCTCTCCAATGTAGTAAGGAAATGCAGGATTACCAGTTGTACCTGTAATAGTTGTAAAGTAAGCATACACACCATTTGGATATTCTGGAGTTACGCAGAATCTGCCATTATAACGGTCTAAATCACCTAAACCCTCCACATACTCATAATCCTCAACATAAGTGCCTAGAGGGTCTGTAAGACCGCTTAGAAGAGCATCTCTAGATGTCTTTACCCTATAACTGCTTCTAATACGTTTGTATGCGTTAAATGGTGAAGTATTCTCAGGATCTTGATATCCATAAGGTCCGTAGATAGGATGTCCGTCATACGCCCAACCTATGATAGGAGAATGCACTGTAGGAGGTAATTCCTGTAATACGTTTGCATTATCAAGACCAATACTGTCTTTAAGTAAGAAACGTAATTGTTTTGGATTATAAAGGTATCCGTATTCTCCACCATAGATCAAATAGTTCTCACCTTGGAAACATCCACCACCGTATACGTCTGTAGTCTTGGGTGATACAAATGAACTACTCCCTAGTTCTAATCCAGTTGCTGCTTCATTAACTGATAATTCTGATAGTCTAGTTTGGAACTGTGCACCAGAACCAGGATATACGATGTCAACTCTTGTAGAACCCGCAGTATACCCAACACCTTTACTTGATACAGTAATGCTAGTAACAATGTTTGTACTCAAGTCTACTGTAGCAAACGCAGTTGCACCAACTCCGTCTCCTGTAATAATAACGTCTGGAGGACCGAAGTATGCACTACCGCCAAATGTAACAATTATACTCTCTATCTTTCCGTTAATGATTGATGGATACGCAACAGCACCACTTCCACTAATCAAATTGATTGTTGGTTCGTATGTATACTGCGATCCTGCAGTGTCAATTGATATACTATCTACAGGACCTCTACAGACAGCGGATGCAGTTGCTCCTATTCCGCCCCCACCAGAGATTGTTACTGTAGGAACGCTTGTATATCCCGCACCACCGTTTACAATTGTGATACCAGTTACGGAACCGTCTGTAATTTGTGCGGTAGCAAACGCTTGATTTCCGCTTGTCGCTCCACCACCTGTAATAGAAACAATAGGTTGTGTGGTAAATCCGCTTCCTCCGCTAGTAACGTTGATAGCAGTTACGGAACCTGTGATAACAACACTCGCAGTTGCGGAGTTTCCTTCATATTCCCAATCAACAGTTCCTACTGTTATAATTCCTGCAGTGTGTGTAGGATATACAGTCTCGGAGGATTTTCCTGCATTCGTTGCTTTGTATCTTCTTCCTTGATATGTTACCCTTGTTAATCCTGCATATGTTGTATCTAACTTATATTCTGGTTCAAATTCTACAGTAGGTGGGTTTGTGATGTCATATCCAGTTCCACCATCAATTTTTTCAATAGATTTTAATCCACCGTATTTTTTCTTAGTTTCAGACTTATATGAGAATAGTGGGACGCCATTGGCACCAATACCAATCTGACCCACAGGAGTTGCAGTTTTTTGTGATTTAATACTTGGTACAAGAGGAATACGTTTTAAATACCTCTGATTACCTGGATCTAGGTCTGAAGTAGCAAAAGGTCCTACCTTATGTGTTGGTATGCCTGTACTAGCAACTATTGCATGATCAGTTGACTTATATGTGTTTTGAATGTCACCTGTTGTGTTTTTAACTGCAAGATTGATAGAAGTGTCATCAGACTTACCAAATGCAAATTCTCTAGCAATATAAAACTCAAATCCAGATATAGGTTGTGCAGGAGAGAATGTAAAGACAAACTCAAAGTTAAATTCATCAACAATACCCACAACAGTGTGAGAGTTGTTGTAAATGTCTTCTGGAGCATTTAATATTCTTACAGAGTCGTCTCTGACCAATCTATGCTTCTCTTTAGTCGTTACGGTGCATCTAACCGATCCATCGGCAGCAGGGGCTGCTAGAGTCGCCTGAGACCCTCTGAGAGCACGTCTAACGTTGTATATGAAACTATCCCATATAGGATCAATGCTATCGAAACCAGGTGCAGCTGGTGTAGTGACTTTTGAGTCTGGAAGATAATACTTACCACCACTAGTAAGAGTAACACCTCTAGTTCCACCAAATATCTTTAATTGTATCTCAGAGTTGTCTACATTTGAGTTACCGTAGATTTTGAAAGCAGCAAATGCTTCTTGTCCCGCATCATGTGCCACATTAGTGGTTGGAGCAACTGCACGGGTACATCCTAAGAACTGATTAACTGTTTTATCAGTATAACTGATTATTTCATCTTCTATTCTAAATTTACCGTTTGTTTCTGGCCATCCAAGTGTAGAATCGACTGTAACAACGTTATCTGTTAAATTAGCACCTAAATCTTCTGCAAGAACTGTTTTATACGGAGTTACGAACGTTCCAAGTGAATTATTAGTGTCTACATCAATTTCGTAGATAGTTCCGTTTGATGTAAAGACTTCTACAACACCTTTTACGTAAATTCTTGCAAAATCTACATTTGGGTCGTTTGTATCTGCTTCTTGGTACAATACTTGTCCAACAAGTTCAATTGGGTTTCCAGAAACAGGAACTGCACGAATAATTTCTCTAGAAGTATAGAATGCATCACTAGGTTTGAATATTCGCTCTCTTGGATAAGACACTTGAGACTCAACGCCAAAAAGTGACCTTAATACAAACTGGAATGATCTACTTGTTCCTTTTGAGGAGTAAAAGTCCTTAATACGCTTAACTATAGTGCTTTCTGTTACACCAGTTGCAAAATTCTTTGGAAATGTGTTTAAAAACTGCTCTTTGAACTTCCCAAGCATGTAAAGTGGGAAAATATTGTTCAAATTGACAACTTCAGTGCCTAAAGTGTGTGCTGCAGCAGTTGTAGACTCAAATTTATACTCAGATTCCAATCCAACCGCTTTTACAGCGTTAAAACCTCTTGAACAGTCTTGAAAAAGTGTAGATCCCTTCTTTTGGTAGTAAATTATCTCATCATCTATCAATAAAAGACCTTCATCGGGAAAATCACGAGTAGATGCAACGTCAATCGTTGTAGAAGACGTTGTAACAGCAGAAATTAGTGTTGTAGAGGTAACTAACTCGCCATAATTGTCAATATTGTAATAATCTGACCAGTTTTGGATAATGTCAACACAATATCCCTTTAATTCTTGTGATTTGTAGTATTCCTTGACAAAATCAATGAACGTAGGAAATTGATCCCTTATAAAAGAGGGAAATTGTCCTATTATGTTTGTCGATATTTTGGATCTGGATTCTGGACTTACTTCTGACGGTACAGGTGTCTGTGTAACCGTAGTAGTAGGCGTTGTCCACGACCCAACTTTCCAAGAACTATTTGTCATATTAGATTAATAGCTAGATTCTGGAATTACTCCTGTTCCAGATAAATTAGAACCACTACTGATAGTATCTTCTACTACAGTAATTACTGAGTTATCTATACCCATAGTAATATAAGTTTCTCTCAAAGATACTAGATCATTTGATTTAGGTGTTGCAGATATCTGTAATGCATTACCTGTGACACTGGTTGATTGTATAATCAAGTCATTGATTACAATTTCTCCCATATCATAGTCTACAGTTCCCCATAGTCCATCAGTATATTCAAACTCACCAGTTCCTTTGACATAATACAGACGTAATGTTCCTGCACCATCGTCATTTAAGTAGTAAGTATTGATATCATCACCTACAATCTTAAATCCACTAGTAGATACAGAAGGAGATGTTGATGTTTGTTGGTTAATTCTGTTACCATAGCAAATTTTGTAGTTAACACGAGTGTTTAACTCCACAGTAACGTTCTTTCTCATTGCAACACGTGTAATGTTAGACGTAATCGACCTCTCTGCATCATCAATTATGTTCTGTACCTTAGAATATTTGAATTTACCACCAAATTTATTAAACTCACCACTAGCATTAAGGGCAGTAAGTGTAGTAATCACTAAATTCTTGACTTCTTGTGGAGATCTGCGTGTATTGTTGGGGTTGTAATACACAAAACTGATCAAATCTATGTAAAGTATGGACGGATCAATGATTGTAGGTTGAATTGCTGCTACAGAATACTCTCTAAGTTTCTTCAAAACAGAGTTTTTCTCAGAAAGTGATAGTTTATCAGCATTTTTTGGTTTGATTGCCAAAAATACCTTGCCAAATTCGGGAGGTTCCGCTTCTTCTCCACCATAACATGCTATGGATGACACGTTTGGATAGATTTGGGGTATGATTGCTTCATAATCCCGTGTCGAAACTGCTCTACCGAATGCAGAATAGAACTTTGGAGCTCCAAATTTGATAGATTCCGTAGATTCTGGTTCAGAACCGCCATCAGGGAACGAAACTGCGGTTATTGTAATGCCAGAAGTTATTGCATTTAAGTTATTATCACGGAATGTTCCAATATTCTCAAAAACTTTCAATCCATTTGCACCGATTCCTGCTGAAGTTGAGTATTTTACAGTAACAACATCACCATTTGTAAGTGCCTTACCTATTGTACCATCTCCAAATAGTATTTCTGGTATCTGATACTCACTTTCCTCTAAGAAAAATACCTTAGAAGTAGAATCTATCTTTGTAATATCGGTTGCTTGTAAATATTTCTCTGTAACTGTACCAGAAGTTACCTCTACAATCATGGATGTAGTGTCAACTCTGTCATTAGTAAGTATAAATCTCTGTCTTTGCGTAGTATCTTTGACGAAGGTGTCTGTTAAGAACAGTCCTTCATATAAAACTGTGTTAGAAAACGTTGCGATACCTGTTAAACTATCTACGGACTGTGCAATATCAGTAGGAATACTGAAAACAAAGTTGTTATTGTCCAAACCTGTGAAGTTTAGAACCAGTCCTGCAGCAATTGTGACTGATTTAGGGTATGGGAACGCAGTCTGAACTGAAATATTACATGTAGTACGTGCTGAACGTGCTGATTTTGGTGTATAACCTATCATTCGAGCAAGTTTTACAACGTTTTCACGCAAAACTGCCGTTTCTAGGAACCCTTCATTAACTGCAAGGTTAGCATTTACACTTGTATAGTATGTGTTGTATGCTAATGCGTCAATAAGCACTGTCAAAGACGATCCCTCGAAGTCATAATCACTAAATTGTGACTGAGATTTTAGATATTCTTTAATTTGTGCCTTGATCTCGTTGAACTCAAGGGCATTAACTTGATTAAATGCCATTATGGTTTAAATGCAATGCTAATATCATCAAACTTAGGCGGTATTCCCAATATAAGATAATTAATTTGACAGTTTAGTTCATTACGATCTTCTTCAAACACTACGTCTACCGTTACAGCGGTGACTCTAGGTTCATGTACTTCAATTGATTGCTCTATTCTATTCTTTACCTCTAGTTCCATAGTGGGTGTAGAGTTCTCAAATAACAAACCAATTATGTTTCCACCGAAGAATGGATCAAATGGTTTTTCATAGAAGTTGTAAAGAACAATATTCTTGACTGATTCTTTAATTGCAGCTTCATTCTTCAATGCCAAAACATCATTGGTCACTGCATTCTTTTCAAATGTTAAAGAGAAATCTCTAAAAGATTTCGATATCAAAGACATCTCAAACGTACTTATCCTTCAATAAGTTATTTATACTCGTTTTTTAGACTTTCTATCAGAACGTGGGTCTGTAATTAGATATCTGCAATATTCATTGCCATGATCATAAAAATGATCTGACATATCTACAGGAATGTTAGCATTCCTTCCACCATCTTTGATTCTATTT
>MDTB01169038.1_pt1 | contig 15219 bp, 21 predicted proteins | sample 811161 | NCBI WGS metagenome assembly MDTB01 (sample SAMN05326650, study PRJNA326480) | marine metagenome | isolation source: seawater | place: Mediterranean Sea | collected 2009 | reverse complement strand
GATAAATTAGGAATCTTAAAAGATGGACAAGAATTGGTTAAAGAGCTCGGAATTGAGTTTAATGAAGTGTACAAACGTACTAATACTTCATATAAGCCCTATCCTAGCGGTAATAGCGACTATAAATCAGCATCATCTGTTGAAAGGATCGAAGCATTTATCGACCTTAATGTGGATGACCCTGTACAATATGAGGACGAAACTGGACCGGTTGAATATAGTGTTGCGAAAGCACATGTAGTTAAATTGTTAGATGAGTATTCATCAGCAGCTGTATTAGGAGACGCATAATGAGAATTATTTTTATATTATTATTACTATCAACATCTTTAACTTCTCAGGAGTTTAGAGATATGGACAATTTACCTACAGATGTTATAGGTAAATGGCAAAGTTTTGAAAATGAATTCGTAAGCATCGCTAACGATGGTTCATTTATTAGAATAGACAATAAAATTGTCATGGCTAAAGGGATTTTAAGACAAGAAGACGGAAGACTGTTCATTAAAAGAACAGATATTGAAGATGAATATGTTCTTAGTTACTCTAAAAGGAATGATGTACTGGTTATTATAAAACCTAGATCAACTGAAGCCTGGCTTTTTTATAGGATAGGATATTAAGGATTGCGGGGTAGAGCAGTGGCCAGCTCGTTGGGCTCATAACCCAAAGGTCGGAGGTTCGAATCCTCCTCCCGCCACTACGTTAATTAAATACGTAATTATGAATAAATCAATTTTTATTTTAATCCTCTCATTAGCGGTAGCTAGTGTGAGTTGTGAGAAATCAGACTGGTTCTCACCTGAAGATGTAGAAAACATCAAAATTTCTTATCAAAATCAAATCAATGCTTTGACTATTGAAAAGAATACTTTGACTAGTACGACTACATCTTTAACAACGCAGATTGACGATTTAAATGCTACAATTACTGCATTGGGAGTAACTTCTGATGAACAAGTAGCCGAAATCGCCACTCTTACTACTTCAGTAAGTACTCTGAACGATCAGATTGCTACACTGGATGCAGAGATAGTGACTCTTAACGCTACAATTACAGCGAATGGGAGTTCTACTACTGACTTGAATGCACAAATTACTACATTAACTACTCAAGTAGCTAGCCTTACGGCAGAAGCAGTTACTTTACAGGCATCGATAGATGCTGCACAAGCTGATGTATTAGTTTTACAGCAATTCAAAGATTTAAGACACAAAGTAGATGCAATGGTTGCAGCAACTATATCAGATACAAATCTGAATAAAGCTGTTGACTCTGTATCTATTGGATTAACTTCAACAAGTTTAACTCCAGCAACTCTTAAAGGATTAATTACAGCAGAATCTAATTGGGTTTTCAATAACGCAGTTAAATCTGGTACTGTATCAATGACTACAGCAGCAAGTTCATTTTATGATACTTCAACTGATACTAACGTTGTAAACTTTAGAACATTAGTAACTGAAATGACAGCAGCATGGAATGCAGCTAAAGAGTCACAATTTATTTTATGGTGGATTGAATTTGTAAAAGAGTTCGAGAATCTATAATAAGTAAAGACATTATGAAGAGCCGCCTTAGTGCGGCTTTTCCTATTTATATAAAAGAGTTATGAAAATACTTATAGAAGCAATCCCAAGAAGCGGTTCTACAGCACTAATGAAAGCATTAGCAAAAATTTACAACTGTAGAGCTATTACTGAACCTTGGTTAAAAGCTACTTACCACGAAACATTATCTCAAAATATTTTAAAAGAAAGGAAAATAAAAAATGTGGTAATAAAGTGTATGGCATCTCAAGTACCTTCTGATGGTACGTATGAAGATAGATTAGATATACACACCAGATTTGCAAAACAATTTGATATGGTTATTTGTTTGGGTAGAAAAAATAAAAAAGAGCAAGTAGAAAGTTTTGTACATGCAATAAAAAATAATAAAAACCCAAAAGAATGGCATGGTAAATATACCTTTAATAATAATATACCAGATCACGATTATAACCAATACGGTATACAATACGATGGCCATATGTCAGATTTAAAATTATTAGCTGATAACTTAGGTAGTGAGATTATTTGGTACGAGGATTTGTTTTCTGGTGATAAAGATAGAGTTGATCAATGTTTGAAAAATTTACCTGATAACATATCTTATGATAGTTTAAAAAAATATATTAATCCTGTATTAAAATACAGAGTATCTGATAAGATTTTTATTTAATGAGAAAAGAAGAGTTCTTATGCACAGTACCTTTTGGTTATTCAGAAGTATTCAAAGATAGACATTATCTTTGTTGCCCTGGATGGTTACCAGAAAGTGTGTATGAAACTGGAAATATGAAAACTGATTTTCATAGTAAAAAATCTAACAGTATTAGAGAAAGTATAATAGATGGTTCATATAAATACTGTAGTTCAACACAATGTCCACATTTATCGAATATAAAACAAGGTAAACAGATTGACGGTAGATTTATACCTAAAACTGAAAACAATATACAGAGATTACGAGACAATACCTCTTTCAATAACATTAACCTTTGCTTTGATGAAAGTTGTAATTATAAATGCCCTTCATGTCGTCTTGATTTTATAAACTTTAAAGGTAAAGAAATTGAAACTGTCGAAGAAAAATTATTACAGGTAGAAAATGAATTAGCTCCTACACTAACAAAAATGACTTTGACGGGAGGAGGAGATCCTTTCTTTTCTAATAGTTTTAGAAAGTTTTTATTAAGGTTTGAACCTAGTAAGTTTCCATTATTACAAAATATACACATACTAACTAATGGTAGTTTATGGACTGAGTCTTTATGGAAAAAATTACATAAAATTCACAGGTACGTAAAGACAGCTGAAATATCAATAGATGCTGCTACTCAAGATACATATGAAAATAAAACAAGGTTAGGTGGAGTTTGGAGTAAATTGTTAGATAACCTAGAGTTTATCACTACTATTAATACAGTTAGAACTTTTACTTTCTCTTTTGTTACTCAAGATACTAACTTTAGAGAAATGGACAAGTTTGTAGATTTATTTGAAAATTTTGAAAGTTTAAAAGGTAAAAGATATAAAGTTTTCTTTAATCACATTACGAATTGGGGTACATTTACAGAAGAAGAATATCAACGTAAAGATATTAGTAACCCAAATCATGTAAATCACCAAGAATTTTTAACTATGTTAAATAAAATAAAAGATAGAAAAAATGTTGTTCATAACTTTAATCACTTAATAAAGTTTGAACCTTCATTAATTTAAACTATATTATAGTTATGATATATTGGTTTACAGGACAGCCAAGTGCTGGAAAAACAACATTAGCTAACTTATTAAAAAAAGCAATTCCTTCTGCTTACCAAATTGATGGTGATGATATGAGAGAATTATTTTCTAATAAAGACTACTCTATAAAAGGTAGAGTTGATAATGTAGCAACTGCTCAACGTATTGCTCATTATTTACATAATCAAGGAAGAACTGTTATAGTATCTTTAGTTTCTCCTTATATTGATCAAAGAGAGGATTTTAAACTATTGATAGGAGAAAATATAAAAGAGATATACGTTCACACAACGGAAAAAAGAGAAAGAGATCATTTTGCTGCTGAAGCGTATATACCTCCATACGAAAATTATGTAGATATAAATACTACTTTTGACTCTCCTGAAGAATCTTTTGAAAAATTAGTAAATGAAATTAGTTTGGTCATATAGTAAAGATTGGAAGAAAGGTAGAAATATATCAATTTATCCTCATGAATATATTCAATACCTTTATAAACGATCTATTAAATCTGCTTCAGATGATTACTATAAAATTATTTATACTGATGAAGAAAATGTTAATATTTTTAAAGATATTGTAGATGAAGTAATTGTTAGAGAACCTAAACCATTTATTTTTTTAGCTGATTTAAAATTTGAAATAGCAGAAATATTAGATGGTGAGTTTCTTATAACTGATGGTGATTTATTTTTTAAAAAGAAATTAACTATACCTCCAGGTAATAGTATTGGATTTGAATTAGAAATAAAAAAAGTAAGACCTAAAGTACTAGGTTGGAAAAATATGTTAATTGAACACGGTATAGCAAATAAAGTACCGATTTGGAACATAGATAATTCAGCCTCTATAAATTTAGGTTTAATGTACTTTAATAACGATAATTTAAAATCTAAATTAATTAACGAATATAAAAAGACTCAAAAATTTTTTATAGACCGTATTGAACCGATTTATAAGTTTAACGAAAATGATGTACAATTTTCAGCTTGCGGTTCACAAATGTTAGTAAAACAGTTTTTACTTAACGAAAACATAACCCCCTATTTATTTATGGAAGGTAGGACTAATGATTTTGTACATTATTCTTCTTCAAGTAAAGTTAGGTATTTTCAATTATTTAATGAAACAATATAGTTTATTTATAGGAAGATGGCAACCTCTTCATAAAGGTCATTTATGGTTAATTAACCAACGTTTGAAAGAAGGTAAAAATGTTTGTTTAGCAATAAGAGATGTTGAACCTAATGAAAAACAACCTTGGACTGCTAAGGAAATACAAGATATGGTTCATGAAGGTGAGTTAAAGGAATTAATAAAAGATGGAAGAGTTATAACAACTATAATACCTGATATTGAATCTATAAATTACGGTAGAGGAGTAGGGTATGAAGTTATTGAACATAAACCACCTAGTGAAATAGAAGAAATCTCAGCTACTAAGATTAGAGAACAAATGAGAAAGGATGGAAAACTTTAAATTCTCTGATAAGTACTGTGATAAGATAATAAAGTATTTTTCAGAAAGTAATTTATTAAAACCTATATCTAATTTTGAAAGAAAGCATAGTATGTTCATAGTGAAAGAGAATAATGGTTTTGATTGGTTATGGAATGATGTTAACAAACTTATTCAAACTAATATAAACTTAGATCACTTTTTAACTCTATGGATATCAGTATTAAAGTACGATAAAGGTGATTATTTTTTAAGACATGAGGATAGTCCTAATCAAGATGATGATAGGTTTATGAGCGGTGGAGTTGAATTATCTAAAAAAGATGACTTTGAAGGTGGTGAGTTTATTATATTTAATGAAGCAGTAAAATTTGATAGAGGTAGTTTAATTAGTCATAATGTTACTACCCCTCATGAAATTAAAAAAGTTACAAGTGGTACTCGTTGGAGTTTACATTTTGGTATTAACAGAAAAAAAAGTTTAGTTTAATGAAAGGATATAAAAAAACTCTTGTTAAAACGTTAATTTGGAGAGTTATAGCTACTTCTATAACAATACTTTCCGGATGGTTAATATCAGGTAATTGGAAATTTGGATTGGCAGTAGGAGGAGTTGATACAGTATTAAAAACAATAGGATATTTTAGTTTTGAAAGAATTTGGGAAAAGAGAACTAAGTGAGACATATTGTCCACTACCATTTAACCACCTCTATGTTTCTGAAAGAGGTGAAGTTAAACCTTGCTGTGTATCTAAAGGTTTTAAGTCTAAACCTAACGTTAATATTCAAGATTTAGATACCATATACAACAGTAAAGATTTCATTTCTCTTAGACAATCTTTAACAACCAATAAAAAACCGTCTACATGTAATATATGTTGGGAACAAGAAGCTGTTAATGCAGATTCCCACAGATTACGTAACATAAGGCAGTATGAAACTCACATACCTACTATGAATCTGAGAGATGATACTGTAGTAGAGGTACAATTTGAAGATATTGATATAAGATTCAGTAATATTTGTAATTTAAAATGTGTTATGTGTGGACCTGAAAGTTCTCATTTACATAATAATGGTGAAATTATAAAAATTAAAGATGGATTTTTAGATGATTTAAAGCCTAAGTTATACAACCTAAAAAGAATATACTTTGCTGGTGGTGAACCTCTTATTATGGATGAACATTATGAGATATTGGATTATTTAAGTAGAGTAAACAATGGCATTAAAATAAGTTATAGCACTAATTTGCAAATAATAGAAAAAGGTAAATATAAAGTATTAGAACTATGGAGCCGTTTTAAACATAAACCTTATGTTGCTGTATCTTGTGATGGTTTATATGAACTAGGGGAAAAAATAAGAACTGGATTTAGCACAGATAAATTCATTAAAAACGTTAAACTATTAGAACAAAATAACATTCCAGTCACAATTTCATACACTGTAGGCACTTATAATGCATTGGAAATACCTTTATTTATAGATCAAATAAATAACTTAGGTATAGATGCACAAATTACCTTCAGTAACTATGTACAATACCCTACTAAATATAGTATCCAGTCACTAAGTAGAGATGTTAAAGAAAATGTTGCTAATAGACTAAACACTTTAGATAGTTCTAATGAAGAATTTAGTAACCTGATTAAATATATGTTTGAAACTAAAAGTGCTATATGATAAAGTTAGGCATTTCAGCATTTTACCATGATTCTGCAGCAGCTATTACAGTCAATGGTAAGGTTGTAGCAGCTGTAGAGGAAGAAAGATTTACGGGTATAAAGCATGATAACGGTTTTCCTTATAAATCAATTAATTTTTGTATTACAGAAGCAGGTGTAGATATAAAAAGTATTAACGAAGTACATTGGTATGAAAACCCAGTTAAAAAAGACGATAGAGTCAAAACTATCTTTAATAAAAGACCGGTTAAGACATTTTTTCTACGACAAAGGTATAAAAAAGACAAGAAAAATAACTCTCCACAAAATTTACTTAACTCTATTGGGTACAACGGAAAGATCATTTATCACGATCATCATTATAGCCATGCTGCTTTCAGTTATTATACTAGTCCATTTAAAAATGCAGCAATACTAACTGTAGACGGTGTTGGAGAATGGGAAACTGTTACTATATCATATGGCAAAGGAAATAACATCAAAAAATTGTATTCTGATAATTTTCCTCATTCATTAGGAATGTTATATAGTACTATTACTTCATTTCTTGGGTTCAAACCTAATGAAGGTGAATATAAAGTTATGGGATTAGCACCTTATGGTAATGTAAGTAAGTATTATGATAAACTTAACCTTTTATTTGATAATACGAAAGAAGGATTACATTTATATAATAAATACTTTACTTGGGAATACTCAGATAAAGTAATGTTTACTAAAAAACTATGTCAACTATTAGAATTACGTCCAAGACTACCGGAAGATGTATTAACTCAGGATCACAAAGATTTAGCAGCAGCATTGCAAAGAGTGTACGAAGAAAAATTCGGTGTTTTACTTTACAAAGCAAAAAAACTTACAGTATCACAAAATATATGTTTATCAGGTGGGTGTGCATACAATGGAGTCGCTAATGTCTTAGCATATAAGTTTTTTAAATCTGTACATATACCATTTGCACCATCAGATGCAGGTTCGGCTATTGGTGCTTGTTTAGATACCCATGTAGATATTTCACCATACTTAGGACCTTCATTTAAAAACAGATGGATAAAGCTATTATTAGAAAAAAATAAAAGTAGGTTAACTTTTTTTAAATTAAAAGAGGATAGTTTAGTAAGAAACGTATCTGAATTGATAGCATCTCAAAAAATTGTAGCATGGTATCAAGGTAGAATGGAATTTGGAGCAAGAGCTTTAGGTAATAGGAGTATATTAGCATCACCTAAAGATTCAAAAATGAGAGAAAAATTGAACTCTATTATAAAAAAACGTGAAAGTTTTAGACCATTTGCACCATCAGTACCTTTAGAAGAAGCTTCCAATTTTTTTAATATTATAGAACCTGTACCTTTCATGAACATAGTTGTAAAAACTAAAGTAAACTTTTTACCAGCAGCAACACATATTGACGGTACAAGTAGAGTTCAAACAGTGACTGAAAAAAGCAACTCTTTATATTATAAATTACTTAAAGAAGTTGGTAGATTAACTGGGTTACCGGTGCTGTTAAATACATCATTTAACTTTAAAGACCAAACTATAACATTAACACCAGCCCAGGCTATACAAAGGTTTTTAAATTCAGATTTAGATGTATTGGTTCTAAATAACTTTTTAATATTTAAACGATGATTATAAAATATATCAAAAAATTAATCCGTAAATGGAAAAATAATAGAGAATATAATAGGAGAATAAAGGAACTTAAAAAAAGAGATCCATTTACTTATAAGAATTTCTAGTACTATTTATACTATATACCTATATCTATGGCTAATTTTACCAATAATTCGATTAAGGATACGTATCAAAGAATACTTCAGCTAGATACCAGTGGAGTTGTTCAAGATGGTACTGGATCAGCTAATCTCGGAAACGTACATTTAAGTGCATCTGTGCTTGTTACAGGAAGCATGACTTTATCAGGCGGTTTAACTGCTGATTCATTAACAGTAAATTCAGTTACTGAATCTACAAAAATATTCAATTCTGGTTCTACTCAGTTCGGTGATACAGCAGATGATAACCATAGTTTTTCTGGTTCTGTTGTTATTTCTGGTACAGCTACAGCAGGTACTTTTGTAGGTATGGTATCTGGTGCAGCACAAATAGCATCTGAAATATCTGGTTCTTTTACACCAGTTAGTTCTAGTATTGCAGCTACTTTAACATCAATAAATTCTGTAACTGGTTCATATGTTTCACATTCTGCCAGTATAGTAGATTTACCAGGTAAAAAGATACAGTATTCTAATGTTTATACTGATTTTACTAATTTACCAAATGCATCAACTTATCATGGTATGTTTGCACACGTACATGCTACTGGTTCAGCATATTTTGCTCACGGTGGTAACTGGGTTAAATTAGCTAATTCATCTTCTTTTGCAACTGATATAGCAGCACTAGATACTGCAAGTGGTTCATTTAGTACTAGAGTACAAGCACAAGAAGATTTTAGTTCTTCTTTAGATACAACTTATGCTACTGATGCTCAAGTAAACACAGCAACAGCAAGTTTAAGCTCATCAATATCACCTAGTATTGCTAGAAATACAGTAACTTCATCACTACAAGAAGGAGAATTAACAGCAATTCTTGCTTTAACTAGTTCACTTCTTAATCAAACACTACTTACCGGTTCAGTAGCACAGACTGGAAAGGTACAATCTTTTACAGTTAACCAGCATTTTAGTAGTTCTGTATTCGATATATATACACAATTAAGAGGTCATGATATAAGATTTGCTTCTTGGAGTCAAAACGCACCTTATGGTGAATTTGGTTTAATTACAGCTTCAGCAGCTAATGGTAATGCAATAGATTTAGAAGTAATTGCTTATCCTGCAGCAGATAACTTACACTTACTCAATGCAAGCGGTAGTACATCGATAGGTATAAAAATTACCAAGGATGAAATTAGAAATGATGGTAATACATTAATTAGTTCTTCTAGATTATTCACTTTAGAACCTTCTAATCCATTACCAACTAGTCCAGGTACAGGTTCTTTTGCAGTTACTGGAAGCACATTAGCATTCTATAACGGTAACAACTGGGTATCAGTAACAACAGGTTCTGCTTTATCTTAGTAGAAAGTTGTTTTTCTTAATATTTATTACTATATTAATTAATATATGACTATAGTGTCGTAGCACCACTTTAAAAACACGAAAAATGGTAAATTTGAAAGAAGTCGAGAAAGATCTCTATGATGTGGAGTCTCGCAGAATGACGGAAGAGCAATACTTAGCCAACCGTAAACATCAAAATAAAATTGCACCAACTCAACCGACTAATTATCCAGATGCTAGAAAGCATCAGTTAGTTTCATTTATTAAATTTGGTATTCGTATAACGGGATATGTTTTTATACCGTTTAATTTGGTAGTCTCAGCTATTCTTCTTATATTATCAGAGATAGTAGGTATAATAGAAGAATTAGTATAATGGGAAAGCATAGTTCAACAAAAGTATTTGACGGATTCAGTACTTGTTTTCGTCAATGGAAAGCAACAACTACTCATTGCCAGTATTTACATGGATATGGAGTATCATTTAAGATATATTTTGAAGGTGAATTAGATGAAAGAAATTGGGTTTGGGACTTTGGAGGAATGAAGAGAGCTAATGGGAATATAGATGGTATGTCTCCTAAAGCTTGGATGGATTATATGTTTGATCATACAGTTATAGTAGCTACCGATGATCCTGCATTAGATACGTTTAGAGAAATGGATAAACAAGGATTTATACAATTAAGAGAGGTAGATGCTGTTGGAGCAGAAAAGTTTGCTGAGTTTTTATTTAATAAGTTAAATCCTTTTATTGAAAAAGAGACTGAAGGGAGAGTTTCAATATCAAAAGTAGAATTTAGAGAACACGATAAAAACAACGCAATATATGAGCCTAGGTAGAATAGAAGATTACGATAAAAATTTACCTATTGTAGAAATCTATACTGCTGTTCAATCTGAAGGTTCTAGAGCAGGTTATCCAACGGTAGTTATAAGGACTACTGGTTGTACCCATAGATGTTATTTTGGAGAAGGAGGATGGTGTGATAGTTGGTATACTTCTATTCATCCAGAAAAAGGTAAATATTCATTTAACGATATTATTAAAATGTATGATAAGAACCCTCATATATCAGAAATGATGTTAACAGGAGGTAGTCCTACTATGCATAAAAAACTTGTTAACGAACTAACCCATCTTGCTCATGAGAGAGATATCTTCATTACTATGGAAAATGAAGGAAGTCATTTCCTTGCTACTGATTATCCTATTAACCTCCTCAGTATTAGTCCTAAATTCAGTAATTCAGTTCCTGTTATTGGGGTTGAGACTCCTGAAGGAAAAATTACAGATGAGAGAATGATTAAACAGCATAATAAGTTCAGACTTAATTATCCTGCAATAAAAGAAAGTATAGCATATCATTCTGATTACCATATTAAACCTGTATGGGATGGTAAAGATGAAAATGCTTTAAAAGAGATTTTAGATTGTATTGATGTATTAGATGCTCCTAGAGAAAAAGTATGGTTTATGCCTGCTGGAGATACTAGAGAGGCTTTACACAAGTCTTACCCTATCTTATTTGATTGGGTTAGAGATAATGGCTTCAGAATGACTTGGAGACCGCATATTATTGCTTTCGAAGATCAAAGAGAAGTTTAATATTTATAATAATGGCACAATATACAGTAATACAGATGCTTAAGAAGGAATTCGAAGCAAAAAGATCAAAAGCTTTACTTACACTAGAGTTGTTGACTGAACATCCTGCTGGTATTGGTGATCACTCTACAGAGGATTTCTATAAAAATGCAACTGAAGCTATAACTAATTTAGCAGAAGCAGACGATGTATTAGAAACTATAGAAAGACACTTTGGAGAATGAGATTACCAGTTATCAGACATTTAGTTGAGTTTACATTAAAAAATGATGATGATTATCTTATTGAAACATTAGATGTACTCGAAGATCTAATAGATGCTAGAGGGATTAAAGATGATGAATTAGACGTTATTGGAGAGTTAATGTCCAATATGATTGGTGCATTAGAAGTTACAAAAGAAATTAAAAAAGGAGTTAATAAAAAAGAAGCATTAAATGCTTTTATGAAAAAGGTAACATCAGTTGGCAAATAAAGAGTTACTCGAAAATGATAGTTTCTGTGTTTTACCTTGGATGCATTTATATAAACACCAAGATAATAACGTTAGACTTTGCTGTGTAGATAAAGGTGGTTCAATTGGTTCCTTAGAAACCCAAACTGTTGACGAAATAAGAAACAGTGAAATAATTGTTAACCTTAGACAACAGTTTTTAGACGGTAAAAAACCAGATAGATGCAGTGAATGTTGGACTCAAGAAGAAAGAGGTTATACTAGTTATCGTCAAAATTTTAATGACGACTTTCATAGAGATTACGATAGTGATGATTTAACGTTTAAAGCAGACGAACCTCTACCTATTTACTATCTTGATTACAGACCAAGTAATTTGTGTAATTTAGCTTGTAAAATTTGTTCCCCAGAATATAGCACTAAGTTAATTGAACCTCATTTAGAGTTAGGTACTATTAATCAAGAACAAGCAAAAAAAATGTCAAGTTATAGCAAAAATAGAGTTTCTATAGATACGGTAATGGATAATATAGATGATGTAGATTACTTTTACTTTGCAGGCGGTGAACCTTTAATCACAGATGATCACTGGGATATACTCCAAAACTTAGTTGATAAAAAACAGTTTGATATTCGTATTAAATACAATACAAATCTAACTAGACTAAGTTATAAAGATAAACACGTAAAGAATTACTGGAATAAATTTAGATTGGTAGTAATAGCAGCTAGTTTAGACGGTTATGGTACCGGTTTCGAACATATTAGAACAGGTGGTAAATGGGACGATATAGTTAGTAATTTGAACACCTTGAAAGAAATGATGACAATTAGAAAAAATTTACTTTTTAAAAGATACGGTCATCAGAAAAAAAATCACGGTATAGAGTTAAATATCGATTCCACTGTTGGCTGGTTAAATTTAAAATCTGTTTTTAAATTACATAAGTTTTTAGTAAAAGAAAAATATGTTATTTTAGATGATGAAAACTTTACTAAATTAGTTACTAAACCACTTATATACCCATACGGCTCTTCTTTATCAAATACACCACCACAGTTAAAAGATGAGCTACTTGAAAGTATTGAGGACTATAAAAAATGGTTAAACATAGAATTTAGATTTGGTAGTCATGTTTGGGAAAATGATATTAATGCGTTAGAAACTACTATAAACAATAGTAGGTATAATGAAAAAAATTTACTAGATTGGATTAAATGGCACAAGGTGTTAGATAAGAAGTATAAGTTAAATACTGCTGAAGCATTCAAGTTTGATAGTGAAGAATGGAATTTAAAGTTTTATGAGTTATATAATAGGTAAACCTTGTGTTAGTACTTGTGATACAGCATGTGTAGCTGTATGTCCAGTAGATTGTATACACGGACCTATTAAAGTAGATGGAGCTGGAGCTGAGGTAGCTGATATGACTAAAGAAGAATTAGTTGATAAAATGCTTTACATTAATCCAGACGAATGTATTGATTGTGGAGCTTGTTTACCTGAATGTCCAGTTGATGCTATTTATGATAGCGAGGAGGAAGCAATCGAAAAAGATGGCACCGATGAGTACGTTAAAAGGAATTATAAATTTTATGGTCTCGAATTCAATGGTTAAGGTTTATTTAACCTGTTTATTTGTTTTAAGTATAGCTTGTACGAAAGCACAGGATTCATTAAGAGAACCAACAACACCCGTAGAACTTAGAGAAACAGTAGAAGTTACGACTCCAATATTTACTGTTACATATTCCGAAACGAAAGAACAACCAATCAAACTTACCTATAGATCATCAGACAGAATTAAAAATGTTGATAGAGGGTCTATGGATTTTCATACTGAGAATGATTACCATACTTCAGATAGGCATGATTACTATAGAAATGTTTGGGATAAAGGTCATATCGCTCCCGCAGCAACCTTCTCTGATTCTAGAGAAAATTTAAAACAGACATTTTCCTACTTAAACTGTGCACTACAAAATCAATATCTCAATAGAGGTGAATGGAGATTATTAGAAGAACAAGAAAGAAAGTGGGATGACGATCAGGAATTAATAGTTACTGTTAAAATAGAATTTTCAGATTCTATCTTACCAACAGGAGCAACAATACCTAGTTTTTTTACAAAGTGTATTGAATTTACTGAATCTGACACTATTAGATGTTACTCTTTTCCTAATGAAAAGCCTACGAAAGGATGGGAAGAGTACGAAATAGAACACGATCAAGGTTGATCGATGTAAATAGGTTATATTAATGTTTAATTTTAAATCAATTTAATGAGAAATCTCGTTACCGTACTGCTAATGTTATTAGTGGTAGGTGCATTTGCACAAGAATCGAGTACAGACTCCAAGACAATTCTAGATGTTAACTTGGAAGAAGTAGTAGTATCCTCAAGAGTTATTGATGTCGCCAAAGAAAGGGAGACACCAATTGCTGTTAGTACTATTGCTGGTAGTGATGTACTTTTGAAGACTGGAAACTTAGAGTTTCCTGAGATCATGAACAAGACACCCGGAGTGTATGCTACTAAACAAGGAGGAGGATATGGTGATAGCCGTATTTCTTTGAGAGGTTTTGATCAGCGTAATACTTCTTTCCTTATCAACGGTCAACCGGTCAATGATATGGAAAATGGTTGGGTTTATTGGAGTAACTGGCAAGGATTAACTGATGTTACTTCCGGAATCCAGATCCAACGTGGACTAGGTGCCACATCATTAGCAGTTCCTTCAGTCGGTGGAACTGTTTCTATTTTCACTAGAAGTGCTGAAAAAGCTAAAGGTGGATCCTTAACTCAAATGGTAGGTAATGATGGCTATATTAAAACTACAGCTGTTGTTAATACTGGAGTAAACGACAAAGGTTGGTCATCATCGTATTTATTGACTAAATGGTCTGGAAACGGATACATTTACAATACAAGCGGTGCAGGATGGACATACTTTGCCGCAGTAGGATATACACCAGAGGGTTCAGCACATAGTCTGAACCTTTCTGTTTTAGGAGCCGGTCAATGGCACCACCAAAGAGATGTTTGGGTATCTATTAGAGATTACCAAAACTTTGGTGAAGACGGAATAGATAGACGTTGGAATACCAACGGTGGAACGTTAAATGGAGAAGAGTATAATTTAAGAAGAAACTTCTATAATAAACCTCTTGCTACTTTAAACTGGGATTGGGATATTTCAGATAACGTACAATTAAACACATCTTTATACGGTTCAGCTGGTAGAGGTGGTGGAACTGGTCCTAGAGGTAGAAGCTACTACGAAGGAGCTATTGATATGTTACCTTATAGAAAGGACTTAACTGAGCATTACCTAGAAAATGGTAGAGGAACAAGAGATGCAAACGGCTTCATTAACTATGATGCAGTAGTAACTCATAACTCACAATACCCTGTAGGATCTAATAACGATAGTGATTACGCTCGTAATGTATTAATGAGAAGAGCTTCAATGAACTCACATAACTGGGTAGGAGCTATTTCTAAGCTAAACATTCAGAAAGGTAAAATGAGATACTCGTTAGGAGTTGACTTGAGAAACTATACAGGTTATCATTACAGAGCAGTTAATGATCTATTAGGATTAGGGTCTTATGCTTCCACTGGTAATGATAATTTAG
>MDTB01096400.1_pt1 | contig 15219 bp, 15 predicted proteins | sample 811161 | NCBI WGS metagenome assembly MDTB01 (sample SAMN05326650, study PRJNA326480) | marine metagenome | isolation source: seawater | place: Mediterranean Sea | collected 2009 | reverse complement strand
GAAAAAACGTTATAATATGTCACTATTTAGGATGTCTGTTAAGAGTATTTTAAGTCGAAAGTTAATACTAACCTCGCTTATTTTATCGATTGGATTGAGTTCAATGTTATTGATTGGTATCCAAAAAGTAAAATATAGCGCAAAGGCCAGTTTTAGTCGAAGTATTTCGGGTACTGATTTAATTATTGGTGCACGATCTGGTGAGATCCAATTACTGTTATATTCAGTTTTTAGACAAGGGCAACCTATTGCTAATATTTCATGGCAATCGATTCAAACGATTCAAGACTTTCCACAGGTGGCCTGGTTTGTTCCTATTTCGCTTGGGGATTCTTTAAAAGGGTTTCCAGTTATTGGGACAACGACGGATTATTTCAAATATTATAAATATGGAAGAAAAAAGATGCTTCGTTTTAAATTTGGCGCTAGCTTTAACTCCCCTTTTGATGTTGTTTTAGGCTCAGAAGTTGCAAAACAATTAAATTATAAATTAAAGGATACTGTTTTTTTATCCCATGGAATTTCAAAACATCAGTTGCCGTTGCACAAAAACAGGCCATTTTCGGTTGTTGGTATTTTGGAACCTACCGGTACTCCTGTTGACCATTCTGTTCATATTAGTTTGGAAAGTTTCTCTGCCTTACATAGCAACGCATCTGGCGATACATTGTCGCTTCCAACGTCAGTTACAGCGGCTTTTATTGGTTTAAATTCACCTTTTGATATTTTTAATGTTCAACGAAAAATAAATAATTATTCTCAAGAAGCCATTATGGGCATTATTCCTGGGGTTGCTTTATCGCGTCTTTGGGGAACTATTCAAACCATTGATTCTGCATTTCTTTTTATTTCACTTTTTGTAATTGTCATTGCTTTTTTAGGCTTATTATTATCACTTTTTATGTCATTACAATATCGTCAGCGTGAACTTTCTTTATTAAGAGTTATGGGAGCTCATCCATATCAGATATGGTTACTTTTAATTTATGAATCATTATTTATTACGATATCAGGTGTTTTTACTGGCTTATGTTTTATGCAGCTATTTGGTTTGATTATTGCACCAATTTTGGAATATAAATTTGGTTTAATATTACATTTGTCATCAATTTCTATGGTTGACGCTGGATTTATTGTTTTGATTATTTTGTTTGGCTTAATAACCAGTATAATTCCTGGACTATTAGCCTATCGCAAAAGTTTATCTGACGGTATTATGTCGATATGAATCGTGTATTCGTTACTTTTTTTTTAATTGCTCACTTGTCTATCTTTACATACTCTTCAACTGAACTTGTTGAATGGAAAACACTGTCTGAGTATGAATTTGAGACGGGTACTATGAATGATAAAATTAAATCTCTGATTAATAACTCGATTGAGATTGCTGGATTTATTGTTCCCTTAGAAATGGATGAGTATATTGATAAAGTCAGTGAGTTTTTTCTAGTTCCTGACCCGTTAGCTTGTATTCATGTTCCACCGCCACCTCCCAATCAAATGATCTATGTTAGGATGAATAAGCCTATACCAGTCAATATGGATTTTCGAGGTGTTCTTATTCGTGGTAAATTAACGCTTGCTAAGTCAACCATTCAAAATCAAATGGTTGGTTTTGAATTGGCTGGTGTATTCGCTAAAGAAGCAAATATTGACTATGAATTGCCTTTTGATTTTCTTTTTCAAGAAGAAGTGATTGAATAGTGTTCAACTTATGATTCAAAATTGATTTGATTTTTGTAAAACTTATCCAAATTAGGTTCCGGTGGTTTTGCTTCTTTTGGTAATGGGTTATTTTTTGGAAATTTAATTTCTACTTCTCTTTTTTTAATTATCTTTTTTCGATTATTTAAATCTTCTTTTAATTGATTAGCTTCTTTTTTCCAACGTTCTTTTTCTTCAGGAGTGCTCATGATCCAAGTGTAAAAAATGCAGCAGTTTTTGTCGATTGATTTCGTTCATTTGTTTACAAAAATGGCTGAATCTTTCTGGATGTACTTCTTTCCATTCTTCTAAAATTTGTTTGTGGATTGGATTTAATTTTCCTATGAGTGCCATTTTTTGAATATGTTTTAATTCTTCTGTGAATGTTTCTTCTTCAGAATTTGATTCATTTAGTTGTTTATTAAACTCATCTTGAAATTGTGTTAACGGTTTATTTTCATACTCTTTTATTGAGATTTCTTCTTCAAAAATTCGTTTATTTTTTTTCATTCGCCCCCCTTATTAAGCTTTCATAGTTATTCCCATAAATGTGAAAATTTAAACGTAATTTTGACTATTTTTTTTTGCATTATGTTATATTAATCTTGTGCTATTTCGTTTTTTTATCATAATTTTTATATTCGTTTTGACTTTTTTTTATTTTCGTATTCCGATAGAATCGTTTGTTTTGACATCGCTGCTTCAATATCAAAAGCAGTTGTTAAAAACAACGTTTTCAATGAACCAATATACAGAATTTTTTATGGTTTCAGAAAAAACGATTCAAACATCTTTTTTGAGATTTAAAAATACTGGAACCATTGATTCTCGTTATGTTTATGCTCTACAACTTATTTTAAATGGACAGTTAGATCGTGGTATCGACCTTATCGAAGCCTCTTTATCTGATAAATCTGTTATTAAATCACTCAACGATTATCAGCGATCTCGGTTTGCTTTTTTATTGCTAGGTGCCTATTTAAAAAAAGCTGAAAAAACCAACTACATCATTGAACATCCGGAAAAGTTTGGACAATTACCAATTGGAGATCGGGGCCTTTATTATGATTCAATTTATTTAAAAAAGGCGTTGAATATTCTTCATTCAAAAATGAGTTTGTATTCGTCGTCTTTTTTTTCAGAGTATTATAATTTGATTCTTTATTTAAGCGGGGAGGGTGATATAAATGATCCGGTTGTTTCCGATAAATTTGAAACTAAATTTAATAACCTTTTTACAATTTTATCTATTGATAGTTTAGCCGGTTCTTCAATTGTGGATGATTTTAATAATGATGGTTATTTGGATATTTTTGTTTCTAGTATTAATAAAAATTTAATGTTATTTCATGGTCAAAAAGATGGTACCTATGATGATGTATCTAAAGTTACAGGTGTGCATCGCATGTTAGGTGGTCTTTCAATATCTCACGCTGATTATAATAATGATGGATGGCTGGACATTTACGTTTCTCGTGGGGCATGGCTAGATAACAGTGGTAAAATTCAAAATTCGTTGTTAAAAAATATTAATGGTGTTTTTTATGATATTACTTTTTCCTCAGGTATGTTCACTAAATATCCTAATCAAGTTGCTGTTTGGGGTGATGTAAATAATGATGGTTGTGTTGATTTATTTATTGGGAATGAGTCTTATTATTCTGAACTTTATGAAAATCAGTGTGATGAATCATTTATAAATAAAGCACAGCAGTATGGTGTAAATGTTATTAATTTTGTAAAAGGGGCGGCATGGGGAGATATTAATAATGATGGTTTACTTGACTTATTCATTTCTTCTTTTGGTAAGCGTAATCAGCTTTTTTTGAATCAAGGTAAAAATCAACCCATGAAATTATTAAGTTTTGCTAATGTGGACTTGCCTATTTTTAGTTATTCCACTTGGTTTTTTGATTTTAATAATGATGGTTTTGAGGATTTATTTGTTAGCTATTATGATTTAAATCATCAACAGTTTTTATCGACAAAAAATATGGATGTTTCGAATGTCTCTGGTATTGTTTACGAAAATAAAATGACGAATACTTTTCAACCGATTGCTTACACAGGTTCAATTAATACAATGGGGGCTAATTTTGGGGATTTAAATGGTGATGGTTTTCTTGATATTTATCTTTCAAAAAGTGCGCCTGACTTGTTTTTTAAATCTGTAAATCAGGTGTATATTAATAATGGCGGAAATCAATTAAAACAACCGTCATCTCAATTTGGTTTAGCTGATATTCAAAGTGGAAATGCTGTCGCTTTTGCTGACGTTGATTATGATGGTGATCTTGATATTTATTTAGTAAATGGGGGATGGTTTCCTGTGGATCATTCATTTAACCGATTATTTATAAATGAATCACCTCGCAATCATTGGATTGGGCTTAAATTAGTTGGAATAAATACAAATCGATCTGCGATTGGTGTACGTATTAAGCTTACGGTCCTTACAAAGGATGGATCATATCGACGTATTTTTAGAACAGTTTCTTCAGGGGGAAGTTTTGGTTCATCGCCTTTTTTTGAAATCATTTCATTTTCTGTTGATAAATTTGTTGATCTTGAGGTTTATTGGCCAGTTTCCAAATCTCGTTATGTTTACGATAAATTAAGTGATGGTGAATCTTACGAAATTTATGAAAATGGATTAATTAAAAAAATAAAACAGCCACTTCATTAATTTGTGACTGTTTTAAATCTTATTTTTTGCTTAAGAGGTGATTGCTTTTAATGCAGATTCAACTGTTTTACCAATATCTGCAGGAGAATCTGATACGTGAACACCGCAGCTTCGCATAACATTTTTCTTTGCTTCCGCTGATTCATCAGCACCTGAAACAATAGCGCCAGCATGGCCCATACGTCTTCCTGGAGGTGCAGTTTGACCTGCGATAAACCCTATTACCGGTTTTTTAACATGATCTTTTATGTATTGGGCGGCTTCAATTTCCATTGAACCTCCAATTTCACCAATCATAATAATTGCATCCGTATCGGGATCATTTTCAAATAGCTCTAATAAATCAATCATTTTAGTTCCAATGATTGGGTCTCCACCAATTCCAACACACGTTGATTGGCCAAGACCGGCTTGCCCTAATTGATGTACGGCTTCATATGTTAATGTTCCTGATTTTGAAATTACGCCAACACGTCCTGGTTGAGCAATAAATCCAGGCATTATACCAACCTTTGCTTCTCCTGGCGTTAAAAGTCCTGGGCAATTTGGTCCAATTAATCGAGAATTTTTATTTTTTAATCCATTGTAAACATTTGCCATGTCTAAAACTGGAATTCCTTCTGTTATACATACAATTAATTCGATACCAGCATCAGCTGCTTCAAGAATTGCATCGGCTGCAAATGCCGGGGGAACAAAAATTAAAGAAACATTGGCGTTTGTTGCGGCTTTTGCTTCTTTACATGTATTGAAAACAGGTAAATTTGCGTCTAAAACAGTTTGGCCACCTTTTCCAGGAGTTACCCCGCCGACGACATTTTTTCCATACGCATAACATTGCTCTGCGTGAAATGAACCTTCAGCTCCGGTTATCCCTTGAACAATAATTTTTGAATCTTTGTTAATTAGTATTGACATTAGTTTCTCCCTATTGCTGCTGAAACGACTTTATCTGCTGCGTCTGCTAGCGATGATGCTGGAATAATATCAAGTTTTGCATTGCCAAGTAATTCTTTAGCAATATCCGCGTTTGTGCCTTCTAAACGCACGACTACTGGTACGGTTAGATCAAGATCTTTTACAGCTTCTATAATTCCATTCGCTACTCTGTCACATCGAACAATGCCACCAAAAATGTTAATTAAAACGGCTTTTACATTTTTGTCTGATAAGATAATTCTGAATCCGTTTTTGACTGTTTCTACGTTTGCGCCACCACCAACATCTAAAAAGTTAGCGGGTTCTCCACCTTGAAGCTTAATAATGTCCATTGTTGCCATTGCAAGTCCAGCACCATTGACCATACAGCCAACATTTCCATCTAATTTAATATAATTTAAATTAAATTTACCGGCTTCAACCTCAGTTGGATCTTCTTCAGCTAAATCTCTCATTTCAACCACATTTTTCTGTCGATATAGCGCATTGGAATCAAAGTTAAACTTTGCATCTAATGCGATTAGTTTATTTTGATCAGTGATGACGAGTGGGTTAATTTCTGCGATTGATGCATCAGTTTCGCGATAACATTTATATAAATTCATAAATAAAGGGATGGCTTGTTTTATGATTTCTTTTTCTAATTTTAGTCCAAATGCTAATTCTCTTGCTTGATATGCTTGCATACCAATGGCCGGATCTACCCAAACTTTAATGATTTTTTCGGGTGTTTTTTCAGCAACTTCTTCAATTTCTACGCCACCCTCTGTTGATGCCATGATAACATCTTGCCCTTTTGATCGGTCTAATGTAATTGCTAAATAAAACTCATTAGCAATATCAAGTGCTTCTGCAATCATAATTTTTTGAACTTTTTGTCCGTCTTCATTTGTTTGATGTGTTATTAATTGCATTCCCAGAATTGTTTTTGCAGCTTCAATTGCTTTATCTTTTGTTGGACAAAACTTTACGCCGCCACCTTTTCCTCGTCCACCGGCATGAATTTGAGCTTTAACTACAAATTGGTTGGTATTAAATTGTGTTGATACTTCATTAATCGACGCTTCTATTTGATTTTCCGATTCGCAGACAACACCATCTTGAATTGGAATGTTATATTCTTTTAAAATTTCCTTTGCTTGATATTCGTGAATTTTCATAATACAAATTATAACGAATGTGTTATTTATATACAATTCCTTCACAAAAGTTTCATTGAATTATTTAATATCGGTCAAATTAAATTAATTTTCTTATTTTTACTATATTTTTTTATTTTGTTATTATTTAAATTGAATATGCTTCACATTATGTTTAAAACTATCCCTAGTACAGAAATTTCAAATAAAGTTTTTAGAAATCATGATACTTACATAAACCAATCGTATGAAATTATATCTCAATCGTTTCGACATATAATGGATGTTGTTTCTCCACTGAAGCCAAATTGTCAAATTGAGCTTTATAATCCGAATGGAGTTGAAGTTAAAGAAGATTATTGGCTTAATTTTGCTTCAGTAACATCAACGATTGCCAATGTAATGGTACTAAATAAGTTAGTAAAAAAGTCAATTGATGATTCAAGAACAGAAACAATCCAATTTTTCACTTCATTATTTTTAATTACTATTAACTTCCCTTCAAAAACAATAAATTACACCAATGACCACTTTAATATAAATACATCTTGTTTTAAGCCAATTATTTCTGATTTTCCATTTCGATTCTTATTTTTAGTGTATCCTTGGATTTCTCAATCCATAGCTGAATCAGGATACCCTGGTATTGAAACGCCTGAAATTCCATTTTGTGGCCCAGCTGAATGCAATGATCAACAGGACAATGCCCGAAATTATTGGTGGTTAGACTTTTTTTTTGGTGCTTTGATGTTTACGATCAATCGATTTCAATTTTGTTCGAAACAGGCTATGAATCAACGTTTGATGATGGATTTTGATAATAATAATCTTAATTTAGACGATTTTCCCAAGGTTTATGGTGATGTGGTAACTAAATGGGATGTTTTTCGTATTACAAATGCTGTTAATGCGGGTTTAATCTCGATTTTTTATCTATTTTATCAACTTTTTGATGTTGATAATTCTAATGGGGAAAATGAAAAATTTTTTAAAGATTGTGGAACACGTTATTTTGCCGCTCTTTTTTACCTGATTGTTTCACCACTTATGGTCCATTACACTTTTTTTCCTAAACCAGATACACGATTTATCGTATCTGAGTTTACTAAACATCCCATGCAGTATTTTTCTTCGTATCACCATGTTCATTCTCAATCGATTCCACTTTACGAATTAATTTCTAAAATTCCTGATTTGAGATCGATTCTAGTAACAACCAATGTCATTGTTTTTCTCTTAACTTTGACAATCGATCAGGCTCTTTTTGTAACGAAAGAAAAAACGGAAAATCAATTAGATATAATTGCAGCTTATTATTTTGCAACACAAATAATGAATGCATTTTTAATTAATTATGATTTTTTTAATTTTTATCCTATCGAAACTGATGAAAACGTCGATTTTTATGTTAATTATGCTTAAATTGTCCAATTTGGATCATAATTTTTTTTATTTTTAGGCGTAATTGTCTTGTAAAATTCGCGAAGCTTTTTACAATCAAGTGCCATATTTCCTGTTGGTGATAAAATGTTGTGAATGCCTATTCTTTTTGTTTTATAGTCGATGTATCCAATTGATATCGGGATATTTGCTTCCTTAGCAATAATATAAAACCCACTTTTCCATTTATTAACTCTTGAGCGTGTTCCTTCTGGTGTAAAAATGATATGCCCGTTTGGCATTTCTTTTAATTTGTTTGCGATTGTTGTTGTTATACCAGTGGCCTGCGTTCGATCAACAAAAATAGCCCCAAGTTTTTTAAGGAAATGCCCAAGAATTGGTAAATTCCATTCTTTTTTTATAATAAAATAAAATGTTATTTTGCTTGCTTTTGCAGCGAGAATTCCAATAATAAAATCCCAATTACTGGTATGTGGGGCTTCAATAATGATACTTTTTTTTACATTATTTAGTGCTTTGACATCCAATGTCCATCCAATAAGACTTAATAAATTCATTGTTATAGTTTACCTGAAAATTTTATTAATAACAGTTTTGACTTTATGATTTATGATAAAATTTAAGTATGAATCATTCTTATATTGTATTCTATGATGGGGTTTGTTATTTGTGTAATTCCTTAGTGCAATTTGTATTAAAATATGAGCGTGAAAAGCATGTTTCTTTTGCTCAATTACAATCAACAGTCGCAAAAAAGTCTATTCCTAATTTACCAAAAAATAATTTTGATTCTGTTGTTTTTTTTAATAAGAAATTAAATAAAATTTATTTTCGATCAGCTGCTGTTGTTCAATTATTATGGTTTATGGGCGGCGGATGGAAAGCTTTGGCGTTATGTCTTTGGGTTATTCCTCTCCCAATTCGAAATTTTGGTTATCGACTTATTGCACGATTTCGATACCGTATTTTCGGAAAAGCGGATCAATGTTTTTTTCAACCAAAAACCGATCGTTTTATCGAAGATATATAGATAAACATTTGTTTTTGAACTATAGTTAGTATATGTTGAGGCCAAGACGATTTAGGCAAAATAAGGTTTTACGCGATCTTTTTCAAGAAACGCACCTTCAGTTATCTAATTTAATATTGCCTGTTTTTGTCCATGATCAATTGGAGTCTTCAGATATTCCAATGTTAGATGGTCACCAACGTTTAGATGAAATTTCATTAATTAAACATTGTGAATTTGCTTTATCTAAAGGGATTCGCAGTATTGCCATTTTTCCATCGATTGACAATGAGAAAAAATCTTCAGATTGTCTTGAAGCTTTAAATGAAAATAATTTGATGTGCCATTTGACTCGAAGAATTAAAAAAACATTTGGTGATGATTTAATGATTGTTGGTGATATTGCGCTTGATCCTTATTCTCTAGATGGCCATGATGGATTAGTAAAAGATGGTGAGGTTTTAAACGATGAAACTGTTGATATGCTGTCCAAAATGGCGTGTGTTCAAGCGAATGCCGGTGTCGATATTCTTGCGCCATCTGATATGATGGATGGTCGTGTTCTTGCTATTCGCAATGCGTTGGATAATTCTGGTTTTACTAATAAAATTATTATGAGTTACACCGCTAAGTACGCCTCATCGTTATATGGTCCTTTTAGATCCGCACTAAATTCAGCACCGAAATCTGGTGATAAAAAATCGTATCAAATGAACATTGCTAATCGCGTTGAAGCTAATATTGAACTTGACTTAGATGTTTCAGAAGGTGCCGATATTGTCATGGTTAAACCGGCAAGTTTTTATTTGGATATTATTTCTGATTTTAGGCAAAGTTCTTTTCTTCCAATAGCTGCATACCAGGTCAGTGGAGAATATGCGATGTTAAAAGAATCTGCAAAAGCTGGCGTTTTTAATTTTCACGATGCATTGTTCGAATCTTTAATAAGTATAAAAAGAGCAGGGGCTTCTATTATTTTAACGTATGGAGCACTCGATATTGCCGATCACTTAGATTCTTAAAGTTCAAATTTTTTGAGTGTTTCTAAGGAAACCTTTTTGAGGACCATTTCATGGGTAGCTTCTAAGATAACGTTTGGTGCCGCGTCATTTTCAAATGCTTGAATCCAGCGTGATAAACATAAGCACCATTGGTCGCCTGCTTTTAATCCTGGAAATTTATAGTTTGGCATCGGTGTTGATAAATCATTTCCAGCCATTTTTGAAAAAGTTAAGAACTCATCCGTCATAACAGCACAAACGGTATGTTCACCAACATCGTCTGCAATGTAAGTGCAAAATCCATCTCTCACATAGCCTGTTTTAGGGTTAAAACTACAGGGTTGTAGAGGGGTTCCAAATACGTTTTTTTGATGGGACATGCTTTCACTTTATGTTGTATTGCTTCAATTTTCAAATATTATTTGTCTTATTTATAGAAACAACCTAAACTTCCTACATATGATTTATGAAGCTAAAAATGATGATTTTGACAAGATTTGGTTTATTTTTCGTCAAGTTGTTCAATCTGGTGATGCTTATGTTTATTCTCCAATGACTTCAAAAGAAATGGCTTTTGATATTTGGATGAAACGACCAATTAAAACATTTATTTTTAAGTCAAATCAAAATGAAGTTTTAGGCACTTATTACATAAAAGAAAATCGTCCAGATTTAGGCTCGCACGTTTGTCGCTGCGGCTTTATGGTTGATCCTAAAGCTAGACAACAAGGAATTGCTCAGCAAATGTGCCATCATTCTTTTGATGTTGCTAAATCTTTGGGGTTTAGAGGCATGCAACTTGGCTATGTTGTATCTACAAATACAGCTTCAGTTAATTTATGGCATAAACTTGGCTTTGATCATGTCGGTACTGTTCCTAACGCTTTTGAACATAATGTATTAGGTGATGTTGACGTATTTATTTTTTATAAATCATTAGCGGATTGATGCTACTTTTTCCTGATAAGTTTTATGATTTATGAAATCTTCAAATTCTCCTGAATAATCAACATATCCTTTAGGTGATATTTCGATCATGCGATTGGGTACCGTTTGTAAAATCTCAATATCATTTGATGTCATAATAAGTACTTCTGGAAATTGAATTAATCCATCATTTAAAGACGAAATTGCTTCTAAATCTAAATGATCGGTAGGTTCATCAAATAATAGTACGTTTCCTTCTAAGAGCATCATTCTAGCAAACATTGCACGTGCTTTTTCACCACCTGATAAAACGTTTACGCTTTTTAATGCATCATCACCTGAAAATAGCATTCGCCCTAAATACCCACGAAGTGTTTGTAAATCCATATCTTCATTAAATGTTTGTAGCCAATCAAGCAATTGGTCATTGCTTTCAAAAAAGGTGTTATTATCTTTCGGGAAATATGAATGTGTGGTTGTTTCTCCCCAAGCTACTGAACCTTCGTCTGGTATAATTTCACCGGCCATAATTTGAAGCAAGGTTGTTTTTGATAATGAATAACTTCCAGTAAATACAACTTTATCCCCATTTTCCACTGTAAAAGATACATTGTTTAGTACTTTTTCCCCATCAATAGAATGGCTTATATTTTTAACTTCTACAATTTTGTTTCCACATTTTCTGTTTGGTTTAAACTGTATGAATGGGGTTCTTCTTCGTGATTCGGGTAACTCTTCTGGTGATAATTGCTCGATTAGCTTTTTACGGGACGTTGCTTGTTTTGATTTTGATGCATTTGCAGAGAATCGTCTTACAAAATCTTCTAGTTCTTTAATTTTTTGTTCGGCTTTTTTATTTTTTTCTTCATGCTGTCGACGAGATAATTCACTTGATTCTTTCCAAAAATCATAGTTTCCTGGATAAATTTTTACTTGTCCAAAGTCTACATCTGCAATATGAGTGCATACTTTATTTAAAAAATGACGATCGTGAGACACAACTATGACGGTATTTTCATAATTTAGAATTTTTTCTTCCAGCCAAAGTGCCGTTTCAAAGTCAAGTTGGTTCGTTGGTTCGTCTAACAGTAGTACGTCAGGATTTCCAAATAGCGCTTGGCCTAGAAGCACTTTAATTTTTTGATTTGCTTCTAACTGACTCATTTTTTGTTCATGTAATTCGTTTTTTATTCCAAGCTCTTCTAATAAGCTGGCTGCCATGGCTTCTTTTTCATATCCATCCATTTCACTATAATCGGCTTCATATTGAGCGACTTTCATCCCGTCATCTTCGCTCATTTCTGGGAGTGCGTAAATTCGATTTCTCTCAGAATAACATTCATACATGGCTTTATCTCCCATGATAAGAGTGTCAATGACATTGAAGTCATCAAATTCAAATTGATTTTGTTTTAGCGTTGAAATGGTAGTTTTCTTATCTTTTGCTACATGACCTTCTGTTGAATCTAAGTCTCCCGATAGAATTTTTAAAAGAGTTGATTTCCCTGCGCCATTTGCCCCAATTAATCCGTAGCAATTTCCTGGATTAAATTCAACTGAAACATTTTCGAATAATTTTTTCTTACCAAATGAAATTCCTAAATTTACGGTTGCTAACATGGCATTGCTCCATTAAATATTTTGGCAATTTGCCAGATTTATGCTCACAATACTCAAATTATTGTGAAAGATCAATGTGTTTTGAGTTAAAATAACGAATAGATAATTATTTTACGCTACTATGACAATCAACACACTACCTGCTAATTCTACATCAAGATTTTCTTTCAACCGAAATTCTACCTTTAATGCATGGGCTTCGGGTATTATTGCCAGCGCCATTGATTTGGGGACGATTAATAATTTTTGTATTTATATTAAAAATCAGCGTCAACTGAATCGTCCGTTAAATTATCAATTGTTAGAAGAAACTCTTAAATATGGCTATCGCGGTTTTGGTCTTCATTGGATTCAATTTGGGCTGGCTGGTGGGTTTTCTTTTGCTTTGGAAACCCAAACTCGTTCAATTTATCGTCAATATTATGATGAATCGTTTTTATCTAAAAGTGTAATACGATGTTGTTCTGGCGTAACTGTTGCGGCTTTGTGGAACACGCCTATGGAAAACTTAGCGTTAAAAAAACAATTAACCGGTGATTCAACAATTACTACAGTGCGAATGATATTTCGTGATAATTATCATAACATTGTGTCTAATGTCTTTCGTGGCATAGAGCCAATTATTGTTCGACAAGCCATTGTCATGCCATTTTTGCTTGCAGGTCGAGATATTTCTAATCAACTTCCCGATGGTTATAATAGTTCTATTTTAGCCAACGCAGTGATGTCTTTTTTGGTTGGGGGGATTGGCGGAATTCTTTCTGCACCAGTTGATACTATTCGTGTTCATATGCAATCCCAAAATCAATCCTTATCTACTGTGTTTATAAATTCAAATCTTCATTACTTTAAAGGGGCATCATTTCGTTTTTTTATGATTGGCTATTCTTCTATTGTTGTAAATACTGTTCGAGAAGTGATGGGGGTTGAGTAATTGCATAAAGGACTAAAAAAACGTATGAACCTATAACCCGGTTAATGATTAGTATGGAAATGACATTTCATTTGTTTTGTTAATTCGTTGGTTGTTTTTATATTTTTAAGCTTTAAGATCATAAAAAACTGATGTTTAATAAAATGAAATCTCTAATAGTTAATATGATATATTGATTGTATGGCATTCATTGATTTATTAATTTGTGGATTATATTTATCGTTCGTTATTTGGCTCGGTTTTTTTTCCAAAAATCATGTTCACTCTATTGTTGATTATTTGGTTGCTGGACGTAAAGTTACCCCTTACTTAGGTGTCGCTAGTTTAGGTGGTACTGAACTAGGGCTTATTACAGTTATGTATAATGCTCAAAAAGGGTTTTCAACCGGATTGAGTGCGCTTCATATGCCCATTATTGCAGGGATTGTTACGTTGATTGTTGGCTTAACTGGGTTTATTGTTGTTCCGCTACGTCGTTTAAAGGTGTTAACGATTCCTGAATTTTATGAACTTAAATTTGATAAATCGACGCGTGTTTTTGGTGCTGTAATTTTGGTTTTTGCGGGTGTGTTGAATATGGGCCTTTTTCTAAAGGTTGCGGCAGTTTTTGTTGCTATTATATTTGGGCTTTCTCCAACAGGTGCCCCACTAATAATGATAATGGCAGTATTGCTAGCGTTGGTCTTATTTTATACTCTCATGGGTGGCATGGTCTCTGTTGTCGTTACTGATTTTGTTCAATTTATTTTACTTTCCATAAGTTTAGGCTTGTTTGCATATATTTTGTTTCAAGGCATTGGTTGGAACCAGCTTATTTCAGTTTGGGAATCAAATCATGGTGTCGTTGGTTTTAATCCATTAAATTCAATGAGTGGGTTTGGTGTTTCTTACGTGATTTGGATGGTTGTTACTGCGGGCTTGGTAAGCATTGCGATTTGGCCAACGGCTCTTTCTCGTGCCCTTATAATGCCATCTGATAATGCCGTTAAAAAGCAATATCTATTGGCGAGTGTTCCAATGATGGCACGATTTGTTTTGCCTACGATGATTGGTGCTATGGCTGTTGTTGTTTTAGGTGATGTAGACGCCTTAACTGCTTTTCCAACGGTTGCATTGCGTGTGTTGCCTGTTGGTTTGTTGGGACTTTTAGTCGCTGGTTTATTAGCGGCAATGATGTCGACGTTTGATGGATATTTACTGTGTTGGTCTAGTGTGATAGTTCGTGACATTATGATGCCGTTATCAAAATCAACTTGGTCCGATGCAAAGCAATTAAATTGGATTCGCCTGGTTATTGTTTTATGCGGAGGGTTTATGTTTTACTGGGGTTTATTTTATCAAGGGGGTGATGATATTTGGGATTATTTGGCGATAACAGGTGCGATTTATTTTACAGGTGCTATTCCACTTATGATAGGGGGCCTTTATTGGAAATCAGCAAGTCCTACAGGAGCAAAGGCCAGTTTATTTGCAGGGTTAACTGCTTTATTTGGACTAGAGCCAGTTCGTTACTTTTTTAATGTTTCTTTTGATGCATCAACGATTGGTTTGATCTCTGTTTTTATTGCTACAGTTTGTTTTGTTGCAGGGTCAGTTTTATTTCCGAAAAGGCAATTATTAACATGATTTTGTTTTGGGCATTTTTTTTAAATTTTTTTGTTTTGATTTTTATTTTATTTCTGATTGTGGTTATAGTGAAAGGGATAGGGGAGCTAGTTGAGTTTTGGCGATAATATAAACATCATATGAAATTTACCCTTTTGCGTTGGTTAACGTTTGTTTTTGTGATTTTTAATATTTCATATTTTATATATGTTTTTCCTGTTCTTTCATATTTAAAATTATTTGATTATCAAGTT
>MDTB01157725.1_pt1 | contig 15221 bp, 17 predicted proteins | sample 811161 | NCBI WGS metagenome assembly MDTB01 (sample SAMN05326650, study PRJNA326480) | marine metagenome | isolation source: seawater | place: Mediterranean Sea | collected 2009 | reverse complement strand
ATTTTATCATAAAATATAACATAAACATGCTGGATATTGAAGATTTTAAGAAAAAACTAGATAAAAAATCAAGATTAATGGGAATAGACCCTGGAAAAAAACGAGTAGGCATAGCTATATCTGATGAAAACAAAATAATTGCTACTCCCTATACAACTCTAATTAAAAATAATTATTCTAAATTTATTGCCCAAATTAAAGAAATTTATGATGAAAATAACATTTCTGGAATTGTAATTGGAAATCCAATAAATATGGATGGGTCTTCGAGCCAATCATCCCAATCTGCTAAGGACCTGGCGATTAATTTATCAAAAGATATTACGAAAAATATCACAATGTGGGATGAAAGATTATCAAGCCAGGGTGCTTTCAATTTATCAAGAAAATTAAACGTTAATACAAGCTATAAAGTTAATAAATTAGATGAAAATGCGGCTCAGTTTATACTGCAAGGGGCATTAGATTACTTAACTAAAGAAAATACTTGATCTAATACAGCAAAAGGCCTATAGAGTTGATTTTAATGGCAGTAATAAAAAATACTTCAGCTATTAAAAAATCTCTCAAACACCTATTAGGTATACAAAATCTATCAATTTTAGAAGCTAAACAAATTTTAAGTGAAGCAAAAACTTTCATCAAATTAAATAGAAGTAAGTCAAAAAAACTGAATGTTTTAAGGGGCAAAACTCAAATTAATTTATTTTTTGAACCATCAACTAGAACTCAAAGTTCTTTTGATCTTGCTGGTAAAAGACTTGGAGCCGATGTAATGACAATGAATATGAATAATTCAGCACTGAAAAAAGGAGAAACTTTAATTGATACTGCCATGACTTTAAATGCAATGCATCCAGACTTAATTGTAATTAGACATCAAGATTCTGGTGCACCTAATCTATTAGCTCAAAAAGTTAATTGTGCAGTTATAAATGCAGGCGATGGTAGGAGAGAGCATCCTACTCAAGCTCTTTTAGATGCATTAACAATTATAAATCGAAAAGGTAAAATAGAAGGATTAAAAATTGCAATTTGTGGAGATATACTTCATTCAAGAGTAGCAAGATCAAATATATACTTAATGAATATGTTGGGTGCAGAAGTAAATGTTATAGCTCCAAAAACTTTAATGCCAAACTCAATTGAAAGATTAGGAGTTAGTGCTTTTACTGATATGAAAAAAGGTTTAGATGGTTGTGACATAGTAATGATGCTAAGATTACAAAATGAAAGAATGCAAGGGTCATTTTTGCCATCCAAAAGAGAATACTACGAATATTTTGGTTTAACTCCTGAAAAATTAAAATATGCAAGTAAAGATGCTTTAATAATGCATCCAGGACCTATGAATAGAGGAGTAGAAATTGATACTAAATTAGCAGATGACATAAACGTAAGTTTGGTAAAAGAGCAAGTCGAATTAGGAGTTGCGGTAAGAATGGCTTGTTTAAAAACATATTGTAAATAAATGAAAGAGAAAATTTTTTTAAACGCTAGAATTTTAGATCCCTCACAAAATATGGATGAGAGCGGTTCGGTAGTCATAGACACTAATGGAAAAATAAAATTAATTGGAAAAAATGTAAAAAAAAAGGATGCTTCAGCTTCAGCAGAAATTATTGATTTAAAAAATAATCTCATTATACCAGGAATTGTTGATATGAATGCATTTGTAGGCGAACCAGGTTACGAATATAAAGAAAATTTTAGAACGTTAAGTCAGGCTGCTTTAGCTGGTGGAGTAACTTCTATCGTAACAATGCCAAATACAAATCCAATTATCGATAATGTTTCTATGGTAGATTTTATTTTAAGAAGAGGGAGAGATAAAGCAAAAGTTAATCTATTTCCAAGTGCATCTTTAACTAAAAAAATGGAAGGAAAGTTAATGACTGAGTTTGGTTTACTTTCCTCAAAGGGGATAATAGGTTTCACTGATGTTGGAAAAACTGTTCAAAATACTGGAACCATGGCAAGAATTATGAATTATGCTTCTGACTTAGGAGTTCTAATTATGCAACACACAGAAGACTATGAATTAGCTAAAAATGGTTGTATCAATGAAGGTGAAATCTCCAATAGATTAGGACTTGTAGGAATACCTGAAATAGCTGAAAAAATAATCATAGAAAGAGATTTAACTCTATTAAGTGAATTTCCTTGCAGATATCACATAAATAAGATTTCCTCTCGTCAATCTTTGCAGGTGATTAAAAAAAATAAAAATAATGGTAAAAAGTTTTCTGTTGGTGTTTCAATAAATAATTTATCGTTAAATGAAAATGATATTGGGGATTTTAAAACATTCTTAAAGTTGACACCTCCATTAAGACTAGAAGACGACAGAAAAGCATTAGTTGATGGGATTAAAAACGGATTAATAGACGTTATAGTTTCCGATCACACTCCTGAAGACGAAGAAAGTAAGAGATTACCTTTCGCTCAAGCAGCTACTGGATCTATCGGAATAGAAACACTTCTTCCTTTATCCTTAGAAATGTACCATAATAATATTTTACCTTTATCTAAAATAATTGAAACACTTACGATAAACCCATCAAAAATATTAAAGATTAACAAAGGGACTTTAAAAGTAGGTTCTGATGCAGATATGTGTATTCTTGATATAGATGCACCTTGGATTGTAAATGCGGAAACTTTAAAGTCAAAATCAAAAAATACAGCTGTTGAAAAGAGAAAATTACAAGGTAGAATTTTAATGACTTTCTTAAACGGTGAGCTAGCATTTAATCAAAAGTGAAATTAGATTTAATAACAGTTTTTTTATATTCATATCTAATTGGTTCTATTCCATTTGGATTAATCATAACAAAAATCTTTTTAAAAAAAGATATTAGAAAAACGGGATCAGGAAATATTGGTGCAACAAATGTTTTGAGAACAGGCAAAAAACTACTTGCTGCTTTCACTTTATTTTTAGATATTTCCAAGGGATATGTAGCAGTGTTAGTTGCATCAATTTATTTTGCTGATCTAATTTATCTAGCTGCACTAGTATGCTTTATTGGACACATATTTCCGATTTGGCTTAATTTTAGGGGAGGTAAAGGTATAGCCACTTTTTTAGGAACATTATTACTTATCTCAATTGAATTTACTTTTATATTTGCTCTAGTGTGGTTGGTAATTTTATTTATATTTAAATATTCTTCCTTAGCATCAATATTGTCAACTTTTATTGTACTTGTTTATTCTTTTACAATAGACAATCTATCATTGAATTTTTATCTTTTTACAGTATTAATAATCGTCGTATATACTCATAGAGAAAATATAAAAAGATTAAAAAATAAAAAAGAAAATAAAATTAAGTTCTAAATTAACAGTATTTGTGTAAGATTTTATCAAATGTTTGACAAACAGTCATATATTTGAAAATAAGCATATATATTATGAATTTAGTAATTGTTGAAAGTCCTGCAAAAGCTAAAACTATTAATAAATATCTTGGAAAGGATTATTTAGTCTTAGCAAGTTATGGCCATATAAGAGATTTGCCTTCTAAGAATGGGTCGGTAAATACTGAAAAAGATTTCGAGATGGAATGGGAAATAGACTCTTTTTCAAAAAAATATTTAAAGGAAATAACCGATGCAGCTAAAGATTCAAAAAAGATTATTTTGGCCACAGACCCAGATAGAGAAGGAGAAGCTATAGCGTGGCATGTAAAAGAAGTTCTGGACGCAAAAAAACTTTTAAAAGATAAAATCCTCGAAAGGGTTGTTTTTAATGAGATAACGAAAAATGCTATTTTAAATGCGATTAGCAATCCAAGAAAGATTGAGATGAATTTAGTGCAAGCTTATCTTGCCAGAAGAGCTTTGGACTATCTTGTGGGATTTAACATTTCTCCGATATTATGGACTAAATTACCTGGCTCAAAATCAGCTGGAAGAGTTCAGTCAGTGGCTTTAAAATTAATTACTGAAAGAGAACATGAAATTGAATTATTTAAGCCTGAGGAATATTGGACTTTATCCTCAGAATTTACAAATACTGATGATAAGAATATTTTTTCAAAATTAAGTTTATTTAATAATAAAAAAGTTGAACGGTTCACATTTAAGAATAAAGCTGAAATAGATAGCGCAATAAGTATAATTAATAAATCAAATTTTAAGATTAAGGATGTCAATTCAAAGATCTTTAAAAGAAATCCTTTAGCTCCTTTTACTACATCAACATTACAACAAACTGCGTCAAGCAAGTTTGGATTTGGAGCTTCAAGAACAATGCAAATTGCTCAAAGATTATACCAAGGGATTGATATAGAGGGTGAAACAACTGGCTTAATCACTTACATGAGAACAGATGGAACAAATATTTCTAATGAAGCTATCCATGACTTCAGAACTTTAATTAAAAAAGATTATGGACAAGTTTTTTTACCTAATGACCCAAATAGTTATTCTGGTAAAAAAGCTAAGAATGCACAGGAAGCTCATGAAGCTATAAGACCAACAGAGATAAATAGAAAACCTCAAGATATAAAAAAATATGTTAATATGGATCAATATAAACTTTATGAGTTAATATGGAGTAGAGCTCTTTCTTCACAAATGATGCCAGCAGAATTTGATAGAAAGACAATTATTATATCTTCAAGTGATAATTCGACGAATTTTAGAGCGAATGGCTCAACTATTAAATTCGAAGGTTTTTTAAAAGTTTACCAATTTCAGGAAACGGATGAAGATACTAAAAATATCCTCCCAGAGGTGAAGATAGGGGATCAAATAAGAATATTGAAACTAAAAGATGAACAGCATTTTACAGATCCTCCACCAAGATACTCAGAAGCAAGTTTGGTAAAAAAAATGGAAGAATTAGGTATTGGAAGACCTTCAACATATGCAAGCATAATTTCTGTTTTATCTACTAGAAATTATGTTGAACAAATCAGTAAAAGATTTCACCCAACAGATAGAGGTAAACTTATATCAGCGTTTTTAGAAAAACTATTTACAAAATATGTAGATTATAACTTTACAGCTGGTTTAGAGGATCAACTAGATGAAATTACCAGTGGTAAAATAGAATGGATTAAGGTCTTGAGTCAATTTTGGGAAGATTTTTATGCTAATGTAGATAAGGTAAAAGCAAAAAGAACTAGGGAAGTTTTAGATCTATTAAATGAAAGTTTAGGTGCCTTAATTTTTGATAGAAATGACAAAGATAAAATTGATAGAGAGTGTAAACTTTGTCAAGATGGTCAGTTGAGTCTTAAAAATAGCTTTAGAGGAGGTGCTTTTATAGGTTGCTCTAATTATCCAGATTGTAAATTTACAAGACCTTTATCTAAAGCAAAAGCAGCAGCTCAGTATAACTTAGCAGAACCAAAGTTAATTGGTAAAAACAACTATGATAAAGATATTTTTTTAAAAAATGGGAGATTTGGTCCCTACTTACAATTTGAAAAAGAAATTGAAAAAAAAGAAGAAACATCAAAAAGAAAGAAATCTAAAAAGAAAAAGGAAATAAGTAATATGAAAAATATTTCTATTCCAAAAGGAATTGATATAGAACAAATAGATCTTGAAAAAGCAAATTTCTTATGTTCATTACCTAAAATACTTGGACAACATCCGGATAGCGGTAAAGATATAACTTTAAATTCTGGAAGATTTGGGCCCTATTTAAAATGTGATAATAAATCTGCAAGATTAGAAAATGTAGAAGACTTATTTTCTATTGGTTTAAATAGAGCTATTACAATGATAGCTGAAGCAAAACCTGGCAGAATATCCTCTTCAATGATAAAAGATTTAGGTGAACATCCTGAGGATAAAAAACCTGTAAGAATAATGAAAGGTCAATATGGGCCATATATAAAATATAAATCTCTAAACGCAACAATACCAGAAGAAAAAGACCCTACTGAAATATCTATGGAAGATGCCTTGATTTTAATTGAAAAAAGAAGAGAATACGATAAAAACAAAAAGAAAAATAAAAAAGGAAAAAATAATGATTAAAAAATTAGTATTTACTTTTATAATAACTCTTTCATTTAGCAATTTTGTAGCTGCTGAGACAAAAATTACCGAAGAATGTAAAAGACTAATAGAAAAATATAAAAATTACAGAGGAAATTGTAATAAAGATTCTAGTAAGTCTGGTGGGCTATCTTTTAACCTGGGTCTTGGTGACAAAAAATTAAAATTACCTGATTTTCTAGGAAAACCTGCTGAAAAATCCAAAATTGGTGAAGCAATTACAGATTCTATTAAAAAAAAATAGAGATGAGTTTTGACTCAAATCTTAAATCATTAAATATTACTTTACCTAAAGCGCCGACACCTGTTGGGTCTTACGTAGCTTTTAAGATAATTAAAGATATAGTATATATTTCAGGGCAACTACCTATCAAAGAAAATGGTGAGATAATTAAAGGGAAAATAGGTAATGAACTTAAAATAGAAGACGGCCAACAAGCAGCATATTTTTGTTGTATAAATATACTTTCTCAACTTAAGAGTGCTTGTAAAGGAGATTTGGAAAAAGTTAAAAATTGTATAAAAATTACAGGCTACATTAACTCAACAGATGATTTTAAAGACCAGCCTAAAATTCTTAATACTGCCTCTGATATGATAAGTAACGTGTTCAAAAAAACGGGTACTCACACAAGAGTAGCAGTGAGTGCCAATTCTCTTCCATTAGGTGCTGCGGTTGAAATAGATGCAATATTTGAAATTAAGATATAGCGGGTCTACCTATTGAATAATACTTTATTCTTTTCTTTAACATTAAGTCAAAATTGTAAAGATTTCTTAAATCGTATACTTTAAATTTTTTATTTTTAGTTAATTTTTTAAAATCTAAAGATTTGAACTCATCCCACTCTGTATGCAATATGATTAAATCAGCATTTTTACAAGCGGCACTAATACTTTTAGAATATTCACAATTTTTAATATTATCAAATTCTTTTTTTGAACCTGTTGGATCATAATATATTACTTTAGCTCCTCTTTTGGCAACATAAGGAATCATAGTTAAACTTGTAGAATCTCTCATATCATCTGTATTGGGTTTAAAAGTAACTCCTAAAAAAACTATTTTTTTATTTTTAAAATTTTTTCCAATGATTTTATTAATACGTTTTGTATGTAATTTAACTCTATTACTGTTAGATTTAATTACAGACTTAACTATTGATAAGTCTACACTAAATTTTTTACCCGTTGCAACTAGCCCTTTAGTATCTTTTGGAAAACATGAGCCTCCATAAGCAGGTCCAGCACGTAGAAACCTACTACCAATTCTTAAATCACTTCCCATTCCTAAAGAAATATCTTCAACATTAATATTCGATTTTTCACACAAATTTGATAACTCGTTAATAAAGGTTATTTTAGTAGCTAAGAAGGCATTCGAGGCGTATTTAATTAATTCAGCTCCTCTTCTTGTTGTGGTGAAAAACTTGGCACCTTTGTTGATTAAAGGAGAATAAAGACCATTCATAATTTTAAAAATCTTTTTATTATTTGAACCTATTACAATTCTATCTGGATATCTAAAATCTCTTATAGCCTCCCCTTCTCTCAAAAACTCAGGATTAGATATAATATCAAAATATTTTTTTTTTGATTTAAGGATACTTTCAACTTGATCTCCTGTACCAACAGGAACTGTGGACTTAGTAACAATAATTTTTTTACCTTTTGTAATCTTTTTTATTTCTTTTACTGCCTTAAATACATACGACAAATTTACATTTTGAGAATTTTTAATATTAGGAGTGCCAACACATATAAAAATTATATCTGAACTATTAACTGCTTTACTTAGATTTGTTGTAAATTTTAACCTTCCTGAAATAAAATTCTTTTTAATTAATTCAGATAAACCAGGTTCATAAATAGTTGAAAATCCTGAATTCAATTTGTTTATTTTAGTTTTATCTTTATCTACACAAAACACGTCATTACCTAAATCCGCAAAACAAGTTCCGGATACTAAGCCCACATAACCTGTTCCTATCATGCAAAGTTTCATATTTTTTTTAATTTTGATATTTCTAACCCTGACTTAATATAACCACTTAAAGTTCCACAATCTAAATATTTACCTTTAAAAATATTTCCATAAAATTTAACATTTTTATTAATTAGAATTTTTATAGCATCTGTAACATGAATTTCATTACCATTACCAGGCTTTAACTTCTTGACTTCACTTATTATTGTAGCTGGTAAAATATATCTACCTATAATAGCATAATTAGACTCTGCTTCATTGATTTTTGGTTTTTCATTAACATCTGTTATTTGAAAAAAGTTTTTTCTCTTATTTTTAACAGAAAGTATACCCCATCTTGATACTGTTTTCTTGTCAACTTTTTTAGTTGCAATCACTGAGGATTTTATTTTTTTATGTAATGAAATCATTTCTTTTGAACAATTATTTTTTACTATAAGATCATCAGGAAATAGCATTAGAAAATACTTATCTTTGATATATTTTTTACACTTTAATAAAGCATCTCCTGTACCCCTTGGTTTGTTTTGATAAACAAATTTAATCATTTTTTTAAATTTTTTAATCTTTTTAAATTCATTTATTACTCTCCTATCCTTTTTTTTCTTTATTACCATTTGGTACAACTTATCATTATAAAAATATTTTTTTATCTGGAGTTTATTTTCTGATATAATAAAAATAAACTCTTTAATACCTGCATCAATACATTCTTGCATTATATATTCTAAATTTGGTTTGCCATTTATCGGGAGTAGTTCTTTGGGAATAACGCCCGTTAAAGGTAGTAGTCTGGTGCCCAAACCTGCTAGTGGAATAATTGCTTGTTTTATCATATGATTCTTATATTTATTATTATCACTACATTATAGAAATGAAAATATTTAAAAATAGAACTAGTTTAATTCAAGAATTAAACAATGTAAAAAATATATCCTTTGTCCCTACTATGGGGGGGCTTCATAAAGGACATAAATATCTTATTCGAAAAGCCCTAAAAACTAGTCGTAAAGTTCTTGTTTCTATATATGTAAATCCTAAACAATTTAACTCAAAAAAAGATTTCACAAAATATCCAAGAAATTTAAACAAAGATATTTTAATTTTAAAAAGACTAAAAATAGATTATTTATATCTACCAAATAATAAGGATATATTTGGTTTTAAATCAAAAAAAAAAAATATATTTAGACAGTTTTAGTAAAAAATTATGTGGAAAATATAGAAAAAACCACTTCAAAGGAGTTGTAACAGTTATAAACCAATTTTTAGAAATTATTGAACCTAAATATATTTTTTTAGGAAAGAAAGACTTTCAACAATTATATTTAATTAAATTACATATCAAAAAAAGAAGAATTTCTACTAAAGTAATAGAATGTAAAACAATAAGAGAAAAGAATGGATTAGCTTGTTCTACTAGAAATAAAAATCTTAATTACAAAGAAAAACTGATTGCATCTAGTATATATAAGTCTTTAAAAAAAGAAAAATCAATTCTTAAAAAAAACATTATCACAATTAAAAAAATTAAAGATATTATTAAAACACTTAAAAAATTTAGCAATATAAAATTAGAATATTTTACTTTAATAAATACAAATAACCCAAAAAAGAAATTTAATTCTAGAAGTAAATTTAATATATTTGTAGCTTACTATTTGGGTAGGACAAGACTAATTGATAACTTTTAAGAAAGTAAAAAATAAGATCCAATACCTAAAAAAGATAAAAAACCAATCACGTCTGTAATAGTTGTTACGAAAACACTTGATGCTAAAGCAGGATCAATATTAAGTTTTTTTAGAGATACAGGCACAAGAATTCCAAATAATCCAGCTACAATCATGTTCAAAACCATTGAGACAGCTATTAGTAAAGAAAGATTAGTTTCTTTAAACCACATTTGAACTATTACAGCTGTAATAATTGCAAAAATTATACCGTTAAGAATTCCAATTAAAAATTCTTTACCAACAACCCTATTGAAATTACTTGAAGAGAGTTCTTTTGTGGCGATAGCTCTTATCGTGACTGCTAAAGTTTGCATGCCAGCATTTCCTCCCATAGATGCAACAATTGGCATCAAGAATGCTAGAGCTACCATTTGTTCAATGCTTGCACCAAACATACTTATTACCCAAGTAGCTAATAAAGCTGTAAATAAATTTAATAGTAACCAGTTAAACCTTCTTTTTGTTTTAGTAATCACAGTATCAGTTATTTCTTCATCCCCAACACCCGCTAATCTTAAAACATCTTCTTCGGCCTCTTCCTGAACAACAGTTACCACATCATCTGCTGTAATCATTCCCACTAATTTATTATTTTTATTTACCACTCCTGCAGAAATTAAATTATAGTTTTCAAATGTATGACCCACTTCTTCTTTGTCCATATTTACTGAAATTAAAACAGGCATTTCTCTCATTATAGAATTCATTTTGGAGTCTCTAGGAGTTCTTAAGACTCTTGAAGAAGGAACTATACCAATCGGCTTAAAATCATTATCAACTATAAAAATTTCTAAAAATTCGTCAGGTAAGTCTTTACTCTCTCTTAAATAATCTATTGTTTGACCAATTGTCCAGTTGCTTGGAACAGCGGTAAATTCTCTTTGCATTATTCTTGCTGCTGAGTCTTCTGGATAACTAAGTCCTTCTTCTAGTAAAAACCTATCCTTTGGAGGTAACTTATCTAGAACTGATTTCTTTTTATCGGTTTCTAAGTTTTCAAGGATTGCTATAGAATTATCAGATTCTAATCGTTTAAGAATTTTTGCAATTGAGTCGGAAGACAATAACTGTAATACTTCAGTTTGAATCGACTCGTTCATTTCAACAAATATTTCTGGGTCTATATTAAATTCTTCAATTTCTAACAACTTAGCTCTAGTATCAGAAGCTAAATTTTCAATTAAATTAGCTACATCAGAAGGGTGTAAATCTTTTAAAGTTTGATTTATAAATTTTATATCCTCAACTTTAATTTTATCACTAAATATAGTTATAAAATCTTTGTTAAAATCAAAATTTACTTTTTTACTGCCTATTGATTTAACTAAACTCATAAAAACCTCTATATGTTTTTTGTGAGACTAATAGTTCATATAATGATAAATTTCAATTTAAATGAGCATAGAAATTAAAATCAGTAATGAACTAATTCCTTATAAAAAGGCAATAAATTTTCTTGAAAAAAGAGTAAATGATATAAAGATAGGAAAAGCTAATGATTTAATGTGGATTTTAGAACATCCAACAGTATATACAGGTGGGATCAGGTACTTAAAAAAAGAAATTTTAGACAAAAAAATCAAAGTTTATTCAACAAATAGAGGAGGAAAATTAACGCTCCACAATCCAGGTCAAAAAATAATCTACTTTGCTTTAGATTTAAACAACAGAAAAAAGAATATAAGAAACTTAGTTTTTAATATCGAGAAAAGTATAATTGAATTTTTAAAGATATATGAAATTAATGCAAAAGCAGATAGAAAAAATATTGGTATATGGGTTAACAAAAAAAAAATTGCTGCGATAGGAATCAAAGTTACTAAATGGATTGCTTATCATGGTTGTTCTATAAATGTTAATAATGATTTAAGTAAATATAAAAAAATTATTCCTTGTGGATTAAATAACTCTGAGGTTACTTCAATATATTATGAAAAAAAAACTAATATTAAGAATATTAATCAGAATTTAAAAAAAGTATTTTCTTCTAATTTAAAGAATATCTAGAAATTTTTTTTTAAAAAATTTTCAAAACTTTCATTATATTTTGCTTTAAAATTATATTTTACATTATTAATCATAAATTTGATTTTATACGCATGGAGCATTAAGTTTTTGCTTTTGACTAAATTTCTATTTTTATTACTATTTATAAAGTATTTGTCGTCTCCTACAATTGGATTACCTATATTATATAATTGTTTTCTAAGTTGGTGTTTTCTACCTGTGATAGGGTTTAATTCAACAAAAGAAAAATCTAGTGAAGTTTTTATAATTTTCAAATGTGAGATGGCTTTCTGAACTATTTTCTTTTTATTGTCATAAATAATTAAGTTATCTTCCATTGTCTTAACATTACTAGAAATTTTACCATGTGTTAAAGCAACGTACGTTTTGTGTATCTTTCTTATTCTAAAAAGTGAAGTAAACAATTGAGCGTATTCTCTATTTTTAGCTACAATAAGAATGCCTGAAGTTTCTTTATCTATTCGATGTACAATATAAGGTTTTGAATTATCAAAATATTTTGAATCTTTAAGTATATCTATAATATTTTTAAAAGATTTAGTTCCAGCTTGAACAGCTATACCTGAAGGTTTGTTGATTACAATAAAGTTATCATTATTTTCTAAAATATAATCATCGTATGCATTTACCTCTTTATTACTAGCTTTATATTTAAGAGTTTTTGGTCTATCACTAACTTTAAATTTAGAGATATCGTAAACTTCAACAATATCACCTAACTTTAGCCTATAGGATGTTTTTGTCTTTTTGCGATTAATCTTTATTTTATTTTTTCTAATAATTCTTTCTATTAAAGACTGAGGTAGATTTATTACTTTTGCTTTAAACCATCTATCAAAACGTGAATTTTGATAATCTTTTTCAACCGTATACTTTTTTGGCATTTAAGCTTAAATTAAATTATTTGGCAGTTAATTTTTGCTCTGGTTCTTTTTGAGTTTCTTTGTTTTCTACTTTTTTGGGCTTATCAACTTTTTTTGCTTCAATATTTCTATCAATTAACTCTATTACCGCCATCGGTGCATCATCGCCAGTTCTAAAACCAGCTTTTAAAACTCTAGAGTATCCTCCGTTTCTTTTACTGTATCTCTCAGAAAATACTTTAAATACTTTTGTAACTGACTTGGTATCTTGTAATTTTGAAAATAATCGTTTTTTATTGCTTAAAATATTTTTTTTACCAATTGTAATAACTTTATCAATTTGTGGTTTTAACTCTTTGGCTTTTGGAAGTGTAGTAATTATTTGCTCATATTTTATCAAAGAATTAAGCATATTCTTAAAGAGTGCTTTTCTATGCTCTCCAGTCTTATTAAGTTTTCTATAACCAATTTTATGTCTCATTATTTTAATATATATTTTCTTCTAATTTTTTTGATAACTCAGCAATATTATCAGGTGGCCAATTAGGTATTTCCATGCCTAAATATAAAGACATAGTATTGAGAACTTCTTTAATTTCATTAAGGGATTTTCTCCCAAAATTAGGTGTTCTAAGCATTTCTGGCTCGGTTTTTTGTACAAGATCGCCTATATAGATAATGTTGTCATTTTTTAAACAATTCATAGATCGTACAGATAATTCGAGCTCTTCTACTCTCTTTAACAAATTTTTATTAAATTCAGGCTCACTTGATTTAACTTCTTTAATTACTTCTTGTGGATCTTCAAAATTAACAAACATAGAAAGTTGATCTTGAAATATTCTAGCCGAATAAGCTATAGCATCCTCAGCATTCACTGTTCCATTTGTTTCAACAGTCATTAATAATTTATCATAATCCAATGCACTGCCTGCTCTTGTATTTTCAATTGAAAAAGAAACTTTTTTTACTGGACTAAATAGTGAGTCTATGGATATTAATCCTAGGGGACTATCTTCACTTTTATTTTTTATTGCAGAGACGTAACCTTTTCCATTATTTACGATTAATTCCATATGAAAATTAGTTTTTTCATCTAAGTTACATAAAACTTGTTCTGGATTTAATATTTCAATTTCAGGGGTTAAAGTAATATCTTTAGCTTTAACTTCTTTTGGTCCCTTAACATCTAATATTATTTTTTTAGGACTGTTAGAAGTGGATTTAATTGCAAGATTTTTAACATTCAAAACTATATCAGTAACATCCTCTCTGACACCTTTAATAGATGAAAATTCATGTAATACACCATCAATTTGTATAGCAGTAACAGCAGCACCTTGTATTGAAGATAAAAGAATTCTTCTTAATGAGTTTCCTATAGTTTGACCAAAACCTTTTTCTAGAGGTTCAGCAATGACTTTAGCGATTGACTTGTCGTCGTTACTAGTGATTTCTAATTTATTTGGTTTAATTAATGCCTTCCAGTTTTTATCAATAACATTATTTGTAGTTTCCATTTATACTCTCCTTTTTTTTGGTGGTCTTGCTCCATTATGTGGCATTGGAGTTGTGTCTTTGATAGATAAAATTTTAAATCCTTTTGATTGAAATGATCTTAAAGCAGTTTCTCTTCCAGAACCTGGTCCTTTTACTTGAACGGTCAAGGTTCTTAACCCTTGTTCATATGCTTTACCTCCCGCGTCATCTGCAGCAACCTGCGCTGCATAGGGTGTTGATTTTCTTGATCCTTTAAATCCTTTGGCTCCTGCAGAGGACCAAGAAATAACGTTACCGTTTTCATCGGCTATAGAAATTATAGTATTGTTAAATGTTGAATAAACATATGCAATACCAGAAGTTATATTTCTTTTCACTTTTTTCTTTTTTTTAAATTGAGATTCTTTTGAATCTTTTGTTTCTTTTACATCTTTTGCAATATTAGGACTTAAAATTTTGGATTTTTTTGCCTTTTTTTTATTATCTTCAACTTTTTTATTCATAAAAATTTATTTTTTAAGTGGTGTTAATTTTTTTCCTGCTATGGCTATAGCTTTACCTTTTCGCGTTCTCGCGTTACAATGAGTTCTCTGGCCTCTAACAGGTAATTTTTTTTTATGCCTACTTCCTCTATAAGTAGCTAAGTCAACTAATCTTTTAATATTCACAGATATCTCTCTACGTAAATCTCCCTCGACCTTATGATTTTTATTAATAAAATCTGTAATTTTAAGTACTTGGTCTTCTGATAAATCGTTAACTCTTGTTTTGTCAGAAATATTAAGTTCTTTGCATATCTTCTTAGATGAGTGCAAACCTATGCCATGTATGTATGTTAGGGCTATACTTACTATTTTGTTTTGTGGAATATTTATTCCTGCTATTCGGGCCATATTAAAATGAGTTCAAGTTCTAAATGCGTATTTATATTGCCTAAATATTTAAAGTCAACTCTATATAGGGTCAATTATATCGCTTATTTCTTTATTTATTTGATCTATTGAGCGCTCTCCATTGATCACCTTTAATAAATTCAATTTTTTATAGTATTCTATCACTGGTTCAGTGGTTTTTTCATAAGTTTTAT